>Ga0209697_10000606_pt1 | contig 58604 bp, 55 predicted proteins | sample AliMusrvi5mmetaG_FD_184115 | JGI IMG/M metagenome (GOLD analysis project Ga0209697, IMG submission 184115) | Freshwater lake bacterial and archeal communities from Alinen Mustajarvi, Finland, to study Microbial Dark Matter (Phase II) - Alinen... | ecosystem: Environmental > Aquatic > Freshwater...
CATCCACCCCGCCAGCTCCCGCTCCCCCACCTCGCCCTTGCCCAACCGCTCGAACACCAGCACCCGCTCCACGTCCGGGGCGCGCAGGTCATGGCCGTGCAGGATGAGGAACAGCCGCGCCACCACATAGGCCGTGCGCTTGTTGCCGTCGTGGAAGGCGTGGTTGCGCGCCAGGCCGTAGGCATAGGCTGCGGCGAGGTCGTACACGTCGGGTGTTGTGGACAGGCCGGTGGTGTCGGCTGTGCCAGATACGTCAGGCGCGTGGGCCAGCAGGTTCTGCGGGCGCGCCAGGGCGCTTTCCAGCAGCCCCAGGTCGCGCAGGCCCGGCAGCCCGCCGTGGTCCGCGATCTGCGCGTCGTGCACGGCCAGCACGGTCGCAGGCAAAATCCAGCGCCAGGCCGGGGCACGGCCCGCCGGTCTGCTCACCGCTTGGCCAGCTCGCGCAGGATGTGCCGGTCCGTGCGCATGACCGCTTCGGCCTGCGCCATCTGCGCGGCGAACTCCTCGCCAAAGGACTCATCCAGCGGAGTCAGGCGCACGCCGCCGTCCGGCGCATCGGTGAAGTACAGGGTCTCGCCCTCGGCCACCTTCATGCGCGCCAGCACCTCCTTGGGGATGACCACCCCGAGGGAATTGCCGATCTTCCTGAGCTTCACCGCCTGCATAAGGCCTCCAGAGTGTCTGTGCGACACGGAATGGTGTCGCCGTGGCCACACATGTTATAACGTCGCGCCAGCCGCGTCAACGGCTCGGCTGGGGCAAGCCCTCACCACCGCGCCCTTGCCCAGCCGCTCGAACACCCGTCGCCCCAAAAAGCGCCGGGCCCGGAGTTCCCCCCACGCCCGGCGCATCCAACAATCCGTGCAGTCCGGCCCGTTAGTCGTATTCTTCCCAGTTGGCCACCAGCCAGTCCTCGACGTGCTTCTGGCTCTTGAGCGCGATGGGCAGGTGCTTCTTGATCAGCCTCTCGACCTTCTGGCCCGAGGTCTTTTGCCGGAACTTGTACTTCACCAGGAACCTGTTGATCGCGGCCAGGACCTGACACCCCTCCTTGCGGTTGAACAGGGTGCTGTCCGGCTCGCCGGTGATCTTCGGGTCGTCGTCCTTGTACGCGGTCCAGGTGTACGTGTCCGCAAACTGCAGGTCAGCGCGCTGCATGATCGCCATGGTCGGTCCTCCTGGTTTCAGGCCGAAAGTTTCTGCAAGGCCAGGAACAGGGCCTGGGTGCCGTCGCGGCCGTGGCCCGCGCGCGCGGCCTCGTCGTAGAGCCCGCTGACTAGTTCCAGCCCCGGCAGCCGCAGGCCCATGCGTTCGGCCTCCTCCAGGGCGATGCCCATGTCCTTGATGAAGTGGTCGATCATGAAGCCCGGCGCGAAGTCGCCCTTGAGGATGCGCGGGGCCAGGTTCTCCAGGCTCCAGCAGCCTGCCGCGCCCTTGGCGATGGACGAGAGCATGGTCTGGGGGTTCAAGCCCGCGCCCACGGCGTAGAGCAGGCTCTCGCATACGCCGATCATGCTCCCGGCGATGACGATCTGGTTGCACATCTTGGCGTGCTGCCCGGCCGCGGCCGGTCCCTGGTGCACGATGATACGGCCCAGGCGCTCGAACAGGGGCAGGACCTCCTCGAAGATCTTCTTCTCCCCGCCGACCATGATCGACAGGGCGGCGTTCTTCGCGCCGATGTCGCCGCCGGAGACCGGGGCGTCGAGGGTGTGCACGCCTTTTTTCTGCGCGGTCTTGAAAATCTCGGAGGAGAGGCTGGGGCTGGTGGTGGTCATGTCCACGGCCACGGCCCCGGGCCGCAGGCCCGCCAGCACGCCGTCGGCCTCCAGGTACACGCGGCGCACGTCCTCCGGAAAGCCCACGATGGTGAAGACCACGTCCGAGGTCTGGGCCACGGCGCGCGGGCTGTCGGCCCAGACTGCGCCGCGCTCCAGCAGGGGTTTGGCCTTGTCGCGGGTGCGGTTGAACACCGTGACCGGGTGGCCTGCGGCCAGCAGGTGCCCGCACATGGAAAGCCCCATGACTCCGGTGCCGATCCAGCCGATGCGCGTGGCCGTGTCCTGCGTGGCCGTGCCCTGTGTAGCCGTGCTCTGTGTTGGATGTCCGCTCATTGTCAAACCTCCTGGGGTGCTTGGCTTTGCCGTGTATGTATGCCCCTGCGCTCCGGGCCGCAAGTCCCGCCCCGGTCTCCGCCGACCGGGCCGCCGACCGGACCGCCGACCGGAGCAAGGGCGGCGAAGGCCTGCACCGGCGCGACACAAGGCCGCACAAGGCCTCACAAGGTCCAGCAGCATAGCGTCTCTCGCAACGTGGAAGGCCAGCGGCGCATTCCTGGGCAAGGGCGAAGTGGCGGAGGGGGGCGTGGACCACGGCAGCGGCCCGGCGATGTGTTGGCGCTAGGCCTTGGCGTCTTCCAGGGCACCGAAGGTGCAGGTGCGGTTGCGGCCCTCGTCCTTGGCCTGGTAGAGCGCGGCGTCGGCCCGGCGCATGAGTTCGTCCAGGCTCTCGCCATGGCGCAGCTCGGCCAGGCCGAGGCTGATGGTCACGCGGATCGGGTCGCCGTGGGCCGGTATCCCGATGTCCGCCACGGACTGGCGCATGCGCTCGGCCATGGTCTGGGCTCCGGCCTGGCCGGTCTGCGGCAGCAGCGCGGCGAACTCCTCTCCGCCCAGGCGGCCGAAGATGTCGACCTTGCGCAGGTTCTGGCGGCAGGCCTCGACCACGGCCTTGAGCACCTCATCGCCCATGGCGTGGCCAAAGGTGTCGTTGACGCGCTTGAACCTGTCGATGTCGACCATGAGCAGCGCCAGGGAAAGCCCGTAGCGTTCGCTGCGCAGCAGCTCCACCTGCGCCCGTTGCAGGAAGTAGCGGCGGTTGCAGATGCCTGTGAGCGAATCCGTGGAGGCCAGGCGCTGCAGCTCCTCCTCCATCTGCTTGCGCAGGCTGATGTCGCGGGCCACAAGGTGAAAGCCGCAGATGCTCCCGTCTTTCCCGCGCACGGGGTTGGACAGGATTTCGGCCCAGACGCTGCCGCCGTCCTTGCACAGCAGCGGCACCTCCACGCGCAGGGGCGCGGGGTCCGCCACGTCGGCGATGGCGCCCAGGTAGTCCTGGCAGCGCTCCTGCATGAGGGCCACAAAGTCCGGGTGCATGGCGCTCCAGACGGGCTGGCCCAGGATCTCCTTGTGGTTGAAGCCGCGCATGCGCTCGTCGGCCGGGCTGGCGTAAATGAAGCGGTGGTCCGCGTCGATCCGCCAGATGATGTCCGCCGAGTTTTCGGCCAGGAAGCGGTAGCGTTCCTCACTTTCGTGGATGGCCTCAATGGAGTTGCGCAGGTGCGCGACCATGGAGTTGAAGGCCAGGGAGAAGTCGCCCAGGAAGTCCACGCGCTGGGAGAAGTCGCCCTCAGCGATCATCTGCGCCTGCCAGGTCAGGTGGCTTAGGTTGGACTGGAAGCTCTTCAGCACGCCGGCCAGGTAGCCCTTCTGGCTTAGCTGCTGCTGGAGGTCGCCCTGGCTCAGCCCCAGGAGGAAGCGCCGCAGGTCCATGATCAGCGCGTACAAAGGGGCCAGGCCCTGCACATGGGCCAAGTCGTCCGGCGGCGTTTGCGGCGGGGCTGCGAGCTTCAGCGCGTCCTGAATCACGGCGAGCACGCGCTGCAAGTCAGGCTGTGCCGGTGGCGCTGCCTCGAAGGCTGGGCTGGTCTGACTGGTCTGGTCTGGGATCATTGTTGCTCCGCAGTGAACCGGCAGGTGCGGCCGCCGGTGCACCAGCAGTCCACCTCCTTCACCGTGTAGCGTGCGCCGGTGAAGCTCTCCAAGAGTCCGGCGAGGAAGCCCTCGTCGTAGACGCAGACCCCGTGGCCCAGTTCCGGCAGGCCGGAGCAGTCCAGGTCCTCGGCCACGGTGAGCACAAAGGCGCCCTTGGCCATGTCCGCCTGCTCCACGCGCAAAATGCCCACGCCCAACTCGCGCAGGGTTGTCTGCATGGCCTTCACGAATTCGTTGAAGTCCGAGATCTGGCCGAAGAAGGCCTTGTAGAACTCCGTTCCGGCGAGTTTCCCGGCGGCGTAGAAAACTTCGTCGGACGTCTGGGTCCCGAATTTGGACTCCAGCACATCGCGCAGGGTGAACTGCATGAGCCGGTACACCTCGACGCGCATGGTCGGTCCAAGATTTGGGCGGCCCAGTTCAAGATCACCGATGAGATCCCAGGAAAACGTGTACTTTCTGTCCATCTCCGCGCCCCCCCGAAAGTCGCTTTGCTGATACTTACATAAATAAGGCAAATGGGGGGGAGGGTCAATGAGCATTTGCCCGCGCGGACCAACCATTCCGCCAACGGTTGCAGGTGCTCGGCCAATGGCGCTTGGCGTATTGCCGGTCCCGCAGGATGCAGGCGCCAGCGCGGCAGGGTTCTCCATCTGCCCACCCCGCCCCTTGCCATCCGGTCGACAGGTGGCTATAGCCTGCCCCATCATGACAAAAGACCTCATCATCGTTGAGTCCCCCGCAAAGGTGAAGACCATCGGCAAATTCCTCGGCAAGGACTATGTCGTGGAGGCCTCCGTGGGCCACGTGCGCGATCTTCCCAAGGGCGACATGGGCCTGGACGAGCAAAACGGCTACCTGCCGCGCTACGAGATCATCAAGGGCAAGGAGGACGTTGTCGGCCGCCTGCGCAAGGCCGCCAAGGCAGCGGGCCACGTCTACCTCGCGCCCGACCCGGACCGCGAGGGCGAGGCCATCGGCTGGCACGTGGCCGAGCTCATCAAGGGCCAGAACACCAACGTCAGCCGCATCCAGTTCAACGAGATCACCGCCCGCGCGGTCAAGGAGGCGCTGGAGAACCCGCGCCCCATCAACGCCGACCTGGTGGGCGCGCAGCAGGCCAGAAGAGTGCTCGACCGCCTGGTGGGCTACAAGATTTCGCCCATCCTCTGGAAGCACGTCAAGCGCGGCATCAGCGCCGGGCGCGTGCAGTCCGTGGCGCTCAGGCTCATTGTGGACCGCGAGCGCGAGCGCCGCGCCTTTGAGCCCGTGGAGCACTGGGCGCTCAAGGCCAGGCTGGAGGGGGCCAATCCGCCGCCCTTCGTGGCCGACCTCTGGAAGATCGGGACCAAGACCGTGGCCCCGGGGCTCAAGGACATCGGCAGCCGCGAGGCGGCCGAGGCCCTGGAAAAGGCCGTGCGCGCCGGGACCTTCGAGGTCGATGCGGTGGACGAGAAGGAGCGCGCCAAGAGCCCGCCGCCGCCGTTTACGACCTCCAGCTTGCAGCAGGTGGCCAACCGGGCGCTGGGCTTTCCGGCCAAGAAGACCATGGGCGCGGCCCAGAAGCTGTACGAGGGCGTGGAGCTGGGCGATAAGGGCACGGTGGCGCTCATCACCTACATGCGCACCGACTCCGTGCGCATCGCCGACGAGGCCAAGACCGCCGCGCGGGAGTTCATCCTGGAGCGTTACGGCGACAAGTACGCGCCCGCCAAGGTCAAGGTCCACAAGACCAAGGACGGGGCCCAGGACGCGCACGAGGCCTGCCGCCCGGTGGACGTGGCCCTGACCCCGGAGGCGGTGAAGAGCTTTCTTCCGGCGGACCAGTTCAAGCTCTACCAGCTCATCTGGCGGCGCTTCGTGGCCTCGCAGATGAGCGACGCGCGCTTCCACGACACCACGGTGACGGTGAAAAACGGCAAGACCCTGTGGCGGGCCAAGGGCGAGCGCCTGCTGTTCCCCGGCTTCTTGAAGGTCCAGGGCCTGGAGGCGCCGGACCCGGACGCCGTGGTCGAGGATGGTTCGGAACAGTTGCCCAAGCTGACCGTGGCCGAGATGTTGAAGCTGCTGGAGCTTTCCAGCGAGCAGAAGTTCACCCAGCCGCCGCCGCGCTACACCGAGGCCACCCTGGTCAAGGCGCTGGAGGAGCAGGGCATTGGCCGCCCCAGCACCTACGCGGCCATCATCAGCACCCTGCAGGACCGCGAGTACGTGAGCATGGAGGAGAAGCGCTTCGCCCCGTCCGAGCTGGGCTCCACGGTCAGCGACAAGCTGGTGGCGCATTTCGCCACGCTCATGGACATCGGCTTCACCGCAGGCATGGAGCGCAAGCTCGACGAGATCGCCGCAGGCTCCCGCGCCTGGGCCGAGGTCATCGAGGAGTTCATGGCCGATTTCGTTCCGGCCCTGGCCAAGGCCGGGGCCGAGATGGAGCGCGCCACCATCGACTCCGGCGTTGTCTGCGACCTGTGCGCCAAGCCCATGCACGTGAAGTTCGGCAAGATGGGCGAATTCCTGGGCTGCTCCGGCTACCCGGAATGCAAGAACATCAAGGAGTTCACGCGCGACGAGCAGGGCCGGATTTTGCCCAGCGACAAGGCGCGCGACGAGATTACGGACATCGCCTGCGAGCTGTGCGGCAAGCCCTTTGCGGTCAAGACCCCGCGTCGGGGCGGGGGCGCGCGGGAGCAGTTCCTGGGCTGCTCCGGCTACCCCAAGTGCAAGAACATCAAGAACTTCAAGCGCAACGAAGAGGGCGTCATCGAGATTCTGGCCGCCCCGCAGCTCATCGCCGCAGGCACCTGCCCGGAATGCGGCAAGCCCATGGTGGTCAAGACCGCGCGCAAGGGCAGCCGGTTCATCGCCTGCACGGGCTACCCCAAGTGCAAGCACACCGAGCCGCTGCCCACGGGCGTGCCCTGCCCCAGGGAGGGCTGCGACGGCGAACTGGTGGAGAAGAGCTCGCGCGGGGGCAAGGTTTTTTTCTCGTGCAGCCGCTACCCGCAGTGCACCCAGGCCTTCTGGGACCACCCGCTGGTCGGCCCGTGCCCGGCCTGCGGCTCGCCTGTGCTGGTGGAAAAGACCACCAAGGCCAAGGGCCGGCACATCGCCTGCCCGAACAAGGAGTGCGGCTGGGTGAAGGAGCCGGAGGAGTAGGGCGGGGCGAGTGGGCCGACAGTGGCGCCACAGCGCGCTCCGAGCTCTGAGTGCGTTCGTCTGGCGCTGTGCCGATTCTGCAATGCGGGGAGCCGTAAGGGGTGGCCGCAGGCGGGCAGCTCCAGCGTGCCTGGAAGCGGCACTGCGCTCAGGTATGGCCCTGCACTGAAGCTCTTCTTCAGAACGCAGAGGTAATCCCAAGAGATTCGGACGGGCAGTCTCAAATGCGAAAAGGCCGGGAGGAGTCGATCCTTCCGGCCTTTCACGTTAGCGCTTGGCGCGGGCGCTAGAGCTCGATGTTCTGGTGCTTGGCGATGAGCTCAAACGCGCGCGTGGTCAGCTCGGTGATGTTCGGCTTGCTGATCTGGTCGTCGGCCCCCACGCTTTCGCCCTTGTGGCGCAGGCGGTCGGTGATGAGCGAGGAGAACAGGATCACCGGCATCTCCTTGAGGAACGGGTCCTCCTTGACGCGCTTGGTCAGGTTGTGGCCGTCCATGATCGGCATCTCGATGTCCGAGACCATGATGTCCAGGTACTCGACAAGCGGCTTGTTCTCCTCGGCCGCGCGGCGCTTCACGTCCATCAGCGTGTCCCAGGCGTCCTGGCCGTTCACGGTCTGGGTGACCTCGAACCCGGCCTTTTCCAGCATGGTGCCGATCATGCGGCGGATGGATGTGGAGTCGTCGGCGATGAGCGCGCGGAAGTGCTCCTTCTTGGCGGGCTTTTTGGCCTCCTCGATGGAGGCCATGGCTGATTCCTCGATCTTCATGGCCAGGCCGGGGTTCAGGTCGGCCAAAATCTTCTCCATGTCCAGCACGAGCAGAATGCGGTCCTCGAAGCGGACCACGCCGGTGACGGAGTTGCCCGAGTACTCGTTCAGGTGCCTGCCCGGGGCCTCCACCTGGGTCCAGCTCAGGCGGTGGATGCGCGTGACGCCGGAGACCATGAAGGCCGAAATCATGCGGTTGAACTCGCTGACAATGACCTTGGTGCTTTCCTCCACCTCGGAAACGCCCTTGCCCAGCCACAGGGACAGGTCCACCAGGGGGATGATGCGCGAGCGCAGGTTGAAGGCGCCCATGACCGAGGGGTGCGGAATCTCCGGCAACTGCGTCACCGAGGGCAGGCGGATGATCTCCAGGACCTTGGCGACGTTGACGCCGTAGTAGCCGCGGTATTTCTTGCCTGCGGCGTCGGCCTTCTCGTCGATGTAGAATTCCACCAGCTCCAGCTCATTGGTGCCGGATTCAAGCAGAATGTTTGTCTGGCTCATGCGTTCCCCCTGCGACAATCAGACCTGTTCCACCTTTTCGGTTAAATTTCTATCCGACTTTACGTCCGCTGTAAACGCTTCTTCCTGTCCCGGGGTGTTCGCGGAAGCGTGGGAATACTTGGGCTGCGCAAGCCTTTTCGAACCGAATATGGTTGACACGCCACGGCAGATAACTCTAATGCTCATTTGAAAACTACAAATAGTTTAGAAATAGTCAGGTCTTCGTCCAAAGAGTACCGTTTTGTCAGACCGCAGGGGGGCGCCCCTTGCGGGCACGGATGGCTGCCAGCCATTGCCTGGCGCGGTTTGGACAGGATCTGGCAAGGGCACAGGGACAGGCGTGAACCTCAAGGAAAGGCTCTCCTCCACCGAGAATCTGTTGAGGTCCATTCGCAGCGGGGAAGCCTTTGCGTCCAAAAAAGGCTCGCAGGACAGGGCGGCCCAGGCCGCACCCGGCGCGGGGCCAGACTCCGCCCTGGACGATCTGTCCCCGGCCCTTTTCGCCACCGCCCCGGCCAAGGTCTCCATCTGGAACCGCCCGTTGACCTTTGGCAAGGCCAGAAAGTCCGCAACCCTCGGCGTGAGCATGACCTCTGGACGCCTGAGTCTGGTCGTTGTCTCCGGCGGCGCCATCCAGTTCTCCACCCGCTTTCCCTTCGGTCCCGACCAGGCGTTCGGGCAGAGGGGCTTTCCCGCCTTCTTGCGCACCTGCCTTGAGAGCGTCCGGGACAAGGCGTTCCAGGCCAGGGTTTGGGCCGTTCTGCGGTCCCAGGACCTGGACCTGAACGTCCTCACCGTGCCCAAGCTCTCCGGCGCAAAGCTCGACGCCGCCGTGTATTGGACCCAGCAGAAGGAGAAGAAGTTCGCCGAGGCCGAGTACGCCATCGACTACGTCGTCCTGGGACCCGCCAAGGAGTCCAAGGACCCGCGCCTGGACGTGCTGACCTGCCTGGCAAGGCGGGTGGACGTGGACCGCCTGCGCGACGCCTTCCGCGAAGCCGGCTGGGGGCTGGAGGGAATCACCACCCTTCCCAGCGCCATGCAGGCCCTGTACCGCCTGCCCGGCGCGCCCACGGGCTTCCATCTGGCCGCAAACATCCACGTGGAGGAGGACGCCTCGACCATCGGGCTGTACGCGGAGGGCAACCTGCGCTTCAGCCGGTTCATCCGCTCTGGAACGGACAGCATGGCCGAGGCCGTGCAGGTGCACTTCCAGGACAGCTCCAAGCAAAAGCCCAGCCAGCCTTCCGCGGACCTGGAGCTGCCCCTGCCCGGCCCGCGCGCGGCGGCGGGGGGTCGGCTGGCGACGCCGCCAACGCCGAACATGCCGCCCATGCCCATTGACGCCGTTCAGGCCAAGGGGCTGTTCCGGCATGTGCTGCTGGGCGGGCCGGTGCCCAAGGGTCTGGGCCCGGAGCATGTGTTGAGCGAGGCCCAGATGCTTGAGGCCATCGCCCCGGCCATCGACCGCCTGGCCAAACAGGTGGAGCGCACCCTGGAGTACTACGCCACCTCCCAGCACCAGCGTTGCGACGTGCTGCACCTAAGCGGCCGCATCTTCCGCAACGCGCGCGTGCTGGAGGCCCTGGCCGGGCAGCTGGGCTACCCGCACCAGGCCTTTAACTCCACCGCCATGCTGCCCGCCAAGCCCGACGCCGTGGCCGCCATGGACAGCATGGCCCTGGCCCCGGCCCTGGCGGCCAGTCTTTCTGCGCCGGACAAGGGCATCAACCTGCTGCGCAACTACAAGCAGCGCGCCGCCGGAAACTCCCGCCAGAGCTTCACCCGTGTGCTGATCCTGGGCCTGGCGCTGGGCCTGGTGCTCATCGGCGCCGCCGGGTACGTCATCGAGCAGCAGGTGGCCCAGAAACGCCAGGAGCTGGCCAGCGCGGAGCGGCAGCTGGCGGCCCTGGGCCCGGCCATCGACGAGGGCACCCTGTCCCGCTCCGTGGCCCAGTACACGGCCAGGCAGGAGTCCCTGCGCAATGCCGCCGCGCGCTTCACCGCGCCCATCGTGCTGGCCGAGCTGGCCCGCCGCGCCCCGCCCAGCGTCAAGATCCTGAACCTGACCATCGACATGGGCGTGCCGCCGGCCGCACCGGCCGCGCCGCCCGCTCCGGGCAAGCCCAGTGCGGTCCAGCCGAGCGACCTGGTGACCCTGGAGGGCATCGTTGTGGGCGACAAGGCCGACCTTGAGCCCACGCTCTCGCGTTTTGTCATCGAGCTGCAGGCCTCCCCGCTGTTCAGCCTGCCCGTGGTGCACCAGACCAACCTGACGGAGCTGAACGCAGAGGGCCAGGTGCTCCACTTCGTCATGCACATGGGGGTGCAGTAGTGGACCTTTCGGTGCTGAACAAGAAGCTGGCGCTGACGCCGGAGCTGCGCACCCTGGGCCTGCGGATTGGGCTGGGGCTGCTTTTGCTGGCCGTGGCGGGGTATGTGCTGGTGTACATGAGCCTGCGCCAGGGCGAGCGGCTGGCGAGCCAGGCGGCCGAGGTGCGCGAACGCATCCAGCGCCAGCAGCTGCTCATGCCCACCTGGGCCAACATAGCGGCCATGAGCCACAACGCCAGCCTGGGGCCTGTCAGCGTTCCCCCGGCGGAGCCCGTGCCGCGCACCAGGGTCTACCTGATGCCCGAGCAGTTGGAGCACATGGCCCGGGCCGTCGGGGTGGAGCCCCTGGAGGTCACGCTCAACCCGTCCTCGCTGGGCCAGGACCCCACGTCCATCCAGGTCCAGGGCGTGTTTTCCGGGTCCCTTGACGGCGTGCGCGAGCTGCTCATGGGCATCGGGCGGATGCCTTCCCTGGCGCGCATGGAGCGCGTGGAGCTGCGCGCCACGGACGGGCGGCTGGAACTGTTTATCCAACTGCGCATCGCGTTGGCCAACTAGCAAGCGCGGGCGGGACAGGGCGGATGCAGAAACGTGAGAAGCAACTCCTGGGCGTCATGGCCGTGGTCCTCGTGGTCGGGGGCTATATGTACTTCGCTCCGCCTGGAAAGCCCGCGCCCGGCGCCGCCGCCAGCGGCGCGAGCAAGGTCGTGGTGGACGAGGTGGCCAAAAACATGGACAAGGCCCGGCTGACGCCCCAGCAGTCCTACCGCCTGGGCCTGCTGACGGACAACGCCACCGGCGATCCCTTCTACGGCGGGCAGGGCGGCATCTCGCTGGAGGATGACCGCAGCCTGGGCGGCGCGGGCGGGGCAGGGCCGGAGTTCGTGTTCTCCGGCTACATGAAGGTCGGCAACAAGCTCTATGCGGTCATCAACGGCGTGGAGTACGCCATCGGCGACGAATTGGCCGAGGGCGACTACCGGGTGCAAGGCATCGACAAAAATTTCGTGGTACTGGAGCGAACGGATGGCTCCACGGGACGCAAGCTCACCAGGCGCGTTCCACTCGTCGAGGACGACACGGACAAGATCCGCATACGGGTGGTCAAAAAAAGATGAAGCATAAGTCTGGCACCCCCCCCCGCGCTCCTGGTCGTGGCGCTCTGCGCGCTGCTCTTCTCCTGCGCGCAGCCAAAGCCGCAGATTCCCTCGGCCCAGGACGCGGTCGACACCTGGAAGGCCATGGAGAAACAGTCCCAGGGCCACTCCCCGCGCGGCCAGTTCGTGCTGGCCGAACCCCCGGACGTCATCGACAGGCCGGCGCAGCTCGACGTGGGCAAGCGCGACAGCGAGCGCAAGCTGCCTGAGACGCGCATGTCGCTGCGCATGCACAATGCCGACATCGTGGCCGTCTTGCAGGCCCTGTCGCGTGCGGTGGGCAAGAGCATCGTGGTCAGCCCCGGTGTGTCCGGCGTGGTCAACGTGAATTTTGTGGAGCGCCCCTGGGGCGAGATCTTCCGGGCCATCCTGGCCTCGAACAGGCTCACCTACGCCTTTGACGGCGAAACCATCCGCATCATGGCCCAGGCCGACCTCCAGGGCAATCTGGACCTGGCGGCCCTGGAGCGCAAGACCCAGGCCGAGCGCATGGCCACCCTGGCCGAGGAGCCGCAGGTCACCACCGTGGCCAAGGTGCGCTTCGCCGACGCCAAGCTGCTGCAGAAGACCGTGGAGAACTCCCTGTCCAAGACCAAGGACGGCAAGGTCATCGGCAGCGTCCAGGTGGACGAGCTGACCAACTCGCTCATCATCCAGGGCGTGGAGCAGGACCTGACCAAGATCGGCAAGCTCCTGGCCAGGCTCGACGCCCCGCGCGCCCAGATCAAGCTCAAGGCGCACATCGTGGAGACCACCAAGGAGGTCGCCCGCGACCTCGGCATCCTGTGGGGCGGCGGCTACAATGCGAAAATGGGCAACGGCTACCAGCTGGGCGCTGGCGGGGCCTATTCCATCACCACCCTGGGCGACCTGACCACGGGCACCTCCACCCTGGGCCAGGGCTCCAAGGGGGCGCTGGGCGTGCGGCTGCCCGCCACCGGCGTGGCGTCCTCAAACACGGGCTCGGCCCTGGACCTGGTCTTCGGCAAGATCGGCGGCAGCTACCTGGAGACGCAGCTGCAGGCCCTGGCCACGGACAACAAGCTGAACATCATCTCCAGCCCGTCCATCGCCACCATGGACAACCAGAAGGCCTACACCGAGTCCGGCGAGCGCGTGCCCTACCAGACCATTTCCGGCACCGGCACCAGCGCCACCTACTCCGTGTCCTTCCAGGACGCCGTGCTGCGCCTGGAGATCACCCCGCACATCATCGACGACGAGTTCATCAAGCTCCAGGTGCTCATCCAGAAGGACGAGGTCGACACCACCCGCGCCGTGTCCGGCAACCCGTACATCGTGAAAAAGAAGACCGAGACCACCCTCATCGCCCGAAACGGCGAGACCGTGGTCATCTCCGGGCTGTCCAAGCTGCGCAACTCCCTGCGCGAGGCCGGGGTCCCCGGCGTCAAGGACATCCCCGGCCTGGGCTGGCTGGCCAAAAGCGAGTCCAAGGACGACCTCAAGGACGAGTTCATGATCTTCATCACCCCCACGGTGCTGGCCGACTGGCGCAAGGGTGAGCGCCAGAAGAGCTATGAGGAGCTGGACCGCGAGACCGCCAGCGCCCGCCGCGAGGCCGAGGCCAGGGCTTCCGGGGAGGACATCGAGCGCGAGTTCACCCGCTCCGGCGAGAGCACCCTGCGGTTGAAGGAGATGCCTGCGGAGAGCCTGGGCAACAAGGGCGCACTGGCCCCGATGCAGGCCCCGGCCCCTGCTCCGACGCCGGCTCCGGCTCTGGCACCTGCTCCTGCTCCGACGCCGGCCCCTGCTCCGGCCCCGGCCATGGCCCCGACCTCTGGCGATGCGGGCGCAAGCCCCACGGCCATGTACCTGCCGGACAAGGGCGTGGACATGACCGCCCAGGCTCAGGCCCAGGCCCAGACCCAGACCGTGACGCAGGCCCCGGTGCAGACCACTGACTCCGGCGGCTACGGGGTGACCATCAAGCAGATGCCGACCATGGCCGTGCCCCGGCAGTTGGCCGCGCAGCCCCTTGAACCGGCCCAGCAGCCCGCCGCCGCGCCCAGCCGCAGCCTGGGCCCGTATTCCGTGACCATCCGCAACGCGGGCTCTGCCGCGAATGCCGCCGCGAATCCCGGGGTGGACGCAGCAGTGAATCCCGGGGTGGACGCCGCCGTGAATCCCGGAGTAGACGCCGGGGTGGACGCCGCCGCCGACAGCGACCTTTTGACCGCCCGGCCAAGAAAGCCCGGGCTGGGAGGACGCCGATGAACCTCTACGCCACTCTTGACCTTGTCCGCGAACCCTTTTCCAACTCGCCGGACCCGAACTTTCTGCTGGAGACCCGGCAGCATGCCACCTGCCTGCAGGAGCTGGAGATATCCTTGCGCCTGCGCCGGGGGCTGTCGGTCATCACCGGCGACATAGGCACCGGCAAGACCACGCTGTGCCGCAGCCTGCTGCGCGCCTTCCGCGACGACGCCGAGGTCGACATGCACCTGCTGCTGGACCCGCACTTCAGCACCTCGGAGGAGTTTCTGCGCGTGATCCTGGGCAGCGTCTCGCGCGTCACCCCGGACCCGGACATGGGCATGTGGGAGCTTAGGGAGGCGCTGAAGCAGCAGCTCTTCCGCCTGGGCATGGTGGAGCGCAGGCTGGTGGTGCTGATCATCGACGAGGGCCAGAAGATCTCGCCGGAGAATCTGGAGCTTTTGCGCGAGATGCTGAACTACGAGACCAACTCGTCCAAGCTCTTGCAAATCGTGATCTTTGCCCAGCGGGAGTTTGAGCCCCTGCTGGAGACCATGCCGAACCTGGTGGACCGCATCAATGTGCGCCGTCGGTTGCGGTCGCTGTCCTTGGTGGAGACCCGGCAGATGATCCGCTACCGTTTGCGCGTTGCGGCCAACACGGCGTCCGCGCCCCAGGTGCGCTTCAGCTTCGCGGCCATCCTGCGCATCCACCTGGCCAGCGGGGGCTCGCCGCGCAAGATCGTGCGCCTGTGCCACATGGCCATGCTGGAGATGCTCGTGCGCGGGAAGATGTGCGTGGGCCTGGGCGAGGCCCGCGCCGCCATCCGCCCGGACTACTCGCCGCGCTTGCGCCGCCGCCGCGCCCTGGTGGTGGCCGCAGCTGTTGCGCTGTGCCTGTGCCTGGGCTCCCTGTGGCTGTCGGAGCCCACGGGCCCGGTGCTCGGCCACGGGCTGGGCGCGGCGCGCGCCCAATCGGCCCTGCGGGCCGAGAGCATGTCTGGCGCGATGCCCGACGCAAGATCCGGCGCGGACCCCGAAGCCAGGTCCGAGAGCAGGCCCGGGAGCCGGTTTGATGGAATGGCCGATGCGAAGACCGATGCGAAGGCCGATGCGAAGACCGATGCGAAGGCCGACGCACAGGCCGACACGAAGATGGACACCCGTTTCGCCACCTTGGCGGCCGATGGGCTGACCCTGCTGCCCAGGGGCGAGGAGGCGCAGGACGGCCTGTCCGGCCTGACCCTTTTGCCCCAGCGCGACCAGGGCCCCGTGGTGCGCAGCCCCATCGTGCGCGACCTGGCCCCGGCGGCCCTGGTGGCCCCGGCGCGCCTGCACGTGGCCGGTCCGGAAGACGAGGCCGGGCAAACCGGCGCAACCGGCTCGAGCGGGCTGTTCCGCACCGTGGCCTTCCGCACGGTGGGCCAAAAATGACCGGTCCGCGCCGAAAACAAAGGCCAGGACGCACGCAGTGAAACGCGACCGCAAACGACTGGGCGAACTGCTCGTTGAAGCCGGGGCCTTGACCGAGGACCAGGTCCAGACGGCTTTGGCCGGGCAGAAGAAGTCCGGCGTCAAGCTCGGCCAGTACCTGGTGCAGTCCGGCACGCTCAAGGAGTCCGTGATCATCGACGCGGTGAGCGGACAGCTGCGCATCGAGCGCTACACCCCGGAAAAGCATCCCTACGACGAGCGCATCGACTCCCTGGTGAATGAGGCCCTGGCCCAGCAGTACCGCCTGGTGCCGCTGTCCAAGCGCGGGCACCTGCTGCTCATCGCCATGACCGACCCCATGGACATCACCGCGCTCGACGCCGTGGAGATCGCCACCAATCTTGAGGTGGAGCCGGTGATGTGCGCGGAGAAAGACTTTGAGATGCTCTTCAGCGCCATCTACGGCCGCGGCGAAGCGGGCAAGGGCCTGTTCGAGGGCATGGCCGAGGAGGACGCGGACATCACCACCCAGGTGGGCGGCGAGGACAAGGAAGACATCGCCATCGACGCCCTGCAGGACCAGGCCTCCCAGGCCCCGGTCATCCGCATGGTCAACTCCATCCTGGGCCAGGCCGTGCGCGAGCACGCCAGCGACGTGCACTTAAGCCCGGAAAAGGACAGCATCCAGCTGCGCTTCCGTGTGGACGGCAAGCTGCGCATGATCCCGGCCCCGCCCAGGGCCAGCTTTTTGCCGCTGGTCTCGCGCCTCAAGATCATGGCCAACATGGACATCGCCGTGTCCAAGATCCCCCAGGACGGGCGCTTCACCTTTGTCACCCAGCGCAGGGAGTTCAACGTGCGCGTGTCCAGCCTGCCCACGGTGCACGGCGAGAACCTGGTGCTGCGCCTCCTGGAGCGCTCGGCCCATGGGCTCAACCTGTCCGAGGTGGGGCTGGTCTCGGCCGACCGCGCCAAGGTCGAGTCCGCCGTGCAGAAGCCCTTCGGGCTCATCGTGGCCGCCGGCCCCACGGGCTCGGGCAAGAGCACCACGCTCTACGCCATCTTGAAGCACATCAATACGCCGGACATCAACATCATCACCCTGGAAGACCCGGTGGAGTACCGCATGCCCACGGTGCGCCAGGTGCAGCTGAACCGCAAGGCCGGCATGACCTTCGCCTCGGGCCTGCGCAGCATCCTGCGCCAGGACCCGGACGTCATCCTCGTGGGCGAGGTGCGCGACGCCGAGACTGCGGAGATCGCCGTGCAGGCGGCGCTGACCGGCCACCGCGTGCTGACCACCCTGCACACCAACGACGCGGCCCAGGCCATCACCCGCCTGGTGGAGATGGGCATCCAGCCCTACCTCGTGTCCTCGGTGCTCCTGGCCTCCATCAGCCAGCGCCTGGTGCGCAAGAACTGTCCCCACTGCCTGGAGCCCTATGTGCCGCGCAAGGACCTGCTTCTGGCCTTCGGCATCGGGGAGGCCATGCAGCCGAAGTTCACCTTCCGCCGGGGCTCCGGCTGCCGCACCTGCCACCAGAGCGGGTACTCCGGGCGCATGGCCATCTACGAGGTGCTCCAGGTGGACGAGCTGGTGCAGGACATGATCATGAAGAACGCCACGGCCAAGGACATCGCCAAGGCCTGCGTGCAGGCCAAGACCCTGCGCACCCTCAAGACCGACGCGCTGAACAAGGTCGCCCAGGGCCTGACCACCCTGGAAGAGGCCGCCGGGGCCGTAATGGTCTAGGAGGAACATAGTGCCGTACTACAAGTATGCAGCCATAACCGACAGCGGCGGCAACACCACGGGCGTTGTCGAGGCCATCAGCGTGGAGGCCGCCCAGGACTCCCTGGCCGCGCGCGGGCTCATGCCCACCAGCGTGAGCGAAACCAGCGCTCCGGGCGGCGCGGGCGGCGGCGAGAGCTTCCTGTCCCAACTCGGCACGCGCCTGCAGAAGGTCAAGCCCCAGGACCTGATCCTGTTCACCAAGCAGTTCAAGACCATGCTCAATGCGGGCATCCCGGTGCTGCAGTCGCTTGACGTGCTGGAGGCCCAGACCGAGAACACCAAGCTCAAGGCCGCCATCGTCAGCATCGCGGCCGACATCAAGAGCGGCACCACCCTGTCCAAGGCCTTCGCCAAGCACCGCGACATCTTTTCCGAGCTCTACTGCAACATGATCCGCGCAGGCGAGATCAGCGGCACCCTGACCGAGGTGCTGGAGCGCTTGATCTACATCGTGGACCACGAATTCAAGGTCAAAAAGGACATCAAAAGCGCGCTGACCTACCCGGCGGTGGTGGTCACGGCCCTGGTCATCGCCTTTTTCGTGCTCATCCTGTTCGTCTTGCCGCAGTTCGTGAAGATGTTCGACAAGATGGGCGCGACCCTGCCCCTGCCCACGCGCATCTGCCTGGGCATTTACGACGTGATGATCCACTACTGGCATGTGGGCCTGATCCTGCTGGGCGGCAGCCTGTTCATGGCCTCGGCCTATTTCCGCACCGAGGGCGGGAAGATCTTCCGCGACGGCGTGATGCTGCGCCTGCCCATCATGGGGCCGGTGTTCAAGAAGGCGGCCATGGCCCGCTTCGCCAGCATCTTCGCCATCCTCCAGGCCAGCGGCATCACCGTGCTGGAGGCTATGGACATCCTTGGCGGCACCATCGGCAACCATTACATCGCCCGCGACTTCCGCAACCTGCGCGAGAAGCTGGAGCAGGGCCGGGGACTTTCCGGTCCGCTGCGGTCCTGCCCCTCGTTCACGCCGATGATGGTCTCCATGATTTCCATCGGCGAAGAGACCGGCAACATGGAGGAGATGCTGAAGGAGGCAGCCAGGCACTACGATTACGAAGTCGAGTACGCGGTCTCCAAGATGAGCGAGCTTTTGGGGCCGGTGCTGGTGGCGGGCCTGACCGGGGTGGTGGGCTTTTTCGCCATGGCCATCTTCCTGCCCCTGGTGGAGTACATGCAGAACGCCATGAAAGGCGGCATGTAGCCCGGTCCGCAGGGCTGCGCCGTCCCGTGGCGGGAAGTTGACATCAACTGCGCAGATGATATCATGCAGATAACGGATGGAAGAGATTTCGGTATTCGTGTGTTGCGGCACCGATGTTGCATGGCGCAACGCCTAGTCCGTGCAGGGAAAATTTGTGCGGAGGCCGGGGCTGGCCCCGGCGGCGCGTCCGCCGCGAGGGGGTCGCGTGGTGCATTGGGCAAAGGCCTGTCCGAAAGCGGCCAGGCACATTCTCGAACACAACATCCGGCCACTGGCCGGGCAACACGGAGGCAGGAATGGAGACGACTCTCATGCTCAAAAAGGCTCAGGCCAGGCGCCGCCAGGGCGGCTTCACGCTCATCGAACTCATCGCGGTCATCATCATCCTCGGCATCCTGGCTGCGGTCATCGTGCCCCGTTACTCTGACATGACCACCCAGGCCAAGGCCAGCGCAGCCAACGGCGCCGTGTCCGAGGGCATCGCCCGCTTCAACATGGCCTTCGCCAACTACGTGATGAGAAACGCCGGGGTGACCCCCACCAACCTTTCGGCCATGACCTCCGGCGCGGGCACGACCATGAACGCCACCATGAACCTCGGCGACTACGCCGTGGCCTTCACCGGCACGGGCGGCACGGGCCAGACCATCACCTGCAACGCCTACGACAACAGGGCCGGCACGATCCTCGACGGCGGAACCGCTACTGGCACCATCCTGGGCACCAAGACCATCAGCTGGCCCCAGTAGCCGGGCCAGCGTTCTTCCCTGGCGGGAAGGCCTTCCAGGGCCTTCCCGCCAGGTCTTGCCACGGTGGGAAGGCCTTGGATTCGGAGAAGGAGTCGGGAATGCACGGGACGCTCACGCTCAAGCAGGCTCAGGCCAGGCGCCGCCAGGGCGGCTTCACGCTCATCGAACTCATCGCCGTCATCGTCATCCTGGGCATCCTGGCTGCGGTCATCGTGCCCCGCTACGGGGACCTGACCGCCCAGGCCAGGACCTCGGTAGCCAACGGTGCCCTGTCCGAAGGCATCGGTCGCTTCAACATGGCCTTTGCCAACTACATCATCCACAACACCGGCACCACGCCCACAAATCTCGCGGCCATGACCACCGGCGCGGGCATGACCATGAACGCGACCATGGACCTGGGCGATTTCGCGGTGGCCTTCACCGGCACCGGCGGGACCGGGAACACCGTTACCGTGAGAGTGTACGCAAACCCTGCGGGCGCTGGGCACATCAGTGACGGCGGCACCGTCTCCGGCACAGTCATGGCAACCGAGTCCATCAACTGGCCCCAGTAGCCGGACCACTGCTCCCCTGGCTGGAAGACCGGACGGCCTTTCCACCGGGATGACGCAGGCGCTGTCCCCCCGCATCCCGCCCGCATTTCCCCTTTGATTTCCCCTGTCCGCCGGGTATAGATCACCCATACGGGTGCGCTTCGGCGCGCTCAATCAGCGCCGCAGGAGGCCCCAGGCCATGGCCCAGATCAACGCCTTTTTTGAGATGCTGCACCAGTACGGCGGCAGCGACCTGCACCTGACCAGCGGCTCCCAGCCGCTGTTGCGCCTGCGCGGCCAGCTGCAGAAGGTCAAGTTCAAGCCCTTCGAGCACGAGGAGCTCAAAGCCCTGCTCTACGAGATCACGCCCGAGGCCAAGGTCAAGGCCTTTGAGGAGACCGGCGACATCGACTTCGCCTACGAGGTGCCGGGCCTGGCGCGCTACCGCGTCAATTTCTTCATGCAGCACCGGGGCATAGCCGCCGTGTTCCGCGAGATTCCGCAAGAGATCATGACCGTGGAGCAGCTGGGCCTGCCTGCGCGCCTGCGCGACCTGGCCATGCTGAACAAGGGCCTGGTGCTCGTCACCGGTCCCACGGGCAGCGGCAAGTCGACCACGCTGGCGGCCATCATCGACCATGCCAACAAGAACCGCCGCGACCACATCCTGACCGTTGAGGACCCCATCGAGTTCGTGCACCAGTCCCAGGGCTGCGTGGTCAACCAGCGCGAGGTGGGCCGCCACACCCAGAGCTTCAAGGCGGCCCTGCGCGGGGCCCTGCGCGAGGACCCGGACATCATTCTGGTGGGCGAGATGCGCGACCTGGAGACCATCACCCTGGCCCTGGAGGCGGCGGAGACGGGCCACCTGGTCTTCTCCACCCTGCACACCCAGAGCGCCGTCAAGACCATCGACCGCATCATCGAGGTCTTTCCCGAGGACGGCCAGGCCCAGGTGCGCACCAGCCTGGCCGAGTCGCTGCGGGCCGTGGTCTCGCAAACGCTGTTCAAGCGCATCGACACCAAGGGCCGGGTGGCGGCGCAGGAGATCCTCATGGCCATCCCCAGCGTGCGCAACCTGATCCGCGAGGGCAAGACCCACCAGCTGGCCAGCGTGCTCCAGACCGGGCGCGACCAGGGCATGCAGACCCTCGACGACGAGATCGAGCGGCTCATCACCGCCGGGATCATCAGCCCTGAGGACGGCCTGGCGCATGCCCAGAACAAGGACAAGATCAGCGGCCTGCTGAAGGAGAACCCCCGGTGAACATGACCCGCGCCCAGCTCGACGCGCTCATGGGCCAGGTGCTCGACCTCTTCCCCGAGGTGGCCGACATCATCATCACCACCGGCAAGCCCATCCAGGCCGAGGTGGACGGCAGCCTGAAGGACGCCGTGACCACGCCGGACCTGGGGCGGCTCTCGCCCCTGTTGACCAAGGCCATGGCCGTGGCGCTCATGGGCGAGAACCTGCGCCTGCAAAAGACCCTGGCGGCCAAGGGCTCCTGCGACCTGTCCTACGCCATCCCGGGCCGGGGCCGCTTCCGCGCGAACATCTTCAGCCAGCGGGGCAGTCTCGCCATGGTGCTGCGGCGCCTGCCCTCCAGGCTGCCGACCATGGAGGAGCTGGGCCTGCCCAAGGCCTTTGCCGACATGGCCACGGAAAAGCATGGGCTGATCCTGATCACCGGGGGCACGGGGTCGGGCAAGTCCAACTCGCTGGCCGCCCTCATCGACCGCATCAACGAGACCCTGGCCGGACACATCGTGACCCTGGAGGACCCGGTGGAGTTCACCCACCAGCACAAGCAGGGCACCGTGAACCAGCGGGAGCTGGGCATTGACTTCGACACCTTCGCCTCGGGCCTGCGCGCCGCCTTCCGCCAGGGGCCCAAGGTCATCCTGGTGGGCGAGATACGCGACCCGGAAACCATGGAGATAGCGCTCCAGGCTGCGGGCACCGGGCACCTGGTCCTGTCCACCCTGCACACCACCGACGCGGGCAGCACCATCGGCCGCATCCTGGGCCTGTTCGGCCCCGGCGAGGAGCGGCTGGTGCGCATGCGCCTGGCCGAGAGCCTGCGCTATGTCGTGTCCCAGCGGCTGCTCCCGCGCGAGGGCGGCGGGCGCGTGGCCGCGTTCGAGGTGCTGAAAAACACCCTGCGCGTGAAGGAGCTCATCCTCCAGGGCGAAAGCGTGGACAAAACCTTCTACAGCGTGCTGGAGGCGGGCGCGGCCAGCAACATGCAGACCTTTGACCAGCACTTCCTGGCCCTGTTCGAGGCCGGGCTGATCAGCGAGGAGACGGCCCTTTTGTCGGCCAGCGACCGCTCGCGCCTGGGGCAGACGCTTGACCGCGCCAAGAGCGCGCGCGGGCAGAAGGTGACCAGCCTGGTCATCGAGGGCCTGGTGGACGAGGACCAGGGGCGCAAATAGCGAAGATTGTGCCCGCCGCATGGGGTGTAACATGTTCCCAGAGCGAGAGTTTTGGGATAAGCTTGAGGCAAATGGACCCGAAACCGAACCGGACGGCCCTATTGGCCGCCTGGACCAACGCGCAAGGAGACTCACGCCATGCCCGACTACACCCAGAAGGACCTGCCCGTGACCATGCATTCCGAAGACCTGTTGCGCTTTGACGACGGCAGCACTGTCCGCTTCGACATCAATGGCGAAGGCAAGGACATCATGCGCAACGACGACTTCGGGGCCTGCTGCGAGCTGTATCCCGGCAACGAGTTTATCGTCAGCGCGGGCGGCAAGGATTTCCGCCTGTCCACCGGGTTTGAGGATACCGTCACCGTCACGGTCGCCTAGCGCCAGGACAACCACCTACGGACCGCAGGGTCCCCCCACCCTGCGGCTCCCGGGGCGCAACCGCACAGCGACGCCCTGCCTAAAGCGAGGCCCAATGAACAAGCACCTGCTCGTGACCATCAGCGAGGACCCCACGGCCCACTTCGGCCTGCGCTTTGTCTGCGCCTTTTTTAAGCACAAGGACGACGTGCGCCTGACCCTGTTCAACACCGCGCCGCAGCCGCCTGCGGTCTGGGCCGAGGAAGCCAACTACGAGACCCTGCGCAAGAGCGAGGAGGACGCCCAGGCCATCATCCGCTCCGGCCAGCGCGCCATGGAGGCGGCCCGGACCATTTTCGTGCAGGGCGGCTTCAGCCCCGAGCAGGTGGACGACAAGATCGTGTCGCGCAACTTCTCGCGCATCCAGGACATCGTCAAGGAGGGCGAGAGCGGGCTGTACGACGCCGTGGTCTTTGGCCGGCGCGGCCTGCTGCGGCTGGAGAACTTCCTGGACAAGAGCGCCAGCGAGGAGATCCTGCACGAGACCTTCGCCTTTCCGCTGTGGCTCTGCCGCGACGTGGAGTACGACCGCAAAGGCGTGCTGCTGTGTGTGGACGATTCCGAGCCCTCGCGCCGCATGGCCGACCACGTGGGCTTCATCCTCCAGGGCGAGAGCGGGCACGAGGTGACCATCCTGCGCGTGCTGCGCAAGACCGAGAGTCGGCAGAACACCGAGGGGCTGTTCAGCGAGGCCATCGAGGCCCTGAAGGAGAACGGCTTCCCCGCGCGGCTCATCAAGACCAGGCTGGTGCAGTCCGACAACGTGGTCCAGACCATCCTGCTTGAGGCCGACAGGGGCCGCTACGCGGCGGTGGCCGTGGGCCGCTCGGACCGGCACAGGGGAGTGCTTTCGCAGATGTTCACGGGCTCGGTGACCATGGCCCTGTTCCGCAAGCTCCGGGGCGCGGCCCTCTGGGTCAGCCGCTAGGGGCGCCTGCGCACCCCCACCCTGTCATCCCGCTCCGGTCGTCCTTTTCCCGGCAAAAATCCTGCCGGTTTTGTCCGGGCTCAAAACCCCATGCTCTGTCTTCTCCAATTTGCTCTCGGCGTTGTGCCGGACGCATAAACCCATTGGAGAAAGTACAACATGCCGACATCACAAAACAACCAGCCCCCGTTCCTCTCCCTCCAGCGCGACCCGCAGGGCCGCATCACCGAACGCGTTCTCCATCTGAATGGCCGCCTTGGCGACAGCCTTGAAACCCGCCGCTACGCCTACGACTCCGCCGGGCGCTTGTCCCGCGTCACGGACGGCTCCGGCGCACTCTGCGAGTCCTACCAGTACGACCACCAGGGCCGCCGACTGGCCGAGATCAACCCCCTGCGCTTCCGGGGCGAGCGGCGCTACACGTATTTGACGAACAACCGCCTGGGCCAGGCGGGGAGCGCCCAGTACGGCCATGACAAGGCTGGCTTCCGCAACCTCAAGCTGGAAGGCGACGCCGAGACGCACTACCGCTACGAGCCCTCGGGCCTGCTGCTTGCCGTTGATTTGCCTGACAATGTGAATGGCGGCAGGCGCATCGACTACGCGTACGACGAAAACGGCCTGCGCACCGCGAAGCGCGTGGACGGGCGCGTGGTCGAGGCCTTTCGCTGGCTCGACCCGCTGCGGCTGGAGGAATTCCACGACGGGCGCGAGTGGTGGCTGTTCGCCTACTCGGAAGGCCGCACGCCCGTGGGCCTGACCAATGGCAGGGACGCCTACCTGCTGCTCTGCGACCAGCTCGGCACGCCGCTGGCCCTTGCCACCACGGATGGCCATGTTGTACAGGCCATGCAATACGATTCGTTCGGCAACCTGCTCTCGGTCCGAGGCAACGTGGTGCGGCTGCCGCTGGGCTTCGCGGGCGGCCTGTACGACGCGGACACGGGCCTGACGCGCTTCCCCTGGCGCGACTACGACGCCGACACCGGGCGCTTCACGGCGCTGGATCCGCTGGGCAAGAAGGGCGGGGACAAGGACTGGTACGGCTACTGCGTTGATGATCCGGTCAACCGGGTGGACGTGTGGGGGCTGTTCTCTTGGAACGACATTACTTCAGCCTTCAGCGTTAACGTGGGGAATATCGCCTCAGCAGCGTCCACCATTGCAACAACGGCTGCAAAAAATGCATTGCTGATCGGACCTTGGGCTACACGCCTCATAGGAAGGGCGTCTGCACCACTGGGAGATCTGATTTCCCCGAACAGTGCAAGCAATGTGGAGCAAGAAACGAAGGAATACTGGGACAAGCGGAATGCTCCCTATGAACTAGAGGACATGAGGGATCGCCACTAACTTCAAGCTTGGCCGTCTGCCATGATGAGGAAGCATATGGATTGGACTCCTGTAGGAACTGCAAGTGCAATCGCTGTGCTCGCCGTAGTCGTTATCGGTGCGATTGTCGTTGAAAAACGGATCGCTGAAGGCCGTCTTCCCCATGCTGGCTACTCCTTTTGCGGGATGTGGCGGTTTGTCTCAGTCTCATTACTTGTTGTGGTGGTGTTGACGACCGCAATCTATCTGTGGACCTCCGACTTGGCTTGGTCCATGGAATGGGGCGCAATACTGCTGGCCGTATGCATCGCAGGCTGGGCAAGAGGCTTCCTCAGCGAACTCCATCTGAAACAACGCGGCGGGGAGAACCTCGACAAGCAGTAACCACAAACCGCCCCGGCCTGGCCCACCACCGGGCCGGGGCTTGCCCTGGCGCGACAAAGCCGTCACCCGGTCGGCGTTGCCATCCCGCCCAGTTCGGTGATACAAAAGAATCAGTTCCCCCACGCTCATTGTCAAACACGGGAGGTCTTGCCCATGCGCGTCCGTCGCGTCCGTCGCATTCACGCCGCCGCCAAGCTGCTGTGCTGCCTGCTCGCCGCCGCCGCCGCCCCAGGCAGGGCCCAGGCCCAGAACCTGCCCCAGGAGTGCAAGGAGGCCATGGACACCCGCAGCCCGCAGGGTCAGGTGGATATGTTCACCCGCTGCCTGGACACCGGGCGTTTGAGCGGGGAGAGCAAGGCCACCACCCTGAAGCAGCGCGCCATCGCCTACATGCACCTGGGCCGGCACCAGCTGGCCCTGGATGACATCAACCAGGCCATCAAGCTCAAGTCCGACGACGCCGACAACTTCTACCTGCGGGGTTTCGCCTACCGGGCCCTGGGCCAGTATGAGCAGGCCGTGCAGGACTCCACCCGGGCCGTGGGGCTGGACCCGCAATTCGCCGCAGCCTATGCCAACCGCGCCTACGCCAACAAGGCGCTGGGCAACGTCAGCCAGGCCAGGACCGATGCCCAGCGCGCCCAGCAGCTGGACCCAAGCGTCAAGGTGCCGAGGTTCTAGGTCCGCGCCCGCGTTATTCATCTGGATGAGGAACGCCCAGGGCCGCGCTGCATTCCAGGCCGCCAAGGCCCGGCGCAGGTCTTGGGGCCGGTTCCGGCGCGCGCTAAAGCAAAAGGCCCCCTCCGGCCAATGCCGGAAGGAGCCCTTCAGTCACGCGGCCAGCCTGCCTGGTGACGGGCCGCCGCGATCAGCCGCAGACTTTTAGCCGCAGCACTTCTTGAATTTCTTGCCCGAGCCGCAGGGGCAGGGGTCGTTGCGGCCGGTCTTGGGCCCGCGCACGATGGGGTCGTGGGAGCGCATCTTGCCGTCGGTGTAGTGCCACACGCCGTCGATGCGCCTGAACTGGGCCACCTCGCGGTGGTCCTGGCGCGCGCCCTGGTAGTCGTAGGAGGCGGTGAAGTCCACCTGTCCGGTCTGGTCGGCCTCGCCGCCGTCCTTCACGGAGTGGATGGTCAAGCCGTGCCAGGTGGAGGTCTCGGCCCACTGCTTGGCCTGGGCCGGGTCGAAGTCGTGGCGCTCTTCCGGGGCCAGGCTCTGCTCCAGGTAGGGCACGTTGACAGTGACATACGCGCTGTAGCGCGAGCGCATGAGCGCCTCGGCCGTGGGCGCGGGGATGGTTCCGTTCAGGATGGGTCCGCAGCAGGCGTCGAAAGGCTTGGCGGAACCGCAGGGGCAATCGGTCATGGGGCACCTCGGGGGATTGTTTGGCTTGGGCGCGCACAGTACGGACTTCCTCGCGCCCGGTCAACACGTTCGGCAGGAGGTCAATGGCTCCGGGCCAGCGTGCGCAGGTCCGGGCTGCAATGGTCCAGGGCCTGGAGCCCATGCGGGGTACGCATCCGGCCTGCGCCAGCGGCTCAGGGCTCACTGCGCAGGACAGGCTGGACACGGGGAGCCTCCAGGATATCCTGAGGGCGCAGGCCCTCGCGGTCAACATGATCGACAGGGCGTATCCTCCCGCCGCATTGACAGGCGCCCGGTGTTCTGGGCATATGTGGAACATACACTAAACCCGTACCTGGGAGGCGCAATGCACCGTAAATTCTTTCCCCTGTTCGTCCTCGCCGTTGTCCTGTCCGTTCCGGCCCTGGCCAGCGCGTACACGCCCTGGGGCGCGGTCTACGACGCCGCGCGCGACGAGCGCAGCGTGGGCACCATCGCTGCGGACAAGAAGATCAGCACCGGCATCAAGAGCACCCTGCTGGACAAGGACGGCAAGCTCGGCCTGGCCGTGAAGGTCTACTGCTACGTGGGCCGGGTCACGCTGCTGGGCCAGCTGGCCGACGAGAAGTTCAAGGAGTTCGCCACGGCCACGGCCAAGAAGACTGCGGGCGTGAAGCACGTTTCCACCCACTGGGAGGCTCCGGGCAAGGCGGACACCACGGCGGCGGATGCGGAGATCGCGGCCAAGCTGCGCGCGGCCCTGGTGGGCGACAAGGAGCTGAGCGCCACCCAGGTGGAGACCGAGGTCTTCAGCGGCAAGGTCTACCTGATCGGCATGGTGCGCAGCCAGAAGGACGCGGACAAGTCCGTGGTTCACGCCAAGGCCGTGAAGGGCGTCACCGGCGTGACCTCGCTCTTGGTTGTGCCGAAGAAGTAGCACGCGGGGAAAGCGGGCGGGCGCGGGCGAAAGGGCTTTAGCCCCCGCCCAGCTCCCGGTGCCGGAAGCAGCCGGTCAGGTGGTCGTTGACCAGCCCGGCGGACTGCATGAAGGCGTACATGATGGTGGAGCCCACGAACTTGAAGCCGCGCGCCTGCAAGTCCTTGGACAGGGCGTCGCTCTCCGGGGTGTGCGCGGGCACTTGGTTGAGCTCGGCCCAGGCGTTCTGCCTCGGTGCGCCGTCCACAAAGCGCCACAGGTAGGCGTCAAAGGAGCCGAAGGCCGCCTGCACGGCCAGAAAGGCGCGGGCGTTGCCGATGGCCGAGGCGATCTTCTGGCGGTTTTTGATGATGCCGGGGTCTGTGCGCAGGCGCTCGGCGTCGGCCTCGGTCAGGTCGGCCACCAGCGCCGGGTCCAGGCCGTGGAAGGCCCTGCGGTAGCCCTCGCGCTTCTTGAGCACCATGAGCCAGTTCAGGCCCGCCTGCGCGCCTTCGAGCACCAAAAGCTCGAACAGGGTGCGTTCGTCGTGCAGGGGCGCGCCCCATTCCTGGTCGTGATAGCTCACATAGACCGGGTCTGTCCGACTGCCGGAAAGGCACCAGGGGCAGCGCGGGCGCTCGGAATGCTCTGGGGCTTGGGGCTGCGGCACGGGTGGCTCCGGGGTGGTGGGGCGTGTTGGGGCGCGGTGCGCCGCGCACGATTTGTGTATACCACATGGCCGGTTGGCGGGCAACCGGAACCGGCGCGCCCCTGAATTTTGTTTACAGCCGCTGGCAATTGGGATACGGATACCGTCTTTCAGGGGCCATCCAGCGAGGATGACCCCAGAATATCCATTGGCGTCATGGCATCTGGAGCCGGTCCTTTACTGGGCCGACCGTCGCGGACACGGACCCGCTCGCCTCGGAAACGGGCCGGGACCGCGTGCGGCTGGATGTCTAAAATATAGCGCAAATACATTTGTCCGAGGGAGTGTCGTTGGAGGCAATCATGGAAAAAACCAAGAAAGGCTTAGATCAGGAAATGGACCTCAATTTCGAGGACGCCCTTGAGGATTACCTCAAGTCCGATTTTGGAGACCTGGACGAAGGCACCATCGTGCCCGGAACCGTGGTCAAGATCGGCAAGGACCACGTCCTCATCGACGTGAACTTCAAGAGCGAAGGGCAGATCGCCGTATCCGAGTTCCTCGACGCCGAGGGCAATATGACCGTGGCCGTGGGCGACACGGTGGACGTCTTCGTGTCCAACAAGGACGAGAACGAAGGCACCATCCACCTCTCGCGCGACAAGGCCAAGCGCATGCAGCTGTTCGACCGCCTGGAGGATTCCCAGGAGAAGAACGGCACCGTCACCGGACGCATCGTCCGCCGCATCAAGGGCGGCTACACCGTTGATCTCGGCGGGGTCGAGGCCTTTCTGCCCGGCTCCCACGTTGATCTGCGGCCCGTGCCCGACATGGACGCCCTGGTCGGACAGGACTTCGACTTCAAGATTCTGAAGATCAACCGCCGCCGCAGCAACGTCATCGTCTCCCGCCGCGTATTGCTCGAAGAGCAGCGCAGCGAGCAGCGCGGCGCCCTGCTCGAGACCCTGGGCGAAGGCCAGGTGGTCAAGGGCAAGGTCAAGAACATCACCGAATACGGCGTGTTCATCGACCTCGGCGGCCTCGACGGTTTGTTGCACATCACCGACATGAGCTGGAAGCGCATCCGCCACCCCAAGGAAATGGTCGCCCTCGGCGACGAGCTGGACCTCAAGGTCCTGCACTTCGACCGCGAGGGCCAGAAGGTTTCCCTCGGCCTGAAGCAGCTGGTGAGCGACCCCTGGGAGAACATCGCGGGCAAGTACCCGCAGAGCTCCCGCTTCACGGGCAAGGTCACCAACCTCGCCGACTACGGCGCCTTTGTGGAGCTTGAGGCCGGCGTCGAGGGTCTGGTGCACATCTCCGAGATGAGCTGGACCCGCAAGCTGCGCCACCCCTCGCAGATGGTGCGCGCCGGGGACGAGGTCGAGGTCATTGTGCTCGGCGTCGACCCCGACAAGAAGCGCATCAGCCTGGGCATGAAGCAGATCAAGCCCAACCCCTGGGACGTGGTGGCCGAGAAGTACCCGGAAGGCACCATCCTTGAGGGCGCCATCAAGAACATCACCGAGTTCGGCGTGTTCATCGGCATCGAGGAAGGCATCGACGGCCTGATCCACGTGTCCGACATCAGCTGGACCAAGAAGATCCGTCACCCGAGCGAGGTCTTCAAGATCGGCGACATCGTCCAGGCCAAGGTGCTGACTGTCGACAAGGAGAACGAGAAGTTCACCCTGGGCATCAAGCAGCTCTCCGAGGACCCGTGGCTCAAGGTGCCGGGCAAGTACCCCGTCGGCACCCTCATCACCGGCCTGGTGACCAACATCACCGACTTCGGCCTGTTCGTCGAGGTCGAGGAGGGCATCGAGGGCCTGGTCCACGTGTCCGAGATCAGCCGCAAGAAGATCAAGAGCCCGTCCGAGCTGTTCAAGGAGGGCGTGAACATCGAGGCCAAGGTCATCCACGTCAGCGCCGACGAGCGCCGCCTGGGCCTGTCCATCAAGCAGATCAAGGAAGAAGAGGAGCGCAAGAAGCCCAAGGAGTTCCGCACCTCCGGCCCGGAGACGGGCAGCAACCTGGGCGACCTGCTCCGCGCCAAGATCGAAGACGCGTCCAGCGAGAAGACCGAGGAAGCCGCCGGTGAGGAATCCGGAAGCTAAGCCCGGCTTTTCCGAACAGCACCCGCTGCTGTTCGGAATCATGCTGATCATAGTGGCCGTGGCCCTCTTTACGGGGGCCATGGCCTATTTCCGCGCCCTGGGAGGTGGCAAGAGCACGCGCAACCTCACGGGCGACAAGATGGGCCTGTGCAAGATCGAGGGCGCCATCACCGACGCCCGCGAGGTCACGGACTTCCTGCGCGAGCTGCGCGAGGATGACTCGGTCAAGGGCGTTGTCCTGCGCATCGACAGCCCTGGCGGAGCAGTGGCCCCGTCCCAGGAGCTGTACCAGGCGGTCAAGGCCCTGGCCAAGGTCAAGCCCGTTGTCGTCAGCATGGGCACGGCGGCGGCCAGCGGCGGCTACTACGCTGCGGCCCCGGCCACGCTCATCGTGGCCAATTCCGGCACCATCACCGGCTCCATCGGCGTGCGCGCCGAATACGTGAACCTGCAGGGGCTCATGGACAAGCTGGGCCTCAAGAGCGACCTCATGGCCTCCGGCAAGTTCAAGGCCGCCGGCTCGCCCACCACGCCGCTTACCCCGGAGCAGCGCGCCTACCTCATGGCGCTGATCATGGACCTGCACCAGCAGTTCGTGGCCGACGTGGCCGAGGGCCGCAAGATGCCGCTGGACGCCGTGGAGAAGCTGGCCGACGGCCGCGCCTTCACCGGCCGCCAGGCCCAGGCCCTGGGCCTGGTGGACAAGCTCGGCGGACTGGAGACGGCCAGCGCAACCCTGCGCGACATGGTCAAGCTCTCGGACAAGGCTGGCGTCATCGAAGGCCCGGAAAAGAAGCTGCCGCTCTTGCCGCGCCTGCTCGGGGCAACCCTTTCGGCCCTGGCGCAAGTCCTGTCCGAGGCCCCGCAACATGCCTCGGGTGCGGGCGCAAACATGATTCTCGAATTCCGCCAATAAGCCCCAGCGGGGCCTGCCCCGCCTCTTGCGCCGCCGGGGCCGGTCCCGGGCGCAAGGATGCCATGTTGAAACAGTCCGATCTGATCCGCTTCAGCCTGCCCGGCCTCTGGGCCGGGTTTTGCGCCTGCCTGCCCGTGGCCCTGGGCGTGGCCGTGTACGGCGTGCTCTTCGGCCTCCTGGCCCGGCAAAAGGGCCTCTCGCTTCTGGAGACGCAGTCCATGAGCCTGTTCGTCTTTGCCGGGGCGTCCCAGCTCATCGCCCTGGACCTCTGGAGCGTTGACCTGCCAGGGGGTCTTCCAGTGGTCTCGCTCATCCTGACCACGCTCATCGTGAACCTGCGCCACGTGCTCATGGGCGCGGCGCTTTCGCCCTGGCTCACGCGGCTTTCGTCCGGCCCGGCCTTCGGCTCGCTGTTCTTCATGACCGACGAGTCCTGGGCGCTGACCCTGAGCCGCATGGTCGAGGACCAGCGCCTGAAGCGCGAGCCCGACGGCGCGTTTCTCCTGGGCGCGGGCCTGTGCGTGTACGCGTTCTGGAACGCATCCACCGCGCTGGGGCACCTCCTGGTGCGCGGACTCGGCGATCCCTCGAAATACGGCCTGGACTTCGCCTTCACCGCAGTCTTCACCGCGCTCCTGGTGGGGCTCAGGCCCCGCCGCCACGACCTGCTGCCCATCATCGCGGCGACAGCAACGGCGCTCGCCTGCGCGCGCCTGCTGCCCGGCAAGTGGTACATCCTGACCGGAGCCGTGGCCGGGGGCCTGGCCGCCGCCCTTGGCCCTGCACCAAGCCTCTCGCCCGACCCTCGCCCAGCCCCTGGCGATGACCGGAGCAGGCCATGAACGCCGCCGCCTTCCTGTCCTCGGCCCTGCCGTCCATTCTGACCATCGGGGGTATGGCCCTGGTGACCTACCTCTCTCGCGCCGCCGGGCTCGCGGTCATGAGCCGCCTGTCCGTCAGCGGTCGCCTGGAGCGTTTCATGAAGGCCATTCCCGCCGCCATCCTGGCCTCCATCGTCGCGCCCTCGGCCCTGGCTGCCGGACCCGCCGAAGCCCTGGCCACCCTGGCCACCGGACTCGTGGCCTGGCGCGTGAACAACCTGCCCCTGGCCATGGCCGTGGGCGTGGCCGTGGTGCTGGGCCTGCGTCTGGCGCTGGCGTAGCCCGGCGCGAAAGGCCTCGGCGCCATGGAAGTCAGGGACTCCGCCCCTGGCACCCCGCCGGGGGCCTGAGGCCCTCTCAACTCCACCTCATCGGGAGTAACCTGTGCGGATGCTGGCAAAAGAACCCGGTCTGGCAGGCGTGTGAATGTTGCGTCGGGTATCGATGGCCCTGGCCGTCTCCTGGCTCAGGTCTTTTCGTCCTGCCTGTCGAGCGGCAGGCAGATGGTGAACGTGGCACCCTGGCCGGGCGTGCTGGACACGAGGATGGTGCCGCCCAGGGTGCGCGTGACCAGGTTGTAGACGATGGACAGCCCGAGTCCGCTGCCGCCCTTCTGGCGGTAGGTGGTGAAGAACGGCTCGAAGATCCTGGGCAGGTTTTCCGGTGCGATGCCCTTGCCGTCGTCGCTGAAAATGAAGCGCAGGCGGTCCTGCTCCAGGCTTAGAGAGAGGCTGACGTGCCCGGCCTGGCCAGGGTCGAAGGCGTGCTGCAGGGCGTTCAGCACCAGGTTGGTCACGATCTGGGAGAACGCGCCAGGGTAGGAATTGATATCCAACTCCGGGTCGCACACGAGATCAACGAGGATGGCGGTCTTTTTGAGCTGCGGCTTGAGCGACAGCAACACCTGCTCCAGGTAGTCGCGCAGGCGGAAGCACCGGCGTTCCTCGGTGGAGCGGTCCACGGCCACCTGCTTGAAGCTGCGGATCAGGTCTGAGGCGCGGCGCAGGTTGGTCAGGATCATGCGCGTGGACTCGTCGCAGGTGCCCAGAAAATCCTCCAGGGCGGTGCGCTTGAGCGCTCCGGCGTTGAACGCCTCGACCATGGCTTTGGTCTTGTCCTCCAGGTGCGAGGCTGCGGTGACGCCGATGCCCACCGGGGTGTTGATCTCGTGGGCCACGCCCGCCACCAGGGAGCCGAGCGAGGCCATCTTCTCGGACTGGATGAGATGCTCCTGGGCCTGGGACAGCCTCTCCATGGCCGCAGTCAGCTCCGCATTGGCCGAAGCCAGCTCCTTGGTTCGGCTCTCGACACGCTCCTCCAGAAACTCGTTCAGGTTGCAGATCTCGTTCTCAAAACCCTGGCGCTCCTGCTCACGCTCAAGCAAGGCCTGGGCCATGGCGTCAAAGGCCGTTCCGAGCCGTCCGATCTCGTCGCGGCCAGCCAGGCCCGTGCGGACCTCGAGGTCCCCGGCCCCCAGGCGCGCGGCTGCGGAGAGCAGCCCCTTGAGCTTGCGCACCACGGCCACTTCGCCCAGGACCCAGGCCGAGCCCATGAACAGGATGGCTGCGCCAAAGAGCAGACTCAGGTTGCGCCGGACCGCGCTGCGCGCCTGGACCAGCGCCTCTTCAACGGGAATGCCCAGCCGGATCATGAGGTGCGGGAACGGCGCGCCGGTGAAGTGCAGGCGCTTGAAGGCATACAGCCGCAGCACGCCGTCAACGCCGATCTCGCGGAAGGCACCCTCGTCTTTCGGCCCGCTCATTTTTGCGACCATCCGTGGCAGATCGGCCACCCAGGTGTATTTTTCGGTTTCCGGAAAACGGGTCAGTCGCATGCCCCTGGCGTCGGTCAGGGTGAAGACCGAGCCCTGCGGCAAACGTGCGTTGGAGAACAGCGTGCCGAAATGGTTGAGGTCGAACGCGGCCAGCAGAACGCCCCTGGGTTCGCCCGAAATCCCGGCCACAGGCTGGGCGAAATCGATGACCACCCGTTTGACGTCCTTGAGATAGACGTAGTCGCCGGTGACGAAGTCGCCCTTGGCCAGGGCCTGTTTGAAGTACGGGGCCTGGGCCAGCATCGCGTCACTGGGAGCCAGGGCGCGGGCCGGGGCGCGGGCCACCAGGCCGCCCTTGGCGTTGGCCAGGGCCAGGGAGACATAGATGGGGTTGCGTTGCTGGATGTCTTGCAGAAGATCCTGGCAGGCGGCGCGGTCCAGGCTTCTGACCTCGGAGGTCTTGGCCAGGGTGGCCAGCAGCAGGCGCGCGTTCTCCACGATGCGCTCGTGGTGCGCGGCCATGTTCTGCACCTGGTGCAGGGCCGAGCTTTCGGCGGCGTTGACCACGTTCTCTTCGAGCTCTCGCCCGGTGAGGACCATGATCGCCACGGCCGGCAGGGCCGCAGCAAGCATGAGCGCAATCAAACGGGTGCGGATGGAGATGGTCATCGCAATCCCCGCCGGTGTCGGCCCGTTCCCTGAAACCCCTTGGCCCCAACGCAATTGGCTCAACTATAGGTGAACCTCGGCGGCAGTCAAGGCATTCGCGGTGATCCTCTGGCGCAGCCGGACTATTCGCCGTTCTGAGCTTCAGTGGACGAGCCGAAGCAAAGGGCTCCTTCCGGCGGATTTACGCTGGAAGGAGCCCTTTCGGCGTCATGGGGAGTCCAAAGGGCCTCAGGCCCTTTGGCGAAGTCCAGGGGGAGCGCCCCTGGCATCCAGCTAAATCGGCGGGGCGATGGTCACGAGCACGCGCATGTCGGTGGTGGCGCCCACGCCGTGGGGTGTGGCGATGGGGCAGACCAGCGTGTCGCCCGCCTTGGCCGGGGTCTTGCCCTCGGCGGAGATGAAGTGGCCCTCGCCTTCGAGGATGCAGATGACGAGCTCGCCTTCGAGGTTGTGGGAGTGCAGAGGCAGGCCCTGCCCGGCCTTGAAGTTGAAGTTGATGACCTTCATGTGCTCGCTCTCGTGGATCAGGAGCATGCTGGGGCCTGTGGGCTTGAAGCCGTTGGCGGCGTGGAGGTCGGTGATCTTCATGGCGGGTCTCCTTTGCCGGAATTATCCGGCGAAGCGCAGCAGGCCGGCCGGGCCTGCGGGCTGGGTGTGGCCATCGCGGGTGATCACGATGGTCTCGACGGGAACGATGGTGTTGGCCAACTGCACGGCACGCAGGGCGATGGCGGTCATGCCGCTGCAGCAGGGCACCTCCATCTGGACCACGGTGATGTCCTTAATGGCGTTTTCGCGCAAAATCTCGGCCAGCTTGTCTATGTAGCTCTGGGCGTCGTCGAACTTGGGGCAGCCCAGCAGCATGACCCGGCCCGGCAGGAGGCGCGCGTTGAAGTCCGGGAACGACGGCGGCACGCAGTCGGCGGTCAGGAGCAGGCGGGCATTCTTGAGGAAGGGCGCGCTGGGCGGAACGAGCCGGAGCTGGATGGGCCAGTGCGACAGGTTGGAGGCTCCGTTGGACATGCCCGGTGACTGCTGCACGGGCTCGTTGGCCTGCTGGCAGGGCGAGGGCTGGCCCTGGGGCTTCAGGCTCATGACCCGGCTGCCGGGGCAGCCGACGCTTGGCTTGGGCGTTGTGTCCCCTTGAACCAGCCGAAGGCCGAGCCGAAGGCTGCCAGGGTCGGGCATGTGGGCGGGCACCTCGCGGCCCTGGCGGATCAGGTGGCTGGTCACGGCAACGGGGTTGAAATCTTCGGCCTCGACCTCGACGACCTTGAGCGCGCCGGTGGGGCATTCGCCCAGGCAGGCCCCCAGGCCGTCGCAAAAGACCTCGTTCACCAGCCGGGCCTTGCCGTCGATGATGGCCAGCGCGCCCTCGGCGCAGCCGGTGACGCAGTTGCCGCAGCCGTTGCACAGGGCTTCGTCGACGGTGATGAGCTTTCGTGTGGCGCGCATGGTGTTCTCCTGATGAAGGTGGGCGCGGGGGTGTTCGTCGGCCCCCGCGCCCGGGGAGTGTGGAGGTTGAAGGTCCTTTGTAAGCACGTTCTGTGCGTTTCGCAATCGTTCTAGCCGCAATCGATCTAGCCGAGGATGTCCTTGAGATCCTCGGCCGGGGTGCTGATGGCCTTGATGCCGAAGTTCTCCACCAGGAAGGCGAGCACGTTGGGGGTGATGAACGCGGGCAGGCTGGGTCCGAGGCGGATGTTCTTGATGCCGAGCGACAGGAGCGTCAACAGGATGGCCACGGCCTTCTGTTCGTACCAGGACAGGATGAGCGACAGCGGCAGCTCGTTGACCCCGCAGTTGAAGGCCCCGGCCAGGGCCACAGCGATCTGGATGGCCGAGTAGGCGTCGTTGCACTGGCCGATGTCGAGCAGGCGCGGGATGCCGCCGATGTCGCCCAACGGCTTGTCGAAGAAGCGGAATTTACCACATGCAAGCGTCAGGATGATGGTGTCCGCCGGGGCCTTTTCCACGAACTCGGTGTAGTAGTTGCGGCCGGGCTTGGCCCCGTCGCAGCCGCCCACCAGGAAGAAGTGGCGGATCTTTCCGGCCTTCACCGCCTCGATGACCGCCGGGGCCACGCTCATGACCGTGTTGCGGCCAAAGCCCACGTTGACCGCGCCGCAGTCCTGGTCGTCGGTGAAGCCGGGCAGCGCAAGGGCGCGCTGGATGACCGCGCTGAAGTCCTCGTTGCCCACGTGCACCGCGCCGGGCCAGCCCACCAGCCCGGTGGTGAAGATGTTCGGCAGGTAGCTCTGCTGCGGCTTCTGGATGCAGTTGGTGGTCATCAGAATCGCGCCGGGGAAGGCCGCGAACTCCTTGATCTGGTTCTGCCAGGCCGTGCCGTAGTGGCCGAAGAAGTGCGGGTAGGCCTTGAGCTTGGGGTAGCCGTGGGTCGGCAGCATCTCGCCGTGGGTGTAGATGTCGATGCCCTTGCCCTCGGTCTGCTTCAAAAGGGTCTCCAGGTCGCGCAGGTCGTGGCCGGAGACCAGGATAGCCTTGCCCTTGCGGTGGCCGATGGGCACGGCGGTCGGCGTGGGGTGTCCGTACGTTCCGGTGTTGCCCGCGTCGAGGATCTGCATGGCTGTGAGGTTGGCTGCGCCGCACTTCATGGCCAGGGCCACCCAGGCGCCGAGGTCGAGGTCGGTGCGCAGCATGGCGGCCAGGGCCTCGTAGATGTAGGCGGCGACGCTTGCGTCGTATTGGCCGAGCAGGGCGGCGTGGTCGGCATAGGCGGCCACGCCCTTGATGCCATAGAGCACGGTCTGCTTGAGCGAGGCGATGTCCGCATCGGGGTCCAGGGCGGTCAGGGTGTGGGCCTCGCCCTGCTTGACCAGCCCGGCGAGATCGCCCTTGTCGGAAGGGGCCGGAGTGAAGCGCGCGGCGTCGCAAGCGGACGCGGTGACGCCCAGCGGATTCAGCCGGGCCTGCATGCAGGTGCGCAGCTCCACGGCCTTGTGGATCAGCGGCACGAAGCGCGTGGCGTCGAAATTGACGTTGGTCAGGGTGCTGAACACGGCCTTGTACAGGAACAGGTCGGTGTCCTTGTCCTGCACGCCGATCTTGGCGGCCTCATGGGCCACGCAGGCCAGGCCCTGGCAGGCGTAGATCAAGAGGTCCTGCAGGGCGGCGCAGTCGGGCTGCTTGCCGCACACGCCGATCTGGGTGCAGCCGAGGCCTTTGGCGGTCTGTTCACACTGGTTGCAAAACATTGGGGTGTCCTCCTGTTGGACGTTGGGTGCTGATTTGGCGGATTCCCGCGCACGCACGTCCTGTTTAGGAGGATTGGGGGTGGGGCGCTTTGACTTGGGTCAACAGGGGGAAGAAATGTTGAAAAGAGTGCGGCCCGGCTGGCCTCATGTGGGGTCGCCGGGCCGTTATTGCGTGTTCACGTTGCTGGCGGTCACTGCTTGGCTTTGGCCTTGCTTTTCTTGACCGGCTCGGGCCTGCACCAGTTGTCGCTTTCCGTATCACCTTCGAGCTGATCCGCCATAAGGTCGATCCTTTTGCCGCGCAGGCTCGCGCCCACAAGCGTCCGGCTGCCCAGCAGCGTTTTCGGCCCTTCAACGCTTGGCCCCCAGTAGAGGGAGAACATTTGAACTTCGAAGGTTCCGTTCTCGTCGCCGCGTTCGGGCATGAACAGAAGCTTGTCGAACTTCCAGCCGTTGATGCGCAGCGGCAGGAAGTGCAGGGCGCTTTGGCTCAGGTCGTCCTTGTTGCACACGGCCAGCAGGTAGGGACTTTTGCTGCTGTCCTTGCCCCAAGGGGTTATCCTGGCATAGTCCCCCCCTTCGCCCATAACAATGGCATATGCGCGCAGGCCCAGCACCCTGGTGTCGGCGGTGGCCTGCTGGCGCATGCGCGTCAGGAGTTTGAGCGCCCCGCTCATGGGAAGCTCATCGCCCAGGGGCTGGGAGTCCAGGTACTTGGGCTGGCCCGGCCCGCTCCCCACCAACAGCAGGCGCGGGGGGGTGGAGTCCAGATCGATCTCCATGGCGGCCTTTTCCAGGCGACCGTTCGGCAGCCGGGTCAGGAGGTCCAGCCTGTAGCGGGTGGGGTTTGGCGCGGTGTACAGGGATTTGTGCTCCGGCACGGGCCTGAGCCCCTCCCAGTAGGTGGCCACGGGGCCGCGCCAGAAGGACTGGCGGCTGTCCGCGTTGCGCAGGTCGCGCACGAACCCGACGTACAGGCGCTCGCCGCCGCCCGCCTCGGGCAGGGAGAAGATGGACGCCTGGCTGTAGCCGGGACCATAGATGGTATGTTCCGGCGTGCTGTCGCACAGCAGGCGCAGCACGAGCGGGTCGCTCATGTCCGGGGGAGTGTAGTCTTGCGCCTGCGCCGGGTGGGCGAGGCAGATAACGAGCAGAAGAGAAGAGAGAATTCGCAGTCCGTTCATGTGCATCCCCGGTGTCGCTACCACTTCGTGCCAATATGGTAGTGGTTTTTGTGCTCCTCAAGGGTCTTGATCTCTCGGTCGTTCGCAGGAATTTTGGGCTCCATCTTCCCTTTACTATCCCTCTTCCACCACCCGGTCGGCCCGATGATCTCCGTGACGTCATCTTTACCTTTCGCCCATTCTTCAAGATTGGTGGCAGCTTCCCGCGCCTGCTCGCCCTTGGGGCCGGTGGCGGTGTCCAGGTTCACCACGCGGACGCCATTGATGTTGTTGATGTCCACGGCCCTTCCCTGGGTGTGTGGGTCATTTGGCTTCGCTGGGTCGTACGGCCTGCGCCCGCTGTTCACGTTGGCCGACTCCAGCTTGGGCACCTCGGTCTTCATGTCCTCCACGGTCTTTCGCATCGGCGCATGGAGGTCTTTCATCTTCGGGTCAGGCTTGTGTGGATCGTCGTTCCTCCACGTGACCTCGGCCGGAGCCTTTGACGGCGGCGGCGCAGGGTTGCGTGAGGGGGTACCGCCGGAGAATCCGCCGCCCGTCTCGCCATAATATCCGTGCCAGCCGTAGGGCTGCGGCTTGTGGCCCGCGCCGATTTTTGTCCCGCTGGCCGTCCCGCCGCCCGAGCCGCCGCCAGCCGCGTTCAGGCTCGCCGCGCCGCCGTCCAAGAGCGACTCCCCGGCCAGTGTCCCTGCAGGCGGCTGCCAGCCTGCGGGCTTCGTCACGGCGAACCAGTCGCCGTACTCTTTGGGGAAATGGTCACGCGGCGCTCCCCAAGGGTCGGGAGTTCTGCGCCACTGACCCGACTCTTCAAAGAACGCCCAGCCCTGTTTGGGCTGCTCGGCCACAAAATTGGTATTCGATTTCCTGCGTACGGGCATACATGCCTCCGATGGTGTTGGCAATGACCGGAGACGATCTCCGGTCCACATTGCCGCATAGGATAGCATGTACTTTTGGGGCAGGACAAAAATGACCCGTTTTTGGCCGGTAAAAGGACGAAAATAGCGGGTTGACAGGGGTTCCAACAAAGACTCAAAAATGGCCCCGTCCCTCGGATCGGCAGGGGCGGGGCCTGTCCATATATGGTTCTTGCGCGCCACCCTGCGCGTATTCTTCCCCGCCTCCTACTCCTTCTTGGCCGGAGCCGCCGGAACAACGCCCGCAGGCGCGGCCGCCGGTGCTGGCGCAGCCGCGGCCGCCTTGACTGCGGCGTTGGTGGATTCCAGCTTGGTCGTGGCCGGGAAGAAGGTCTTGCTCATCCAGATGAACACGAACAGGAGCACGATGCCCAGGCCGATGCTGTAGCCGATGAGTTTCTTCTCGATGGGCAGAAGCGGCTCGTACTCCATGCGCTTCAGCTCGGCGACCATTTCGTTCTGTTCTTCCTCGGTCATCTTGTGCTTGTCAGGCATAAACCACCTCCGTGGGTTCTGGTTAGAGGCCCATCAACGACGGCCCGGAGATGATCGGCGGCTCCATGCCGCTGAAGAAGATCCACGAGATCGCAAGGCCGACCCAGATGATGAAGCCGAACAGGCACAGGAAGTAGACGGCGGCCAGCTTGCCGAAGCCCTCGGCCCAGAGCTTGCGGAAGTTCGAGATGACCCCGATGGTGAAGAAGGTCATGATGAAGAACATGCCCCGGAAGTTGTCCATCTGTCCCGTGGCCTTTTGCGCCAGCTTCATGATGTCCTTGGAGGACAGGCTGACCATGAGCATGAGGATGAAGGTCAAAAAGTAGCCGAAAACGAACTTGGGGAAGCGCTCCCAGATCATGGAGGCCTTGACCTCGCCCTGGCACTCGATCTTGGAGCACCACACGATGGCCAGCACAAAGGCCCAGATGCCGATGAACATGTCGATGAAGATCTTGCTGGTCACGGCGGGCATGGCGATCCAGCCCGGCTCGTAGACGGTTCCGGCCGCAGCCGCCTTGGCCCGGACCAGGGAGTCCACGATGGTGCCGGAGGCGATGGCCGCGCCGTCGGTCTTCACCGCCAGGCCCATCCAGTCGCCCGCGACCATGGGATGCATCCACAACAATTCACGCGACATGAAGGGCAGGATGATCAGCTCGACCACCGCGAAGATGACCACCAGCGACGAAACCATGATGGACACCACGGGCCGCGCGCGGATGGCCGCTCCCGTGGCGATGGCTGCCGAGACGCCGCAGATGGAGATGCCCGAGGCCAGCGGCACCGCCCACTCGCGGTTGAATTTGAAGAGCGTGCGGGCCACCAGGTAGACCACGGCCCAGTCGATGAGGTAGACCTCGATGGAGGCGCACAGGCCCCGGAACAGGATGGCCTGGCCCATGCCCAGGTGCTCGGCGGCCTTTGCGCCCAGGGCCGCGCCCAGGATGACGATGGCCGTCTTGACGTAGAGTTCGGGCCGTGTGGCCTCGCTCATGGTGCTGACCAGGCCGGGGAAGAAGTTGCCCACCACCAGCCCGGCCAGCAGGGCCACGATGAAGCCCGCCTCGCCGGTGAGGTTCAGCGACCAGCTGATGCCGAACTTGTCGAACTGGTTGTGCGTGGCCGCAATGTAGGCATAGTGCCCAAGGACCCAGCAGAAGTAGCTGATCCAGAAAACCAGGGTGAAGCCCACCGCGAATTTCTTGAGATCAGCGTCCAGGGCGCGGGATGTGACGAGCATGCAGACGAGAAGGAAAACGTAGGTCAGAAACAGGGATGCAATTGCGGGCAGGCCCTTGAACGTGGCCGAGGCCGGAGAGAGAGCCTTGCTGATGTCGGTCCAGACATTGGTCTTGATGGCCCAGCCCAGCACCTCGGTTCCAGTGAAGGCGATGAGCCCCAGGCAGAAGATGAACAGTCCCAGCCAGAATGCTATCCAGTCCTCGCTTAAGATCTTTTTCTTGGCGTCTTCCATGTCCCTTTGCCTCCTTGATTGGAAATACAGCCTTGCCGCAGCCGAGCATATTCCCCAGGCAAACCTCCTTCCCGGACATTCCGAGCAGGGGACATCGCGTCATTTTGGACGCAAAAATTCCCTTCCCGGCGATGGAGACGGTACAGGATCGCGCCAGCAGCCTTCCGGTTTGGCGCCAGCGTGTGAAATTTTGTGCTATATAAACCACTCCCGATGGGGAATGTCCAGTGCTATTTGGTCTGACCGCGCATCCGGGGCGTTGCGTTCGGCAACAAAAAAGGCCCCACATTGCGGCGGGGCCTTCTCTTTCGTGCGTTCGGTCCTGTTTTGAACTGCCCGCGCGCGGCGTCTATTCGACCTCGTACCCGTCGTCGTCGTCGCTGTCCTTCACGTTGGCCTCATCCTCGGCCAGCATGTCGTCGATCTCTCCGGCCAGGTCTTCCAGGCGCGTGCCAAAGGTGTCGAAGTCGTCGCTGCCCTCGGTCTCCAGGTCGTCGAAGACCTCGCGCAGGAAGTTGGACGCCTTCTCAAGTTTTTTGCGGTAGCTCGTTTTCATGGTGTCACCTCGCGATTTCCCATAGGGCGCACAGCGGCGGAGGTCAAGCACAGAGCGCAGAGCCCCGGCGCATGGCCGCAGGGCAGGGCCGGGATTTGCGCGGCGCGCCTAGCCCCTGCGGTTTTTGCGGGGAAAGAGCTTGGCCTCGTCGCGTTCGGAGTGGCCGGCCAGGTGCGTGATCTTGTTGGCCGCGTGCTGGCCCTGGCGGCGCAGGATGTCCAGCAGGTCGCTGCGCTCCAGGAAGTTGTCGAACTCCGGGTTCGCGGCGATGCCCGGGCCGAAGGTGACGCCGCCCTCGACCTCCGGGTCGACGCGCACGTCGCCTTCGTCGAGCACCACCTCGGCCCCGGTGATGCCGGACAGCATGTCCTTCACGAACTCGGCGTAGATCTGCTGCACGTCGGCCACGCCCTCGGCGCCCTTCATGCGGTCGCGGAAGTTTGGGGTCAACTCGTTTTCTATTTTGGTGAAGGATGTCTCATAGCTCATAGGCGTCTCCTCAGAGTGTGATGGGCAGCGCGTGGTGGCAGTGCTCGATGGGGGCTTTGGTCCATGCTTGAACAGTCCGCCTTCTTGGGGCGAATGTAAAGGGGGGAGGTGCATACGGGGGCCTGGGCTTGCGTCAGGGGCAGAGGGTGGTGAACCTGTTCACGGCTCCCTGTTGCGGAACTCCTGGCCGCGCTTCCAGACATCCTCCTCCACGTCCAGCTGCCAGCCGCTGGACACCAGGGTTCTGGTGACCTTGTCCAGCGTCACCTCGTAGCGGTACAGGTCCGCCCGGCGCTCCTCGGGCTTGCCGAGTTCCGGGTGCGGGTCCACGGACATGGCCTCAAAGACGAAGGCCCCGTCCGGGTCGTCCTGGGCCGGAGCGGAGAGGATGCGCACGGCGCTCCACCACTGGCTGGCTTCCAGCACGCGCACCACGCGCCGCCCGCCCTGGCCCTTCTGCGCCAGGGCCGCCAGCAGGGGACTCTTCGGCAGCCTGCTCGCCCTGACCTCGCTCATGCGCAGCCCCCCGTCGCCCATGTTGGCCTCAAGCACGCGGAAGCTCATGGCCCTGGTCTCACGATGGGTGACAACGTAGCTCCGGGACACCATCTTGGCGGTTTCGGACTGCGGGATGGACGCAAGCGGCTCCACCCTTTCGCGCCCGAGGCTGTCCAGGCTGCGCAGCACGGGCGGGTTTGCGCCGAGGTCAAGCTCCACCGTGGCGTTGTGCATCCGTCCGCCCGGCTTGACCGTGAGGCTGTCGGCCCAATAGCGGCAGGTGTCGCTTGCATTCCGGTCCTTGGAGTAGCCAGGTGCGGGCCGCAGATTGCCCCAGCGCGCGGCGACCGGGCCGCTCAGGAGCATGTAGGCGGAATCCGGCAGGGACTCGTTCTCCACATAGGCCGCAAGAAGCCTCGATCCTCCGGTTTCGGGAACGACAAATATACGTACGCTGAACTTACCGTAGCCTCCCCAGAAGCCCTTAGATTCGGCAAAGCAGAACAAGCGCACAGCGAGGTCGTCGTCCACGCGCGGATATTCCGCCAAGGCAGGCGCGGCCCAAGCGAGGCAGAGGACGAGGATGATGCAGAGCTAACGCATAGGGGGCTCCGTTGCCGCCAGCCGCTTGGCTGGCGGCAGGCATGGTGTCATTTAATGATGGTCATGTGGATGTGATCCCAGTGTGCGTCCATTTCTTCCTTCGTCGCCTCATGGCTGATGTTCCTCGTCTTTGTATCCCTGTGAAAGCCGCCGAGGGGACTGATAAACAGCTCCACCTCCCGGTTGTCGCGGGCGGAAGCCTCAATCTCGCGGAGGCGCTCGCGCATTGCCTCGCGCTTGGCCTGCGGCGCGGAGGGGTCAACAGCCAGACGCACCGGCATCTTGTTCACCTCATTGATGTCCATGGCGCGCCCCTCGGCGTGGGCGGCATTCTCCTCTGCGCTTTCCGGCTCGGCTTCGGCAGCGTGGTAGGTGATCTTCACCCGTTGGGCGCAGGCTTCGGTTGGTGGTCCAAGCATGAGAAAGGAGACAAGCAGCAGAAGAAGTGTTCGCATCAAATTCTCCATGAATTACTTGCGAATGGTGATGTGAATATGGTGCCTGTGGTCATGGATTTCTTGATCCTTGGCCTTCCGGCCTGGGCTTTTGCTGTTCGGATCAGCAGGACGGAAGTAACCGTCCACAGGGTCAATGTACGCTTCCACCTCTTTGTTCGCATCTGCGGCAGTCCTGATTTCTTTAAGCCGTTCACGCATCGTTTCACGTTGTTCCGCAGGCACGTTTGGGTCGATGGCATCCGAAACCTTTTGGTCATTGATCCGATTGATGTCCACTGCTCGACCCTCACCGTGCGCTGTGGTGTCACCGGACCGATACCCGCTGTTCATGTTGACATCATGTGTGCCCGAGTCCTTGTCCAGCACATTTTGCACCTGTTCACGGGTTTTTGCGTGCAGTGCCTCCGGGTCTGGGTTCTTCTTGCCGCTTTCGTCATTCTTCGCAGTGGTGCCCACTCTTCCGCCCTTGCTCAGTGGCGCTGGCGGCGGTGTGGCAACCTTGCCTTTCTGGACAGGCGGCGTCACTTCCCGGCGTACCTCATTCGGCAACCTGACCGTGCCCCGGTATACCGGGCCGGTTGATGAGCCGCCGCCTTCGCCCGCGTATTCGCCGTTGTCCAGGCGGAAGTTCTGCTCACCCTTCCCGCCCTTGCCCAGCTTGTGGCCGATGCCACCGCCCGAGCCCAGGCTCATGCTGGCGACGGCGTGCTTGCCGTCCTCGCTCACCCAGGTCCGAATGCGTTTGTCCGTGCTTTCTTGTTTCATAATTGACCTCCGTTGGTCTTTCAACGGAACAGAGCACGGCTTTTATGCGCAGGACAAAAATCACCCGTTTTTGGCCGCTAAAAGGACAATAATTCCCTGTTGACAGGGTGTACGGCGCAACAAAAAAGCCCCCGCCTTGCGGCAGGAGCGAAGGCGGTGAGGCAAGTGTTGGCGGTACGGACAAGAAGTTGTATAGGCAAATCAGGAGATGGAAATGACCCTAATTGCGAAGCTGTCCCTGTATGAAATCCCAATTCTCGTCGGTGACTTACTGATCACTTCCGCACGAATTGATCAGCCGGATGAAACAATTTCAATTCCTGCGTTTCAGGATGTAAATAGCGTCTTGAAGTCTCTTGGTGCAGGATTCGCCGTTAGGGGTATGTTTCAAAAAATCAACAAGCTAAGCGAAAAGTTATACGTCGCTGTCGCTGGTGATGGACACCAAATCGAGATATTTTTGAAGCGCTTATCAATTGTCGCGAATGACACCAATCTAGACTTCGATGCAATTGACAAGATGATCTACTCAATTGATATGTGTGAGCGCAACAATATTCAAGCAACAATGTTTATTTCCTGGTTTGATCAAGGCGCAGACGAAACACGCTTCCAATGCATTGACTACAGAATGAAAAGGATCAGCGATGATCTTTTTGGTACTATCTCAGTTGCTGGAAGTGGTGCAGATGATTTTTTGCGAGTGCTAGAAGAGGCTCGCGAAAATGCAATGCATATGTACGGCTACCACAAGACGATTTGCAAAGCATTCAGTGTTGGTTTGATGTCAGCGTTGACGTGTCTTGATACTGTGCTAGGTGGTTGTACGATGTCACGTTGGGGTGGCGGTTTCGAGGTATTAATATATGATGAATTAAGTAAGCAATTCTGCAAAATCGGAGGAATAGTACATCTTCATTTTAAAGTAGATATAAATGAAAACAAAACTGGAACGATAACAATGATCCCGTTAGTGCTTCATGTTTTTTATGTCGACGACATAATGTATCAACATGTTTTTGACTACACGCCATGCGGTGAAAATACGCTTCGTGCAAAGAGAAATGAACTGCTGTACGCTACTCCTATACTGTTCCAGGGAGAGATTGACATCGAGAAAGTCAGATCAACAATGTCTGCGATGCAGTGGAAATACATATGCTGCCACTCGTTTATTTCGCATAGGAAAACGATACATAGATTGCAACGTCTATACTATAAGGATGATGGTGCTGAGGGCTTTGTATTCCGAATGGAGCAGGGTGATAATTTTTTTATGGCAATTAAGAGCACAATTCTTGAGCAGCTTCTCTCCGACGCTCAGGCCTTGATCGAATCGTCGCCCCATTCGACTTAAAAGAGCCCCCGCCTTTCGGCGGGGGCTCTCGTTTCGATCTTTCGCGCAGCCGTGCGGCTACTCCGCCTCTTCCTCGGTGGCGAACCAGCTCTCGGCCAGGATCGGGCCGTAGTAGATGGCCTCTTCCTCCAGGTCCTCCTCGATGCGCAGGAGCTGGTTGTACTTGGCCAGCCGGTCGCTGCGGCACAAGGAGCCGGTCTTGATCTGGCCGGCGTTCACGGCCACGGCCAAATCGGAGATGAAGGCGTCCTCGGTCTCGCCGCTGCGGTGGCTCACCACCGTGGTGTACGCCGCCTGCTTGGCCATCTCGATGGTGTCCAGCGTCTCGGTCAGCGTGCCGATCTGGTTCAGCTTGATCAGGATGGAGTTGGCCACGCCGCGCTCAATGCCCTCGGCCAGGATGTCCGGGTTGGTGACGAAGATGTCGTCGCCCACGATCTGGATATCGCCGCCCATGCGGTCGGTCATGATGGTCCAGCCGTCCCAGTCGCCCTCGGCCATGCCGTCCTCGATGGACACGATGGGGAAGCGCGACACGAGGTCCGCGTAGTAGTCCACGATCTCGGCGCTGGAGAGGACCTTGCCCTCGCCCTTCAGGTTGTACTTGCCGTCCTTGAAGAACTCGCTGGCGGCGCAGTCCATGGCCAGGGCGATCTCGTAGCCGGGGTTGTAGCCTGCGGCCTCGATGGCGCGGATGATGTACTCAAGCGCCTGGGCGTGGCTCTTCAGGTTCGGGGCGAAGCCGCCCTCGTCGCCCACGCTGGTCACATGCCCGTCCTGGGCCAGAATGCCTTTCAGCTGGTGGAAGGTCTCCGCGCCCATGCGCAGGGCGTCGGCAAAGGTCTCGGCTCCCAGCGGCATGATCATGAACTCCTGGATGTCCAGGTTGTTGGGTGCGTGGGCCCCGCCGTTGATGATGTTCATCTGGGGCACGGGCAAGAGCTTGGCGTTGATGCCGCCGATGTACTGGTACAGCGGCAGGCCCAGGAAGTTGGCTGCGGCGCGGGCATTGGCCATGGAAACGCCGAGGATGGCGTTTGCGCCCAGGCGGTTCTTGTTGTCCGTGCCGTCCAGGTCGATGAGCGAATTGTCGAGCGCCACCTGGCGCAGGCCGTCCATGCCGATGATGGCGTTGGCGATCTCCTCGCGGATGTTGTTCACGGCGATGGACACGCCCTTGCCGCCGTAACGTTTCTTGTCGCCGTCGCGCAGCTCCAGGGCCTCGCGGGTGCCGGTGGAGGCGCCGGAGGGCACGGCCGCGCGGCCGGAAGCCCCGGACTCGTACGTGACTTCGACCTCGACAGTGGGGTTGCCCCTGGAATCAAGAATTTCGCGCGCCCAGACAGCGATGATGGTGCTCATGTATTCTCCTTCGTTGGTGACCGTGGCGTTTTGGCCGTGGCGTTAATGACCGTGGTGTTCATGACCGTGGTGTCGGTGACCGTGGAGTTGGTGGTCAAACAAGGATGCCCACGGCCTGTGCAGCCAAGGCGGCTGCAAAAGGCCGAGGCAAACGCAATGCTCTGATGGTCTCAATACATCATTTCGGTGACGGATTCAAATGCATTCCTGCGACATTTCCCGCCCGGCCCGGCGTTTTGGCCGCAAACCCGGCGCCCAGGCCGGGCGGCCCGAAGCGTCGATTCGGGACAGCGGCTCGGCTAAGCGGCTGAACTGAGCGCCCCGGCCCGTCGGCCCGGCAATGCAGCCCAGTCTTTCGATGCGCTCCGGCGCTTCGGCCCGGCAATGCAGCCCGGTCTTTCGATGGGGCCGGTTTGCCCCGGCGATGCGGCAGGCCAAGCGGCTTGCGCCCCGGCGCTTCAGCCCGGCAGGCCAGGCCTAGCGCGTGGACTTCCAGGCCAAAAACAGGCCGTCGAGCAGCAGGTTCTCGCGCACCTCGTCGATGGCCGGGCAGAGCGCGGCGATGGCCCCGGCAAAGCCGCCGGTGGCGATGAGGTGCAGGTCGCCCGGACCCACGCCAAGGGTGGCCGCCAGGCGCACGGCCAGGCCCTCGACCATGGCCGCGAAGCCGAAGAGCAGGCCCTGGTTCAGGCTCTCGGAGGTGCTGCGGCCGATGTGCAGGCAGGGGTGCAGGCCGCCCGTCGGTCCTGTCGGGCCCTCTGGCCGGGCCAGCTCAAGGGTGATGTGCGGCAGCTTGGCCGTGCCCGTGGCCAGGGCCCGGGCCGAGGACAGCACGCCGGGGCAGATGAGCCCGCCCAGGTAGGCGTTGCCCTGCACGCAGTCAAAGGTGGTGGCCGTGCCGAAGTCCACCACGACCAGGGTGTGGGCGTGGCAGGCGGCGCGCGCGGCAAAGGCCGTCACCAGCCTGTCCGCGCCCACCTCCTGGGGCCGGGCGTAGCGGTTTTCGATGCCAAGCGCGATGTCGCCCGGCACAAAGCGGATGCTCTGGCCCGGCTGGCCGAAGAAGCGCGCGGCGGCGCGGGTCAGCACCGGGTTCATGGGCGGCACCACGGAGGAGGCCACGATGTCCATGACCTCGCCGGGGTCCACGCCCTCCACGCGGCAGATGTCGAGCAGCTTCAGGCCCCAGTCGTCGGAGGTGCCGCAGTTCCCGGCGGGCGCGGTGGGCAGGGCATAGGTGCTCACCAGCCCGCTTCCGGGCCGGGCCAGGCCGATCTTCACGTTGGTGTTGCCCACGTCGAGCAGAAGTATGGTGTCCATGCGCCGTCCTTGGTCCGGAAAGTTGACGGTCCGGAGGGTTGAATAGACTGTGCCAAAGGCTGCGAACCTACGTATTCATTGCCAGCATCCGCTTCCGAGTGTATTGCCGTGGATAAGAAATCCGTCAAGGAGAATGCGCATGGACCTTGCCCAGCTCATCCCGGCGGCCGAGGCCATCCCCTCACCCTGGGGCTGGCTTGAGGCCTTGCTGCTGTTCACCTTCATCCTGCACATCCTGTTCATGAACCTCACCGTGGGCTCGGCGGTCATCGCGCTTTGCGCGCGCTTGACGAACCGCCCGGGCGGAACCGGGGCCGAGCTGGCGCGGGAGCTGGGGCACCGGCTGCCCACCACCCTGGCCCTGCAGATCAACCTGGGCGTGGCCCCGCTGCTCTTCGTCCAGGTGCTTTACGGCCAGTTTTTGTACACCAGTTCGGTGCTCATGGCCGGGTGGTGGCTCTCGGCCATCGCGGCGGTGATTGTGGGCTACTACTGCCTGTATGTGCACGACGCCAAATTCGTGTCCGCGCCCGGCCTCTCCCGCCTGGCCCTGGCCCTGTCCCTGCTCATGCTGCTGTACACCGGCTTTCTCTTGTCGAACAACATGACCTTGATGCTGCGGCTTTCGGCCTGGGGCGCGCATGCGGCCAATCCGGGCGGCAGCTTCCTGAACCTGACCGACCCGACCCTCTGGCCGCGCTATGCGCACATGCTGCTGGCCGCCCCGGCCGTGGCCGGGCTGTACCTGGCGCTCACCGGCAACAAAAAGGGCCGAAAGGACTGGGTGGCGCACGGCCTTGCGTGGTTCACGCGGCTGACTATGTTCCAGTTTCTGGTGGGAGGGTGGCTGCTTGTGTCCCTGCCGCACCCGGTCATGCTGGCCTTCATGGGGGGCGACAGGCTGGCCACGGCGCTGCTTATAGCCGGGGTTCTGGCCGGGCTGGCCGCGCTGTTGATGGGCGTGAAGAAGAATCCGAGAGGCGCCGTGGCCCTGACCCTGGTCACGGTGGCGCTCATGGCCGTGACCCGCGCCCAGGTGCGCAGCCTGACCCTGGCCCCGCACTTCACGCCCGCGTCCCTGCCGGTGACGGCGGACAACACGCCGCTGTTCGCCTTTGTCCTGGCCCTTGTCGCGGGCCTGCTGGCCATCGCCTACATGCTGCGGGTGTACGCCAAAAGCGCCGACGCGGGCACGGCGGGGAGGAGCTAGCCATGGAATATCCCATCTGGCACCTGACCACCCTGGGCGGCGGCTTCTGGATCGCGCTCATCGGCACCTTCCACGTGTTCCTGGCGCACTTCGCCGTGGGCGGCGGTCTGTACCTGACCCTGGCCGAACTCTACGCCCGCAGGCGCAGCAGCCCGGCGCTTCTGGCCCACGTGAAGAAGCACACGCGCTTCTTCCTGCTCATCACCATGGTGGCGGGCGGGGTCACGGGCGTGGGCATCTGGTTCATCATCGGGCTTCTGTCGCCCCAGGCCACGAGCACGTTGATCAAGACCTTTGTTTACGGCTTCGCCACGGAGTGGGTCTTCTTCCTCTGCGAGATCGTGGCCCTGCTGGTCTATTACTACGGCTTCGAGCGGCTCTCCCCGCGCGACCACCTGCGCATGGGCTGGCTGTACTTCCTCTTCGCCCTGCTCTCGCTGTTCACCATCAACGGCATCGTGGGCTTCATGCTCACCCCGGGCAAGTGGCTCATCACGCACAATTTCTGGGACGGCTTCTTCAACCCCACCTTCTGGCCGCAGTTCTTCCTGCGCCTGGCCATCTCGCTCACCCTGGCCGGGCTGTTCGGCTTTGTCACGGCCACGCGCATTCCGCCGGATAACGGCGCGGAAAATGGGGCGGAAAAAGGTGATTCAAGCGACCGCGAGCGCATGGTGCGCCTGGCTGCGGCCTGGACCATCCTGCCGCTTGCGGCCTGCTTCGCCGCTGGCTGGTGGTACATCCAGGCCCTGCCCGAACCCCAGCAGCAGATGGTGCTGCTGCGCTCCGCGCGCATCGCCGGATTCCTGCGGGACTTCCAGTACTTCGCCGCCGCCGCCGCCCTGGGCGCGCTGGTCCTGGCCGTGCGCACGCCCAGGGCCGTGCGCTTCCCCCTGGCGTTGTGCGTGCTGCTCACGGGCTGGGGGCTCATCGGCAGCTTCGAGTTCGTGCGCGAGGCCGCGCGCAAGCCCTTCCTCATCTACGGCCACACCTATTCCAACGGCATCCAGGTGGGAGCTGACAAGAAGGTCGGCGAGGCGGGCTACCTGGCCCAGGCCCGGTGGGCGCGCATCCGCTCCGTCACCCCGGAGAACAGGCTGGCCGCAGGGGCGGAGCTCTTTCAGCACCAGTGCGCCAGCTGCCACTCCATCGGCGGCCCAATGAACGACATCAAGCCCTGGGCCGCCACCCTCACAGCCGACGGCCTGGCCGGGCTGCTCGAATCCCTGAACCTGGCCAACCCGGCCATGCCGCCCTTTGTGGGCAACAGGCTGGAGCGCGAGGCCCTGGCCGCGTACCTCGCCGAGGGCCTGCTGAACGCCCAGCCCGTGGCCGAGGCCCCGGTGGCCCTGACCGAGCTGCCCACGCCGACGCTGCCCTTTGACCCGGCCAAGGACGAGTACGTGCTGCTGGCCTGGCCGGGCCTGGGCATGCACATGATCGTGGAGTCTCCGGGCGTGTTTTCCCTGCGCCCGGCCCAGGCCGAGCTCTCGGCCCAGTTGATCAAGCGCGGCGACTCCCCCGCCAGGATCACCGACGGGGTGGAGCTGACCTGCGCGGTGGAGGGGGCCAAGGAGGGCGGCGGCCAGCCCATGGCGATGAAGCTTCTGGAGGGCCGCGACTGGTTCCAGATCCCGGCCATCCACATCAGCCCGCGCGGCGCGTCCGGCGGGTTCAATCCCTATCCGCTGGTCATGGTCGAGGCGCGCGACGCAGCCACCAAGACCGTGCTGGCGCGCACCAGGGCCGTGCTTCCGGTGTCCGACGAGGTGGGCTGCGCCTCCTGCCACGGCGGGGCCAGGGCCGACGGCGGGTCCGGACCGGGCATCAGCCCGGAAACGGGGTTAAGCATCCTGCGCATCCACGACCGCACCAACCGCACCAGCCTGGCGGCCCAGGCCAAGGCGGGCAAGCCCGTGGCCTGCACCGCCTGCCACGCCGACCCGCTGACCAACGCCGAGGGCCAGGCCGGGCTCATGGGCATCTCCAGCGCGCTGCACGGCTTCCACGCAAACACCCTGCGCGGACGCGGGGCCGAGGCCTGCGCCCGCTGCCACCCCAGCCGCCCGGATGGCGCGACGCGCTTCCTGCGCGGCCTGCACGGCCAGATCGGGCTGGACTGCACCACCTGCCACGGCGCCCTGGAAGACCACGCCGTGGGCCTGCTCAAGCACGAGCTGGAGGGCGGCAAGCACGGGGCCAGGCGGCTTTTGGCGCAGATCACCCCGCAGTCCGGCCCGCAGGCGAACATCCCGCCGCGCACGGCCTGGTTGCAGACCCCGGACTGCCTGGCCTGTCACCAGGAATACGGCGCGCCCGACCCCAGCCGGGCCTTCGGCAACTGGACCAAGGCCGCGCCGGAGCGCTTCAGGAGCCGCCAGGACGAGATGGGCGCGCTGTCGTGCCCGGCCTGCCACGGCGCGCAGCACGCGCTCTACCCGGCGCTCAACCCCTATGGCCCGGACCGCGACAACATCCAGCCCCTGCAATACCAGAATCTGGCCAAGCCCATGGGTTCACAGGGCAACTGCCGGGTCTGCCACAAGGTGGACAAGACCGACTCCATGCACCACCCGAACATGCTGCGCAAGCCGTAAGGGAACACCATGATCGCGCGCGAATGGAAATGCCTGTGCCCCCGGCGGCACCGCGAAGGATTCCTCAAGCACCTGGAGCTGACCGGGGTGCGCGAGGCCAGAGCCATGCCGGGATATTTGGGCCACCAGGTGCTGGAGCGCCTGTGCGAGACCTGCCCCACCGGTCGTTCCAGCGCCGTGGAGATAGGCCTGGTGACGTACTGGGAGTCCTGGGAGGCGGTGCACGTCTTTGCCGGAATCAATCCGGAGCGCGCCGTGCTCTATCCCGGCGACGAGCGCTTCGAGATCGTGCCGGACAGGCACGTGCGGCATTACGAGGTGCTGGAGATGGCGATGCGGTAGACCGGGCCGGGCAGAGCCGCCCCCCCCACCGACCCAGGCTGGTGCCCAGGCTGGCTCCCAGGCGTTTTGGATGATTATGCAACTGATTGTGCAACTGATTGTGCAACTGATTGTGCAACTGGTTGTGCAACTGATTGTGCTACCCGGCAGGGAGGCTGCGTGCAAAAAACCGTGCTTTTCGCGTTCCGCGACGATCCCATGTGCTTCATCCATGTGCTGCTCACCGCCCTGGACATGCACGCGAAAGGCTTCGAGGCGGGCATCGTCCTGGAGGGGGCGGCCACGAGACTCCTCGGCGAGATGGCGACACCCGGCCATGCCTTGCACCTGCTCTATGTGAAGGCCAAGAACCAGGGCCTGTTTTTTGGCGCGTGCAACGCCTGCTCGGCCAAGCTGGGCGTGCTGGCGACCGTTTTGGCCGAGGGCCTGCCGCTGCTCGACGACATGGGCGGCCACCCCGGCATGGCGGCCTACATGGAGCGCGGGTACGCGGTGATCACGTTCTAGGTTCCGGGCCTGGGCGGTACGCGGAACAGTCCGTGCGCTTATTCAGGGACGATCGCTTCGATATCGTGTCGGACAGGCAGGTGCGCCGTTACGAGGCACTGGAGCTGGACCTGAAGTAGAGTTCAGACGATTGTGCTTTTTCCACTCCTCCGCTATGTGCACAATAACGATAGAACGGTTTCCCGAGACAATGCGGAGAAGGCATGATTAAGTCGTTAACAATTCGCGGGTTTAAGTCAGTATCCGATACAACCACGCTGGACCTTGGCGCGGTAAATGTTTTTATCGGAGCAAACGGAAGTGGCAAAAGCAATATTTTAGAAGCGCTGGGAGTTGTTTCAGCGGCGGCATATGGCACTGTGGATGATGAAGCTCTTGACCGCAGAGGTGTCCGGCTAGGATTGCCTCGGCTCTATAAATCTTCTTTCAAGGGGCACCGTCTTCTGCCAGATATCTACTTCTGCGCGCAAAGCGATGCAGCCAAATATGACATCTCGATACTCAACCCCTTGGAAAATCCTGAACCAGCCTGGGAGTATAAGACCGAAGGGCTGTATGATGGAGACCACGCAGTCAGCACGTTGGGCATACGCTCCAGCAAGGCGAATTTCCCCCGGAACCGTGGTCTTGCCGCCCTGAAAATTGTTGACCTTCCAGATGACAATCCTGCGGCGGAGCTGCTGCGCACGCTCCAAGACTTTGCAATATATTCCCCGAATACGCCGACACTTCGCGGTATGATCAGCGAAACACAACGACGCCCCGTCGGTCTGACTGGCGGAGGCCTTGCCGACGCTGTGCAAGAGCTACTTGGCTCAAAAGATGAAGATGAGAAAGACATCTATAACGAGATCATTGACTTGCTTGATTGGGTGGAGAGTTTTGACACAGCCACAAGCGCGAGCACTATTCTCTCGCCTTCTGTTGCCCGGCCCAAGAGGGTTTTGCGATTTACAGATAGATACATGTCAAAGAACCGAAATGTTCTGTCTGCGTATGACGCAAGCGAAGGCGCGTTGTACATTCTGTTTGTTGCACTTCTCTGCAACCTCAAATCTGGCCCTGCCTGTTTCGCAATCGATAACATCGACCAGGCGCTGAATCCACGGCTTGTGCAGCGCCTCATGCAGAACACGTGCGCATGGATCGTCCGCTCAGGCAAGCAGCTGCTTTGCACCGCGCACAACCCCATCATCCTTGACGGACTGCCGTTAGGGGATGACAGGGTCCGGCTTTTTGTTGTGGAGAGGGACCGAAGCGGGCAAACGATACCCAGACGCGTAACGATCACGGACAAACTCCGCACGATGGCGCAGGACAAAGGGTGGCCCCTGTCGCGGCTCTGGGTCATGGGCCATCTTGGCGGTGTGCCCGATGTCTAACTACAGAATAGCGCTCATTGCAGAAGGGAAAACAGATAAGCTCGTCATTGAAGCCGCCATTGAAAGCATTCTTGGCCACAAGAGATTCAGCGTAACGCAACTCCAGCCGGATGAGGGCGCATACGAAATTGGCAGAGGCACGATTGATTCTGCCCACAGAAGCGACGGATGGAACGGTGTGTACCGATGGTGCAGAGATACCCACAAAATGGGTTCCGGTTCGATAGAAGGGACTGGACTAGAGGATTTTGATCTCGTCATCGTGCACATTGACGCCGATGTCGCCGGGAGCACGTACCAAGCCGCAAACATTGCAGACAACCCGACAAATGATCTTCCCTGCGTACAGCCCTGCCCCCCTGCTGAAGATACGGTTGATGTTTTGGAATCTGTACTGAAAACGTGGCTGCCTGCCCTGATGACGACTCGAAATGTTATCCCTTGCATCCCATCCCAATGCACAGAGTCTTGGGTCGCCGTAGCGCTCTACGCGCACACGGACCACGAAATCACTGCTGGCATTGAATGCAGAACTGATCTGGCGGACTATCTTTCCACTCGCAGCGGCAAGCGGTTGATCAGGAAGCACGGTGGCTTGCCAAAAAAAGAGTTTGCGCGCTATCGGGCAGCCCAAGGTATGATAAGCGTAGGGTGGGGAACGGTTCAGCAATACTGTCCGAGTGCGTGCAAGTTTTCCAAGTCTGTTCAACAGGTGCTGACCGCATGAATGCACGCCAGACATGCCACCACAAAGCGCCGGAGGCGTAAACCCTTACCACTACTCTGCACTACTTGCGCTTGCCCCCCGCCTTCTTGCCGCCCGCCTTCGGGCCTCCGGACTTCTGGCCGCCGGTCTTCCGGCCAAAGGCGTCGTGCCCGCCAGCGTCCTTGGCCCCGGAGCCCTGGCCCCCGGCGCTTTTGCCTGCGCCCTGGCGCTTCTTCCTGGCCTGGTCCGCGCGGCGGCGGTCCTCCATGGCGTGCTGCTCGCGCCGGGTGGCGCGGGGCAGGGGCGGCGCGGAGTCGCCTGCGCCAGCCTGCGCTTCGCCCGGCGCGCCCTTCTTGCGCTCCAGCACCATTTCCAGGTTGATCTCCAACCGGTCCAGGTGCGCGCCCAAAAGCTTGACCCGCACGGCCTGCCCGGCGCGGATGACCCGGCCCGTGCGGCTGCCCACCAGCATCTCGCGCTCCTTGAAATAGCCGTAGTAATCGTCGAGCATGGTCGACAGGCGGATGAAGCCCTCGGACAAGACCTCGGTCAGCTCCACCCAGAACCCGAAGTCCGTGAGCCCCGTGACCACGCCCGCGAACTCCCGGCCCTCCTGGCCGTGCAGCACCAGGCAGACGTAGCGCTTGTGGCACTCGCGCTCGGCCTCCTGGCTCACGCGCTCCCGCGCGGAGAGGTGCTGGCCCATTTCGGCCAGCTTCTTGAAGCCCGGCACGGGCATGGCCTGATCGCCCAGGGCGCGCTTGAGCAGGCGGTGCACGATAAGGTCGGCGTAGCGGCGGATGGGCGAGGTGAAGTGCGCGTAGCTCGCGCTGGCCAGGCCGTAGTGGCCCTCATTCTCCGGCTGGTAGCGGGCCTGCTTCATGCTGCGCAGCACCAGCCGGTGCACCAGAAATTCCCGCTCCGTGCCCGCCACCGAGGCCAGCATGCGGCCCAGGGCCTGGGGCGTGAAGTCCTCGTCGCTGAAGCGGTCGGTCCTGGCCTTTTTGGGCGCGGCCTCGCCGTCCAGACGAGCCAGCAGGGTGTACAGGGTCTCCAGCTTCTCGTGGTCGGGCGCGGCGTGCACGCGGTACATGCAGGGCAGGGCATGGGCCTGGAGGAACTCGCTCACGGCCTCGTTGGCGGCGATCATGAACTCTTCGATCAACTGGTGGGCGAAGTTGCGCACCTTGGGGATGACCGACGTGGGCTGGCCGTCTGCGTCGAACTGGACCTCGCCTTCGGGCAGGTCGAAGTCCAGGCTGCCGCGCTCGATGCGGCGGCTACGCATCTTGCGGGCCAGCTCCTCGGCGATGTCGAGCATGCCGAGCACTGCCTCGCCTGCGGCAGGGCCGAGGGTGGACGCGACCTCGTCCTTCAGCCCGGCGCGCGCCTCGGGCAGTTTGTCCACGCAGACGTCGCGCGCGCGGGAATAGGTCAGCCGGGCGTGGCTGTTGATGACCGCGTTCATGACGCGCACCTCGCCGGGCAGGCCCCGGTCGTTGAAGTCCAGGCGCACGGCCATGGTCAGCCGGGGTACGCCGGGGTTCAGGCTGCACAGCCCGTTGGACAGGGCCTGGGGGAACATGGGCTCCACCGAGGACGGGAAGTAGTAGGAGTTGCCGCGATCATAGGCCTCGCGGTCCAGTGCCGAGCCGAGCGGCACGTAGTGGGCCACGTCGGCTATGGCCACCCAGAGCACGTAGCCTGCGCCCTTGCGCTCGCCCCCTGCTCGCTCAACATAGACGGCGTCGTCAAAGTCGCGCGCGGTCTTGCCGTCGATGGTCACAAAGGGCGTGGCGCGCAGGTCCTCACGCCCGGTTCCAGATCTCCGGGAGCCAGCCCCGGAACTCCGAGAGTCGGCCCCGGAACTCCGAGAGTCGGCCCCGGAACTCCGAGAGTCGGTCCCGGAACTCCGAGAGTCGGTCCCGAGGTAGTCGGCCTGGTCCGGGACCTTGGGCAGGGCTGCGGCCTCCTGGAGCGCGTCGGCGGGGAAGGCCGTGGGCACGCCGTGGTTGGCCTTGACCAGGGCCTCCTGGACCTTGGCCTCGGATTCCGGCCCCAGGCGCGAGAGGATGGTTCCGGCCCAGAGCGCCGGGTCCACCTGCTCGCCGGGGGCGCACAGGGCGATGTCTCCCGTGTGCAGGCCCAGGGCCGGGTCCACGCCCTCGGCCAGGATGGCGAAGTCCAGGCGCGGGTCTGTGGGGCGGCAGAGCAGGCTGTTCGGCCCGGCGGAGCGCATGACGCGCACGGGCAGCACGCTGCGGCCGCGCTCGACGATGCGCACCACGCGGCCCTCGTGGTTGCGGCCCTCGCGTCCGGAGCTCCTGTGCTCGCGGGTGATGGCCACGGCCACGCGGTCGCCGTTCCAGGCCCCGCCAGTGTCCTGGCCCAGGAACACGTCCTTGCGCCGGGGGTCGTCGGGGATCAGAAAGGACACGCCGGAGCGCTGGGTCTGCACCTTGCCGGTGATCAGGTTCATGCGGTCGAGCAGGCCGTAGGCCCGGCCCAGTTGGAGGAGCTTGCCCTCGGCCACGAGGTCTTTCAGCATGTCCTCGACCTCGCCGCGCTTGCGGCGGTGCAGGCCGAGCTCGGCCACCAGGTCGTCCGGGACCAGCGGGCGCTTGGCCTCGCGCAACAGCTTGAGCAGGGTCTTGTGGTCCGTGGGCAGGGGCGGAGTGCTGGGGGTGCGGTTCTTCTTTTTCATGTCTATCTCGTTGTGTTGAAGGAAATGTGGGGGCCGACGGGTGAGGCCGGGGTGGGCT
>Ga0209697_10000610_pt1 | contig 58474 bp, 59 predicted proteins | sample AliMusrvi5mmetaG_FD_184115 | JGI IMG/M metagenome (GOLD analysis project Ga0209697, IMG submission 184115) | Freshwater lake bacterial and archeal communities from Alinen Mustajarvi, Finland, to study Microbial Dark Matter (Phase II) - Alinen... | ecosystem: Environmental > Aquatic > Freshwater...
TCGTAGCGGAGCGGGGTTTGCGAGTCCCGAAAAAAATGAAAATATTTTTCCGGCTCCGAGAAACCGCTTGCATCCCCGGAGCAACCTCAGGCACACTTGCCTCAGGTCACCAGACCTGAACAGTTACCGGACATTAACAATCCAAAGGGTAGGGGAAACTAGAGGTCAGCAGGGAATGACGCCAACTTTCCAATCCGGGTCGCACCTGATACCGTGACCCCAATGTCAACTCGCAGGAATCAACCATGCAAGAGAACCAGCCACCAACTACGATGCCGGACGGACATTCTGAAGAATACTTCAAGGACTACCGGGACTTTTGGTGGAATCATGACTTCTTGAAATTGCTTCGGACAATTCAGGATTGGGAAACCTCAACATCTGGCCCGCACGATTGGGCGCAACAAGGACGTTATCTCAAGGCCCTCGGCCAAGAGTCCGAAGGCTTGTGTGAAGGGATGCGGAAACACTCTGAGGCCGAAATGATCCGCTTTGTTGATGCTGTCAAAACCGGGTGTTATTTCACGGCTGGAGGAACATTAATGTACTTAGTCTCCGGCCGAAAGGACAACAAGATAGCCCACCCAACGGCCCTCCGCGCGGGTCGTTGAAAACGCTCACCATGACTGCACTATCCGCCAGTATTCATCCGCCGCTTCCAGAGAGTCGTGGATGACCTTGGCGTCGCTACCCGTCTCCGATGAACGAAGCCGATCCATTACCTCCTCGGAGCACACGACCGACGAGCTTGCTAACGAGCGCCGGCGGAAAGTCGTGGGTGAGCTTGTGGCCCGTTATCGGCATCATCATGGTGGCGGTGGCAGCACGCGCGTGGCTGCTGTTCGGCACGCCTTACATGCCAGGGGTGAACGGCGGCTACTACCTCGTGCAGGCACGGTCGCTCATCGAGCACGGGGTGCTCGGGATCCCGGACATGCCGCTGACGTTTCAGCTCCATGCCGCGCTGGCGTGGTTGCTGACAAAGGCGGGCGGGATGGCGCAGGGGGATGCCATCGTGTGGGCGGTGAAGCTTTGTGATGCCGTGCTGCCGCCGCTCGTGGCGTGGCCGGTATTCGTGCTCGTTCGGCGCTGGGCAAATGCGCGAGGTCAGGGCGATGCGGTGCCGCTCGCAGCCGCGGCGCTCGCGTGTTTCGCAGGGCCGTGGTTCCAGATGGTTGGCGAGCTGCAAAAAAACTCGCTCGCGCTGGTATGGCTCGCGGCGCTGCTCATGACGCTGCATGCCTTCCTCAGCGCGCCGACGCCAAGGCGCGGCGTGGCCGTTCTCGCATGCCTGGTGCTGCTCGGGCTTACCCACGTCGGCGTGCTCGGTGCTGCGGCGGTGATGCTGGCTGCGATTGCGGTGATGCTGGCGTTCACTGCCCTGCAAGGAGGCAGCGTGCGCTGGCGTCACATGCTGCCGTGGATGGCTGCGGGCACGGTTCTGCTGGGGTTTGTGATGGCCTTGGTGCTCTGGAAGTTCGACCCCGCCCGCATCCATCGGCTCCTCACCGCGCTCACGAGCCCGGCGAAGTTTTCCGCTGACGGAATGCAGATCCCGGTCCCGCCGGGCGGCGGGATGGACGCAATGCGTTGGCTGCCGGCAATCGGGTTTGCCGTGGCGGTCGTTCCCGGGCTCGTTGTCGCCTGGCGTCGCCGAGGAAACCTGTCTGCCGCCGATGTCGCCCTCGTCGCCGGCGCGGCGATCACCGTGCTGGCAATGACTGGCCCGTGGTTCAGCATGGACAAAGCAAGGCGCTTCAATCTCATTGCGCTCCTGCCCGCCATTGTGGTCGCCGCTTTTGCCGTGTTACACATCACCTCGGCATGGCTGCGCTGGTGCGTGATCGCCGCAGCCATGTTCATCGGTATCGGCAGCTCCTTGCCGCTGCTCCGGTGCGGCGGCCGCGCCATCCTCAGCGATGCCGCGATGATTGAACTGCAAAGTCTTGCCAAGCACATTTCGCAACCGGCCCGCAGCCTCGTTTGTGCTCGGCACGGTCTGGAATGGTGGACGGCCTGGTTTCTTCACACGCGGATCGCGCAAGCCTCTGCCCTGGAACCCGAAGACTGGCAGCGCTACGAGTCCGTCTATTTTCTCGAAATCAAATCCGGCCTGCAAATGCCGTTCGCTCCGGGTGGAGGCCGCCCGCACGGAGTTGGTTCACGAGGATCCGGCCCGCCAGGTTCGGCTCCGCCCAATGCCATGCCGCCACCGCCCGCCACGGGTGCCAACCCGATGATGTCCGCACCGATCCCGCCGGATGCCGAAGTGCTGCATGACGGGGCCTGCCTGAAGTTTGCGCGGGTCGTCACCCCGCCAGACACCATCCGGTCGCCGTGACCTACCAGCTCGACTTCGTCACGCCGGGGATGAGCCCGGCGGAAGCGAGTTCGCGGAAGGTGATACGGGACATCTTGAAGCGGCGGATGTAGGCATGGCGGCGGCCGGTGACCTTGCAGCGGTTGACGAGGCGGGTCGGGCTCGCGTCGCGGGGGAGCTGGGCGAGAGATGCGTAATCTTTTTTCGCCTTCAGTTCCGCGCGAAGGGAGGCGAATTTCGCCACCGTCGCCGCTTTGCGCTTGTTGCGCTCGATCCACGCTGTTTTTGCCATAGGAGGGCGGATTCTATAGATATGCCGGAAATTGGCAAGCTCATTCTGAAACAAATTGCAGGCACTCCCATTGGGCGATAGGATGCCCGCCCTGCCATATGAAGACTCCTTTTGACCCGATTGCCTCCGTGATTTCCGATATCCGCCGCGGCCGAATGGTGATCGTCACCGACGACGCCGACAGGGAAAACGAGGGGGATCTCCTGATGGCCGCCTCGAAAGTCACGCCCGCCGCGGTGAATTTCATGGCCAAGCACGGGCGGGGGCTCATTTGTTCGCCGATCACCGAGGACCGGGCGCAGAAGCTGGGCCTCCAGCGGATGGTGGCCCACAACCGCGAGCTGTTCAAAACCGACTTCACGGTCTCGGTGGACGCGACGTCCGGTATCAGCACCGGCATCAGCGCCAAAGATCGCGCGACGACGATCCGCGTCCTTGCGCAGGAAAGCTCGCTGCCGGCGGATCTCGTTCAACCCGGGCACGTGTTCCCGCTTCAGGCCAAGCCGGGCGGGGTTCTTCAAAGGGCGGGGCATACGGAAGCCGCCGTCGATCTGGCCCGGTTGGCAGGGCTCGACCCGTCCGGTTTCATCTGTGAAATCCTCAAGGAGGACGGCTCGATGGCGCGGCTGCCGGACCTGGTGAAATTCAAGCGCAAACACAATTTGAAGCTCTGCTCGATCCAGGATCTCATCGCCTACCGCCGGAAAAGCGAGAAGCTGATCGAGCGCGAGGAGACGGTTCTGATGCCGACCGATTACGGGGATTTTGATTTGCACCTTTACCGCTCGCTGGTCGATGGCATGCACCACATCGCGCTGGTGTTGGGAAAAATTCCCTCCGGCAAGCCGGCGCTGGTGCGCGTCCACAGCGAGTGCCTGACCGGCGACGTGTTCGGGTCGAGGCGGTGCGATTGCGGCTCGCAACTGCACCAGGCGATGAAGCGGATCCAGGAAGCCGGCAGCGGCGTCTTGGTTTACATGCGGCAGGAGGGGAGGGGGATCGGGCTCGGGCCGAAAATCCATGCCTACAAACTTCAGGAGCAGGGGCTCGATACGGTCGAGGCCAACGAAAAACTGGGGTTCCCGATGGACCTGCGCGAGTACGGGCTCGGCGCGCAGATCCTCGCCGATTTGGGCATCCACCAGGTCCGGCTCCTCACCAACAACCCGCGCAAAGTCGTGGGGCTGGAAGGCTACGACATCGAAATTGTCGAGCAGGTCCCGATCCGGGCCTCAACAAATCCCCACAACGCCAAATACCTCGCCACCAAAAAAACGAAAATGGGGCACAGGCTGTAATCCCGAAAACAGATTTTGCCCGCGAATGGCGCGAATAAACGCAAATCAGGAAATTAAGCCAGCCGGTCACACATAAAACTGTCGCGTCATCCAGACGTTGCAAATGCCTCCTATTCGCGGAGATTCGCGCTATTCGCGGGCTCTTTCTGTGTTTTTTGCGAGCTACAAAAGCTGGCCCTGGCTCGGGCAGACGTCCTGATGTTCCACGGGCTTCTTGGGTTCGCGGTGCGATTTGCCCGTGCTGGCCGAGCTTCTGATCTTTGCGATTTCGGCGGAGGCCAACTCGTCGCAGCGCTCGTTTTCCGGGTGGCCAGCATGGCCTTTGAGCCATGTCCATTTGACTCGGTGGCGGGAGGCTTCGGCGTCCAACGTGCGCCAGAGGTCGGCATTTTTGACCGGCTCGCGCGCCGTTCTCATCCATCCTCGCGCCTTCCATTTGTGAATCCACTCGATGATTCCCCGCCGCACGTATTGCGAATCGGTATAAACCGTCACCGAGCAAGGTTCCTTCAGCGAGGCGAGACCGGCAATTGCCGCGCGCAGCTCCATCCGGTTGTTGGTGGTGTCGGGTTCGCCGCCGGAGAGCTCTTTTTTCTTAGAGCCGTATTGCAGGATCGCCGCCCAGCCGCCGGGGCCGGGATTTCCGTGGCATCCCCCGTCGGTGAAAATTGCGATCTCTTTCAGTGGCATAAAAAACGCGGCATCATTCTCTGTTTTATCCGGCGATGCAACCTGTTTTCCCATGGCCGGTTACGCAGGCCGGATTTGAGAAATCCTCGCGGCGTGCTAGCTTGAGCTATGATCCTCCCGTCAATAGCATTCGCGATCTTGGCCTTGCTTGGGCTGAGTTGCGTGGTTGCTCCGTTCGTGACCCCGCACAGATCGCAATAAATCAATTCTCCCGGCTGTTGCCAAGACGCAGAATCCGGCGAGGAATTGTTTGGTGTTAGCTGGCTTTTTGACAGAATCGGGAGGAAATGGTCATTATGGGTTCCGGCGTCGCTTTAGCATTCGGATTGGGTTTTCTCTATTTTCTTGGGGCGATTCCGGCCGCCGCGGCTGCGGGGGCTCCGCTGTGGCTGGCGGCGGTTTCGGCATGGGCGGGTTATTCCGCCGGGGCTTTGGTGGTGCTCTTGGCTGGTGCCCCGCTGAGGGACTGGCTGGCCAAGAAGCTGAAAATTCCCGTGAAAAGAGACACTTCAAAACTGGTCTGGCGGGTTTGGGACAGGTGGGGCCTTGCGGGGCTGGGGTTGCTGGCACCGGTGACGATCGGGCCACAAGCCGGGAGCGTCCTGGCACTGACCGTCGGAGAACGTGCGGCACGGGTTTTTGTCGCGCTCAGCCTGGGGGTTGTCCCCTGGTGTATTCTCTTTGCCTGTTTGGTGGGGTTCGGGGTAAAGATCGCGCGTTGACACGCGGCGACACTTGCGTAGCTTGGCCGGATTCATCCATGGAGCAATCAGATACCGAGGATCGCTTTGTTTCCCGCGCGCCGGGTTACTGGCCGGATGCCACGACCGAACAATGGCACGACTGGAAATGGCAGCTTCAAAACCGTGTCACCACGCTGGCGGCGCTGGAGAAGCATCTGGCCCTGACCGGCGATGAACGGGCGGGGGTCCTGCTCTCCGGCACCAAGCTCGCGCTTGCTGTCACACCGCACTATTTCAACCTGATAGATCGCGACGATCCCGCCTGCCCGATCCGCCGGCAGGTGATTCCCAGCATCGAGGAGGGATACGATTCTCCTTACGACATGTCCGATCCCTGCGGGGAAGATGCCGCCATGCCTGTGCCAGGGCTGGTGCACCGGTATCCGGATCGCGCGCTGTTTCTCGTGACCGACCGGTGCGCCTCCTACTGCCGCTACTGCACCCGCAGCCGGGTGGTGAGCGGGGTCGGCGAGCAGGAGATGCACTTGGATTTCGAGCAAGCTTTCGCCTACTTGGAAAAACACAAGGAAGTCCGCGACGTGCTCCTCTCGGGAGGGGACGCGCTCCTGCTCTCCGACGACAAACTCGAAGGGATCCTCGGCCGGCTGCGGGCAATCCGCCACATCGAGTTCCTCCGCATCGGGACCCGCGTCCCCATTTTTCTCCCGCAGCGGATCACCCCGAAACTCTGCGGGATGCTGAGAAAATTCCACCCGCTGTGGGTGAGCGTGCATGTCAACCATCCGAGAGAACTCGCGGCCGAAGCCCGCGATGCGCTGGGACGTCTGGCCGATGCCGGGATTCCGCTCGGCAACCAGAGCGTGCTTCTGGCCGGGGTGAACGACAATGTGGATACCATGAAAGAACTCGTCCACAAGCTCCTGCTCTGCCGGGTGCGCCCGTATTATCTTTACCAGTGCGACCTGATCCGGGGGTCGTCTCATCTGAGGACCTCCTTGGCCAAAGGCATGGAAATCATCGAGGGGCTGAGGGGGTTCACCACCGGGTATGCCATCCCGCAGTTCGTCATCGACGCCCCCGGCGGCGGCGGGAAAGTCCCGATCAATCCGGGCTATGTCCTCCACCACGACAGCGAGAAGGTCGTGATCCGAAATTTCGAGGGACGGATTTTTGAGTATCCCGAACCCGGAGCCGCGCGCGCAGTCACCCGCCACGAGGAACTCCTCCCCGCCTGATCGTATGGGAGGGATCATTGTCCGCCCGCGGTCGCGTATCCTGCACGGTCACGACTGGGTTTATTCCAGCGAGATCCTGAAAACCTTCGGGAACCCGGAGGACGGGAGCGTGGTCTCGATCAAAGACGGGCGGGACCAGTTGCTGGGGGTCGGGATTTACAACTCGAAGTCGCAGATCGTCGCGAGGCGGTTCTCCCGGCGGCGGCAGGATCTGGACGAGGACTTTTTCCGCCGGAGGATCGCGCAGGCCCTGGAATACCGCGCGAGGGCCGGTTGCCGGCCCGACCTCCTCCGCCTGGTCTGGAGCGAGAGCGACGGGCTTCCGGGCGTGATCGCCGACCGCTACGGAAAAATCGTTGTGCTGCAGACCCTCGCGAAGGCGATGGACCTGCGCCGGGAACTCATCGCAAAAGTGCTCGCCGAACTGGCAGCGGCGGATTGCGTGATCGAGCGCAACGACGCCCCGGTCCGCGCCGCGGAGGGGATGGAACTCCGGACCGGTATCCTCGCCGGGGCTCCGCCGGATCTGCCGGTCGAGGTCGAGACGGGCGGAGTCAAATTCCTCGTGGACCCGCTCGGGGGTCACAAGACAGGGCTCTATCTGGACCAACTGGATTCCTATGCGCTTGTCGCGCCCTTGGCAGCCGGCCGGCGGGTCCTGGATTGTTTTTCAAACCAGGGAGGGTTTGCGCTCGCGTGCGCGAAGAGCGGGGCCGCCTCGGTCACCGCGGTCGAGTCCGGGGCCGAGAGCGTGGCGAGGCTGCGCGAGAATGCGGCGCGGAACGGGGCCGATATCGAGGTGAAGCACGCCGATGTCTTCGATGTGCTGAGCCGCGGCGGGGAATACGACCTCATCATCCTCGACCCGCCTTCCTTCACCAAGACCCGCGCGAAAGTGAGCGAGGCGCTGCGCGGATACCGCGACCTTCACACGCGCGCCGCCCGCCTGCTCGCGAAGGGCGGCCTGCTCGTCAGCTTCTCCTGCTCGCATCACGTCGCCGGGCACGAGTTCGAGCAGGCGGTCGCTGACGGCCTGCAGGACGCCAAGCGAAACATGCGTCTGATCCGCCGCATCGGGCAGCCGCCCGACCATCCGGTTGTCGTGGGAATCCCCGAGACCGAATACCTCAAAGGCCTCGTGCTCGAAGCCATGCCCGGACGATAAGTCGCGGGGTGTTCCGGGGAGCGCACGCATCCTGCGTGCTCAGTGCGGCATCCCTGCCGCGCAATCTTCCTTATTGGCATCCGGCACGGATGCCGGATGTCCCACACGCTGGAAGCGTGCGCTCCAGTTTTTCCGGCTCGGCGTCTTTTTTTGACTCCTGCTTGTGTTCGAGCCAGTCAGCGGTGGCCTTGGGCGGCCATTTTTCACTGAGCGAGCGCAAGCCACCGGCTTTGCTCCAGAGCATCCATTGGGGGGTGCCATTGTGCAGGCCGGCGAAGGTCAATTCGCCCGGGGCTTTCCATGCGGGCATCGTCCGGCATTGCCAGTCTTGATCGGCCGGAGAAACCACCTCCGTGGCACCGGTGGCCAGATCGACGACGGTCACGGCATCGCTTCCGCTTTCCACCACCGCGGCGAGTTTGCCGTCGGGCGAGGAGGCGAAACAACTCAGGTCCGCGGGCAACGAGCCAGGGGCGGTCGGAACAGCGCCGATGGTTTTGCCGTCTGCGGAGAGCACGTATAATTTCGGGGCGATCTGGGGAGCGGGTCCGGCGGAAGGCAAGGTTGCGGGCTGGCTCGAGAGCAGGACCCGCCCGTCCGGCAAAGCCTCCAAACACGGGGGCTCGAGCAAGACGGCCATGCCCAATTCCTCCGGAGCCGGTTTGATCAGGGCGCCGGATTCCGCCACCACGGCGACTTTTAGGATTTTAGCCAAGGGGTCGGACTGGCTGCCGACCGGGATGGCGAAGAGGATCGAACGTCCATCCGGCGACCAGTCGAACGTGGCTTTTGCCGACTGGCAGACGGTGAGATGATCCCGGCCATCCAAGCTGCTGGCTTCAATCGATGGCGCTTGATCGGAGCCGTTCGATTGGAGCCAGGCGACGGCATTCTGTGCGGGCGACACCCGCGGCAATCCCATGGCATACAGGCTTCGCGCCAGGGGCTGCGGGGGGGCGGTGCTGTTCTCGTCCGCGAATTTGACCAGGCAGATTTCGTTCAAGGTGAAGCGGGAGTTTTCGCCGTTCAGCTTCTTCAGCAGATCCGCACCGCCCGGAAGCATCGAAAGCGACTTCCCGACAGCTTTCTTGTGCGATTGATAAGCGCAGAGCAGGGCGATGTGAAAATCGTCCGGGTTGCCGGAGATCGTCAAACCGAGCAGGGATTCAACATCTGCCGGATTGCTGGTCAGATTGCCTGCACCGGCCAGCAGCGAGGGAACTGCGAGGGCAAGCAACTCGATTTTGTTCGCCTCGCTGGCGGGAATCATTCGGGAGACTTCCTTCCATGTGGAGACTTCGCGTTCGCGGCAGAGCACAAATCCGCTGCCGTCGCGCAGCACGCTCAAGGATTTCGGGGTTGTGGACTTGTCCATGATGCCTCCCGCCAGCGGGGGACCCAAATCCCCTCCGGGCTGGGCGCGGTGTAACTCCCCTTGCACGAGAACGATGGCCTGTTGGCCGTCGGGAGACCACCAGATGCGCTCTTCGGGCAGGCAGCCGCCCAGCAACAGGGCGAGGGCGATCAGAGGGAGGAGTCGTTTCATGTGATTGAGCCGAAAGTTCAGACCCCGAGCGCTTGCGCGGCCTCGATGAGCCCGGCCGGGCTCCCGATGTCGAGGCGCTTCCCGGGCCAGGTCACCCCGAGCATGCCGGTTGTCCGCCGCAGTTGTTCCATGGCATCGGTGAGTTGGATCTCACCCGCATATCCGCTCGCCGTGTTTTCGAGGCAGTCAAAAATGTCCGGGGCGAACAGATAGCGTGCGGCAAACGCGTGGAAGGGAAGGGGGGCTCCGTCGCTGGAGGTGAGCCTCGGGGCGCGCTCGGGGGCTGGTTTCTCGACGAGTTCGTCCAGATCAAAAATCCCGGGCCCGATCTCGCGTCCGCCGGCGACGCCATATCGCGAGACCCGTTCTTCCGCGCAGGGTTCCAGGCAGACCGAGGGTTTGTGCAAGGCTTGAAATGCGGCGGACATGGCGCCCAGCGGCGAGCTGCGCTGCATCACGGTGTCGCCGAGAAGCACCGCGAAAACCGGGTCGCCCCCGATAAATCCCCGCCCCAATTTTACCGCGTCGCCGAGCCCGCGCATTTTTTCCTGGAACGCGTATTCGATGCGGGCCATCGACGAGACCTGGCGGACCGCCTCCAGCGCGTCGAGTTTTCCCGCGGACTCGAGGTGTTTTTCCAGCTCCGGGTTCGGGGCGAAATACCCGATGATGCTTTCCTTGCCCCGGCTCACGATGATGAGGATCTCGTCGAACCCGGCCGCTGCAGCCTCGGCGACGACATGATGGATGACCGGCTTGTTGCCGAGCGGCAGCATTTCTTTCGGGACGGCTTTGGCAATCGGCAGAAACCGCGTTCCGAGACCTGCCGCCGGGATGATCGCCTTCATGGCAACTCGCCGGTGGCGAGACCGGGCGCGAGGTCCGGCTTGATGACGCGGATGCCCTTGGGGGCAAACGCATCTTCGAGCTGCGCGAACATCGCCTCGTCGTCGTAGATCCCGACGATCGCCCCGCCGCTGCCCGCGAACTTCGCGCTCGCACCGGTCCGCCGTGCGGTCTCGACCATGTCGCGGTTTCCTTCGCCCACGTCGTAGAGGCTGGCCCGCTTGTCGAAATTCGCGTTGATCGCCCGGTGCATCGCGGGGCGGTCGCCCGCCTCGATCGCCTCGCGGAATTTCACGGTCAGGTCGGCCCAGAATTGGATGGCTTCCAAGACCTCTGGCTCGCCGCGCTGCCAGCGTGCGCGCAGGTCGTTGTGGTAAACCTCGGTGCCCTCGGACAGATCCTCGCGGTAGGCGATGAACAGCGGCGGGAGCTTCGCGGGATCGAGCGTATCATAATTTCCATACCCCCGGCTTTCCATCAGCTTCCGGTCGAAATCCATGAAGACAACCCCTTGGTAAGACTGCGCCACGCGGTCCTGCAGGCCCGCCGGGATGCCGAGTTCGTGGTTCTCGACCCGGAGCACAAGGTTCGCGAGCGAATGCCGCGAGATCGTCACCCCGTAAAAACTCATCAGCCCCCGGATGCATGCCGTGATCAGCGCGCTCGATCCCGCCAGGCCGACCCGGTTCGGGATGTCGGACTTGTAGCGCATCGTGAAATTTTTGTCCTCCAGTTGGATCCCGCGTTCGTGGCTGTTCTCGTAGAATGCCTTGGCGGCCGCCTTCAGCAGCCGGAACCCGCCGTAATACCCGTGCAGCTTGACGTCCGAATGCAGCGCGCCGAGCCCCCGGAACACCGAATGGTCCCGGCGGCTCGGCAGGAGTTCGAGCTCGGGCGATTCCCAGAGCTCGATCTGCGCGCAAAAATTCCTGAAGGCAAACGCGATGGTCTTGCCGAAATACCCGTCGGACGGATTGCCGATCAGCCCGGCTCGGGGATATGCGATGGTGCGGATAATCATGGGATGAAACCTGCCCCATTTGAATCCGAATCCCCCCCATGGGAAAGGAAAATGCACCGGAGCGGAAACAAAAGATCGCCTTTCGCTCCGTCGCGGAAATTCTGTTCGCTCGACGGAAGATTTTCAACGCGAACCGGTGTGACTGATTCGGTTTTTCGGGCCCGCTTCAAGTGCTTCGCAAGTTCCGGCTCCCATTTGCCTTCCCTCAATTCACGTACGTCCCCGCCCTGCTATGATCGTGTCAGCCGACTTCCTGCACCTCAGGATGTCTGAGGTTGCTTTTGACAGTTTTCGGGCGGGGTTACAGTATGCCCGCTTATGGCTGATTTCCTGACCGTATTAAAGTCGCAAGCGCTGCTCGCAGACGGCGCGATGGGCTCCTACTTGTTCGAGTTGACCGGACGGCTTTCGGAAACCAACCACGTTTACGAGGCATTCAACGTGGACCAGCCGGATCTGATCCGGAATGTCCACCTCGCGTATCTCGCCGCCGGTGCGCGCTGCCTGAAGACCAACACCTTTGGGGCCAACCGCCGGCAGTTGCTGCCATTCGGGCTGGAGGGCCGCGTTGAGTCCTTGAACCGGGGCGGCGTCCAAGTGGCGCGGGAAGCTATCGCCAAATTCCAGGCCCAGCATGGCGGGCCGGAGGATTTCTTTGTGCTGGCTTCGGTCGGGCCGACAGCCACCCCCCTGGCCACGGCGGACGCGGTGGCGGAATGTTACCGCGAACAGATTGAATCCCTCGCGGCCGCAGGCGCGGACGCGCTGCTGCTCGAGACGTTCGTTTCCCTGCCCCAGCTCGAGTTGCTGGCCGGGTTGATCCGCTCGCTTCCCCAAATGCCGCCGGTGATTGCGGAAATGACCATTCCCGCCGCCAACACGCCGCAACCGCCGGAGCAGCCCACCCCGCTCGAGTTTGTGGATCGCATGGCTGTGCTCGGCGTTGCCGTTGTCGGGGTCAATTGTTGCGCGCCTTGGGATGCCGACGCGTTTGTCGATGCCGTCAAGGACTCCGCGCCGGTTCGTTCCGGGGAGGTGTTGCTCGTTGTCATGCCGAATGCAGGCGGATTCCAGCGCATCGGCAACCGGCTCATGACCTCTGTCAACCCGGAGTTTGCGGGCAAGATGGCCCGCAGTTTGTTTGATCGCGGGGTGCGTTTGCTGGGCGGCTGCTGCGAGATGCACCCGCCGCACATCCAGGAGATGCACAACTACCTGCAATCTAGAACTGCGGGCAAAAAGGCGCATTCCGTGCAGGTGGCTTTCGCCCTGCCGCCCGTTGGCGACGCCGAGAAACGGCTCAACGGCAATCTGTCGCAGAAGCTCAAGGACGGGCGGTTCGCCGTCAGCATCGAGGCGCTGCCGCCGCGCGGAACGGACGAAAAAATCATCCGAAACAAAATCGATTTCATCGGAAAATTATCCGCCTGCGGGCTGGTGGACGCGGTGGATTTCACCGACGGTTCGCGGGGCATCCCGTTGATTTCGCCGGGCGATTTCATCCATTTGATCCGCGAGCGCCTCGGCTGGACCGCCGCGACCGGCGACCCGCTGGAGCTGATCCCGCACTTCACGGGCCGCGACCTGAATGTCATGGGCATCCAAAGCCGCCTGGTCGGTTATCACGCCAACCGCATCCACAACGTCCTGTTCATCACCGGCGATCCCCCCAAAATGTCTCCGACCTACCCGCGCTCGGCGGCGGTGTTTGATTTGGATTCCATCGCGATGATCCGGCTCACGCATTCCTGCCTCAATGCGGGCGTGGATTTTGGCGGAGTGGCGCTCGGCAAGCAACCGGACCCGCGCACCCGTTTCACCATCGGGACCGGCGTCGAGCCGGAGGCGCGGAACATTGGGCTCGAACTCGACCGGTTGCAGCAAAAAATCGACAACGGCGTGGACTATATCATGACCCAGCCCGCCTTCCACCATGCCCCGCTGGCGGCCTTGGAAAAATTCCGTGGCCGGGTGCCGTTCCTGATCGGGGTGATGGTGCTCACGAGTTTCGAGCATGCCAAACGGATGGCGCAGGTCCCGGGGGTGGTCATCCCGGACGATATTCTCAAAAGGTTTTCCACCATGGCGGATCCCGCCGACCAAGCTAGGGTGGGCCGGGCGATTGCCGCCGAGCAGATCCGCTGGCTGGTGCGCGAAGGCTGGGCGGGGGTTTACCTGATGTCCACCGCAACCGGAAGCGGCACGGTGGAAGTGCTCCGCGAGGGGTTGGCGGGTTAGATGCCCAGCCGGAATTTCAGCGAGTTGAGGGTGTTCCGCATGAGCATGGTGATCGTCATGGGGCCCACGCCGCCGGGAACCGGCGTGATGAACCCGGCGATTTTCGCGGCCGCATCGAAATCCACATCCCCGCGCAAAACCGCAACTTGCCGGCCGGTTTTTTCGTCGGTCTTTTCTCCCACGCGATTCACGCCCACATCGATGACGCAGGCGCCCGGCTTGATCCACTCGGGTTTGACCAGGCCCGGAACCCCGGCGGCGACGATGAGGATATCGGCCCGCTGACAGTGCGCCGCGAGATTTTTCGTGCCGGTATGCACGACGGTCACGGTGGCGTTCGCGCCGGGGCCTTTTTGCATGAGCATGTTTGCGATCGGCTTGCCCACGATATTGGAGCGGCCGACGACGACGACTTCCGCGCCGCTGGTCTCGACACCCGATCGCCGGATCATCTCCTGGATTCCCGCGGGCGTGCAGGGTGGGAATTTCACTTCTTTGCCGCCGAGCAACAAGCGGCCCACATTCACGGGATGAAACCCGTCCACATCCTTGTCGGGATCGATGGCGTCGAGCACCTTCTTCTCGTTGATATGCGGCGGCAGGGGAAGTTGGACGAGGATGCCGTGAATGGTGTCGTCCCGCTTGTATTTTTCGAGCAACGCGAGCAGCGCCGCCTCGGAAATATCCGCCGGCTGGCTGTCTTGAATTTCTTTGAAACCGAGGCCGTGGGCGGTTTTGATCTTCAAGGAAACGTAGGAAAGCGACGCGGGGTTGCTCCCGACAAGGATGGTGACCAAGCCGGGCACGACGCCGTGGGCGGCCTTGATCGCCTCGACCTCCTGTTTGATTTCGCCAAGCAGGGCTTCCCGGATTTCTGTTCCTTTGAGTAATTTTGCAGACATGGATTTTTTAAGTTGGGCGGAAACTATAACGGGGTTTCAAGACTGACCGCAATGCTGCTTTCGGGCGGGGTGTGACGTGCGGCGCTACCAGCCGAGGACTTTGGCGAAGAGGAGCGGGGCGACGATCGTGGCGTCGGACTCGATCACGAACTTCGGGGTGTGCTCGCCGAGTTTGCCCCAGGTGATTTTTTCGTTCGGCACCGCGCCGGAATAGCTTCCGTAGCTGGTCGTCGAATCGCTGATCTGGCAGAAATACCCCCAGAGCGGGACGTCGTCCCGCCGCAAGTCCTGGTGCAGCATGGGGACGACGCAGATCGGGAAATCCCCCGCGATGCCGCCGCCGATCTGAAAAAATCCGACCGGGTTCTTTTTGCTGGCCGGGGCATACCAGTTGGCGAGCGAGATCATGTATTCGATGCCGGTGCGCACGGTGTGGACGTTTTTGACATCCCCCGCGATGCAGTGGGCGGAATACATGTTTCCCAAGGTCGAATCCTCCCAGCCGGGGACGAACATCGGGAGGTTCTTTTCCTTCGCGGCCAAGAGCCAACTGTTCTTCGGGTCGATCTGGAAGCTGCCCTGCAGTTCCTTCGAATCGAGGATCCGCCAGAAAAATTCGTGCGGGAAAAGCTGCTCGCCCCGCGCGTCGGCATCGGTCCATTCCTTGAGGATCACGTTCTCGATCCGCCGCATCGCCTCCATCTCCGGGATGCAGGTATCGGTCACCCGGTTCATGTGGCGGTCGAGCAACGCCTGTTCGTCTGCGGGCGTGAGGTCGCGGTAGTTCGGCAGGCGCTCGTAAAAATCGTGGGCGACGAGGTTGAAGACATCTTCTTCGAGGTTGGCGCCGGTGCAGACGATGCCGTGGACTTTTTCCTGCCGGATCATCTCGGCCAGCGAGAGGCCGAGCTCCGCCGTGCTCATCGCCCCGGCCAGCGTCACCAGCATGATCCCCCCCTCGTCGAGGTGCCTGGAATACGCGTTCGCCGCATCCTTCAACGCGGCGGCGTTGAAGTGGCGGAAGTGGTGGTCGATAAACTCGGAGACGGGACCCATCCCTCCACTGTTTTTGTTCTCGGGGAAATGTCAAGACGCGCGGGAGCAGCGCGGACATTTCCACGCCCGGGCCACCGCGCCGCAAAGGGCAAAAACAACCAGCACTCCGGCCAGCCCGGCAAGGCCGGTCGAAACGCCGGCAGGCAGCGGGGCGGGAATCGAATACCCGGCAAGCGGTGCCACAAAAGCGGGAGCCGACTCGTGCAGAAATCCGAGTTGGCCGGCCACCCATTCCAGGCCGTCAGGAAACCGGCACGCAAACGGGCTGATGAGCAGAGCGATCAGGACCGCCGCCACGCCCGGAACCAGCGCGCCCCCGCGCGAGGCCGCGGCGGGTGCCTGCAGCAACGAAAAGGCGAGGACCGTGATCAGCGCCTCGCCGACTCCGATCACCGCATGCGTGCCCAGCATGGCCGGGGCGCAAACAGAAAACGGCACCGTTCCAGAAAGCGCCAGTTCGAGGGAACAGGCGAGCGCCGCAAGCACGACCGAGGCCCATGCGGCAAATCCCAGCCGCACCATCGAGAGCGGGGAGCCTCCGCGCACGTGCCCGGCAATCAGCCCGCCGACACCGGCTCCGACCAGCGACATGTTCACGACATTCGCCCCCAAAACCGAAAGGCCTCCATCCGAAAAAACCAGGCATTGCACCGCGAGAACCACGCCGATCGCCAGAACCCCGAACGGCGTCCCTAGAAGCGCGGCCGCCAGCACCCCGCCCAGCAGGTGCCCGGATGTCCCGCCGCCGATCGGAAAATTCACCATCTGCGCGGCAAAAACCACGGCGCTGACCGACGCGAACCGCGCCGCGTCGGGCTTGTGTTCGCTTGTTGCGGCGGCCCAGGCGGCCCCCGCGATTCCAGCGGCGGCCACGCCCGCAGTCACCGGACAAACCGCCCCGTTCATCATTCCAGTTGGGATATGCATAAGGGCGTCAATTTAGATTCCCCCGCTGCCCGGTGTCGATAAAGAACTGCACCCGGTCACCACATGTCAGGAGCACCGAATCAGCGCGGATCCGTAATTTTCCCGAGAAATAGACAGGCGCCGGTCGGGACGTGCTGTATGGCGAAATAGAACAGACGATCCACATGCACCTCGACAGATTTTCGTCTCGTGGACTCTCATCCAACATAACTCCAAATGACTGCAGTTGCTGCGGAGGCTTCGACGCCTTTTTCGTCGAGGGCGAAGAAGGTTTTGTGGAAAACATCGGAGAGGCGAAGATAGCGGTTCGGCTGGCGGGGAGCCATGCCTCCAAAGTTGGCGCTTCCCTGCGGGGCATCGAAAGCGGATTTGACGCCGAGCGACTGCAATGTGTCCGCCAAGGAGATGGTCGGCGGTTCGAGCTTGAATTTCGGAAGGAAGAACTCTCATGTGCAGACGTTCAAGCATCCCTCACGGGAGCGCCTTTGAGGTTGAATCCCGTCTGGCATGGGGCGAGATTACCATGTGACCGCGAAGCCTCTGCTGATCTACGACGGCGAGTGCCGGTTCTGCTGCCGGTGGATCGGGGCATGGAAGGCGGTCACCGGAGACCGGGTGGAATACGAGCGCTCGCAGACCGCACGGCCGCGGTTCCCTCAAATCGCGCCGGAAGAATTTTTGCGTTCCGTGCAGTGGGTCGGGCCTGACGGTTCTCTCTGCTCGGGCGCGGAAGCGGTGTTCTCGGCGCTTGCTGCGGGGACATGGTATGGACGGATGGCGCTGTGGCTATATCGGAGGGTGCCGGTCTTCGCGCGTGCCGCGGAGACCGCCTACACCTGGATCTCAGCTCGCCGGTGATTTTTTCGGCGCGCTCCCCAGACATTTGCCTCCACACACCGTAAAGTATGAGGTCGGGCCCCACAGTTTGTCAGTGGTGGAAGGCGGTGGCGTCGTGCGCGGACGTGGGCGCGCCAGCGGGGTGGGCGGTCAGGTATTCGATGGCGGCTTTGATGTCGCCGACAAGGAGGCTCGCGAGGTCGCGGCTGACCCCGAGGCGGACGAGTATCCGCTGGACGACGAGGTCCTCGCGGTGGGCGGGCATCGAATACGCGGGGACTTGCCAGCCGCGCACGCGCAGGCGATCGGCGAGGTCGTAGAGCGAGTAGCCCGGCTTCTTCCCGGGCTTGATCGTCCAGCAGAGCGCGGGGATTCCGTCAGCGGGATCGCCGCTGTAGAGCATCTCGAAAGGGCCGAGCGCGGCGATTTCCTTCGCGAGGAACTGGGCGGTTTCGTAGCAGGCGGAATGGACCTTGGTGTATCCCTCGCGGCCGAGGCGCAGGAAGTTGTAATACTGGGCGATGATCTGGCCGCCCGGGCGCGAGAAGTTGAGCGCGAACGTCGGCATGTTGCCGCCGAGGTAGTTCACGTTGAAAATCAGGCCCTCCGGGAGGTCGGATTTTTCCCGCCAGACAACCCATCCGCATCCGAGCGGGGCGAGGCCGAATTTGTGGCCGGAGGAATTGATCGACTTCACGCGCGGGAGCCGGAAGTCCCATTTGAGAGAGGGCGCGCAGAACGGGGCCAGGAAGCCGCCGCTGGCACCGTCCACGTGGATCGGGATATCGAGGCCGGATTTTTTCTGGAGTTTGTCGAGGGCATCGGAAACCGCTTTGACCGGCTCGTAGCGTCCGTTGAACGTGACGCCGAGCGTGGGCACGACCCCGATGGTATTCTCGTCGCACCGCTTGACGACTTCCTCCGGGCTCATGAGGAGGCGGTCTTTTTCCATGGGAATTTCGCGGAGTTCGACGTCCCAGTAGCGGGCGAATTTGTGCCAGCAGACCTGCACCGGGCCGCAGATCATGTTCGGTTTGTCGGCGGGTTTTTTCGCGGCCTTCCGCCGAGCGCGCCACCGCCATTTCATCGCCATCCCTCCGAGCATGGCGGCCTCGCTTGATCCCGTTGTCGAGCAACCGATGGCGTTGGCGACGTCCGGCGCGTTCCAAAGGTCCGCGAGCATGGCGACGCACCGGTTTTCGATCTCGGCGGTCTGCGGATACTCGTCCTTGTCGATCATGTTCTTGTCGATGCAGTCGTCCAGGAGCTGGTGGATCTCGGGCTCGACCCACGTCTGGCAGAACGTGGCGAGGTTCTGGCGCGAGTTGCCGTCGAGGAGGAGCTCGTCGCGGACGGCCTGGTAAATCCGTTTGGGATCGTGCTCGTGGCGGGGAAAATGCTTTTTGGGCAGAACGCTCGCGAGGTCGTCGGAGGCGAAGATGTCGTCGTTGGGGTTTCCGGGAAGAGGAGGAGTGGAGAGTGGCATGTTATTCCTTTGCGCTGATTTTATTTTGTGTTGAAGAGGCTGAGGTTGAGGTCGGCGACGATCTGCTGGATCGCGCTGGCACCGCGGACGCTGTTGCCGGCGGTGTCGAGCGGCGGCGAAAACCCGACGATGGCCATCTTGCCGGGGACGACGCTCACGATGCCTCCGCCGACCCCGGTTTTCGAGGGGAGCCCGGACTTCCACGCCCACGCGCCGGATTCGTCGTAGAACCCGGCCATCATCATCACCGCGAGAAGCTTCGGGACGGCGGCCTCATCGAGGCAGCGTTCCTTGGTGAGCGGGTTCACTCCGCCGTTGGCGATCGTGGCACCCATCACGGCAAGCTGTTTCGCGGTGACAAGAACCGAGCATTGCTTGGTATAGACGTCGCAGGTTTCAATCGGGTCGGCGTAGAGCCGGTCGTAGCTGAAGAGCAGCTCCGCGATCCCGCGGTTGTGCTGGTTGCAGGAGGCCTCGGATTGATAGACCTCGTCGCTCATCGCGAGCTTCTCGCCGGCGAACCTGCTGTATTGCGCGAGGATCTTCTCCCATTTTTTCTGCGGGTCTTTGGCCTTCACAAGGCTCACCGAGGCCATCGCGCCGGCGTTGACAAACGGGTTGACCGACCGGGCGGGTTCGAGTTCGACCGCGAGCACCGAGTTGAACGGGAGCCCGGTCGGCTCGACGCCGATTTTGTTCAGGATCGTCTCGGGGCCGGATTCGTTCATGACGAGCGACGCGGTGAACGGCTTCGAGACCGACTCGATGGCGAACGCGTAGTCCACGTCGCCCGCTTTGTAGATCTTCCCATCCACGGTGACGATGACCACGCCGAACAGGTTAGACGGGACCTTGGCGAGGCACGGGATATAGCTCGCGTTGGCACCGCCTTTTTCGTCCTTGAACTTCGCGTAGGCGTCATCGACGGCTTTTTGGAGGGCGGCGGGTTCTGGGACGGTTCCCGCGCGCAGGACGGGCAGCGCGGCAAAGGCGAGCGCGCAGGCACAGAGGAGGTGTTTGGTTTTCATAGGTTGTTAAAAGCTGAGGACGGCTTGCAGCCCGATCACGAGCGCGTTCGGGATGTTGCCGTATCCGTTCGGGCGGATGATGTATTGGATGTCGGGCTGCACTCCCAAATATTTGTTGAGCTGGATGACGTAGCTGGTTTCGAGCACGGCCTCGTAGGTCGGCGTCGTGGACCCCGGGGTCGAAATGGAGTTCGCGTAGGCGCTGCTGAAGTTAGAGATCAGGAAGCAGGTGAGCCATTGGTCTTGATCGCGCCCGGGGATGATCCCCTGCCAGATCGTGCCCGCCATCCCCATGAACGGGTTGCTGGAAATGTCGGTCTGCGGCGAATAGACAGCACCGCCCCACAGCGAAAAATTGTCGTTCTTGTTATTTGCCGAGCGCCAGACCATCTGCTGGCCGAGCGCGTAGAACCCGTAGGCGCTCGATATCTGGCCGCCCGAAAACTGGTCGAACGTGTAGTTGGAGTAGTAGCCGCCGAGTTTGTAGATGCCCGGCAGGCCGGGGGTTTCGACGACCTCCTTGTCCTTCGAGAGCCCGGATTTTGTCGCCCCGAATGCCGGCTTCCACCCGGCCTCGAACATCATCAGGATCCCGTCGCCGGGCCGGATCGAAAAGTCTGCCCCGTGGTAGGAATAGACGCCGAGCCGCGGGGTCGCCTGGAAAATCCCGCTCGAAATGTAGCTCTCCTTCGTCGGCTTGAATTTGATCATCGCCGCGTTTGTCGCCGTGATCCCGGCATGGAACGGCGCGTTGCTGAACAAATTGTTCGGGTTCCCGTTGATGCCCCCGTTCACTTGCAGGCCGAACGCCGGCAGCGTGGCGAACATCTGCCCGGCGGTCATGCGGCCGACCCGGAGGTCGAGTTTGTCGTCAAATAGCTTCTGTGTCAGGTAGAGGTTGAAGAGCACGCCCGTGCCCTCGACATAGGATTCGGAGACGACGAAATAGTTGCCGATGCTCTCGGAGAGGTTGGACCCGGCCCCGTCGGCAAATGACGCGGTGAGCGACGCCCCCGTCCAGCCGATGATTTTTTCCAGATCAAAATGCCCGCCGACCACAATCTCGTGCGAATACCCGACCGATTGCGAGAGCCCGCCTGTCGGGTTGCCGAGAAAGACGCCGTAGTAATCAAAATAAATCCTCACCCCGGTTTCCTTCTGCAACCAGGCCTCCCCCTGCGCCAGCAGGTCGAACGGCGCGTTGAAATCTTTGGAAACCCCGGCGAGAAACCGCCGGTCTTTCGACCGCGTCCCGTATTCGAGCTGGTCGTCCGTCGGTCCGGCTTCGCTGCCGCGACAGACAAGCGGGCACACCAGCGCAGCAAGAAACCAACCGAGGAGCATTCGTCGCCAGCAAGGGAACAGGTGCATCAAACTGAACCATGCCCAGAAAATCCCACGGAAGTAAACCAGACAAATTCCGCCGATGCATCAGGCCAACAAAGAGAGTTGAGATTCCCCGGAGGACAGGGCATGCTGCATCGTTCCGCCGCCACCCGGCGCGCGGTTTTTTCAACATGAAGATCTATATTGACGGAGAATTTTACGACAAAGAGAACGCGAAGATTTCGGTGTTCGACCACGGGTTGCTTTACGGCGACGGGGTTTTCGAGGGGATTCGTTTTTACAGCGGAAGGGTCTTCCGCCTCGGGGAACACATCGCCAGGCTGTTCGATTCCGCAAAAGCCATCGACCTGGATATCGGGATGAGTCCGGCCGCCGCAACGGAGACCGTCCTGGAGACCATCCGGCGGAATGAGCTCCGCGACGGTTACGTGAGGCTGGTGGTGACCCGCGGTGTCGGCGACCTCGGGCTCAATCCGGCCAACTGCCCGCGCGCCACGGTTTTCATCATCGCCTCGAAAATCGCGCTCTACCCGCCGGACAAATACGAGAACGGCCTCCTCGTGGCCACCTGCGCCACCAGGCAAGTCCCTCATGGAGCCCTCAGCCCGATGGTGAAGTCCCTGAACTACCTCAACAACATCCTCGCCAAAATCGAGGCCGTGCAGGCCGGGGCGGGCGAAGGGCTCATGCTCAACGAGCAGGGCTACGTCGCCGAATGCACGGGGGACAATATTTTCACGGTCAAGAACGGACGGATCTTCACCCCGCCGATTTCGTCTGGCGCGCTCGCCGGGGTCACGCGCGCGGTGGTCATCGAGATTGCCGCCGAGCTGGGAATTCCGGTCAGCGAGCCGGACATGACCCGCTACGATATCTACACCGCCGAGGAATGCTTTCTCACCGGGACCGCCGCCGAAGTCATCCCGGTCGTGCGTCTGGACAACCGCGTCATCGGTGCCGGCACCCCCGGGCCCGTGACCAAACGCCTGATCGCCCGCTTCCACGAGTTGACAGCGGCCACGGGCACGGTGATTTATAGCTAGTATGCAGTGCGACGTCTGCCAGTCCAAAGAAGCCACCGTCTTTCTCACCCAAATCGTTGACGGGAAGATGCAGAAGGTGAACCTCTGCGAGTCCTGCTCGAAGGAAAAGGGCGTGAACGACCCGACCGGCTTCGCTTTGGCGGACCTGCTCATGGGGCTCGGAGCCGCCCAAGAGATCGACAAAAATCCGGGCTCCCAGAAATGCCCGGTGTGCGGGTTCACCCAGGCGGATTTCAAAAAGACCGGACGTCTCGGCTGCAGCGCGTGTTACGGGGTCTTCTCCGACGGGCTCTCCGGCATGCTCAAGAACATGCACAAGGGCACCGCCCACACCGGCAAATCGCCGACAGCATTCCACAAAATCCGGGAGCAGGGCGAGAAAATCAAGTCGCTTCACGACCGCCTCAACCAGGCGGTTGCGGCCGAGGAATACGAGCGGGCGGCGGATCTCCGCGACCAGATCCGCCGGATCGAGGCCGGGGCCAGCGCATGAAATTCTCCCGCATCATCGCGAATACCGGCGAGTGGCTCTCGGGCGACGGCCCGCACCGGAACATCGTCGTGAGCAGCCGGGTCCGCCTCGCGCGCAACCTCCGCGAAAAACCGTTCCCCGGCTGGGCGAAAAAGGCGGAGCGCCTCGACGTCATGCGCCTGGTGAAGGATGCCGTCGAGCACCTTCCCGAGATGGCGGAATCCTATTCGGAAAATCTCGAGGCCCTGTCGCCTTTGGAAAAGCAGGTGCTTGTCGAGCGGCACCTGATCAGCCGCGAACATGCGGCGAAAGGCGTCGGCAGCGCGGTCGTCATGAATTCCCCCCAAACATTGAGCGTCATGATCAACGAGGAGGACCACCTCCGGATGCAGGCGATCTGCTGCGGGCTCCAGCTCACAAAAGTATTTTCGATGATCGACCGGGTGGACTCGGAGCTCGAGGAAGTGCTCGACTACGCGTTCGACCCCGATCTCGGCTACCTCACCGCCTGCCCGACTAATGTTGGCACCGGTATGCGGGCGTCGGCCATGCTGCACCTGCCCGGCCTCGTCATGAGCGAGCAGATCAACAAGATCGTCAACTCGGTGAACAAAATCGGCCTGGCCGTCCGCGGCCTCCACGGCGAGGGAACCGAGGCCATGGGCAACCTTTTCCAGGTCTCGAACCAGACCACGCTCGGCGAAACCGAGCAGGAGATCATCGGGCGGCTCAACCGCGTGATCGAACAAATCCTCGAGCACGAGCAAAACGCCCGCGCCCTCCTCGCCCAGCGGAAGGCCGTGACCCTTTACGACCAGATCGGGCGCGCCTATGGCGTTCTTTCGCACGCCTACTCGATGAGCTCGAAGGAGGCCCTGAATTTTCTCTCGGTTCTCAAACTGGGCGTGGACCTCGGGGTTTTCCCGGAGACCTGCCGTTTTCCCGTGGACGAGCTGTTTATCGAAACCCAGCCCGCCCACCTCCAAAAGGGCGCCGGCACACAAAAAATGTCGGCCGATGAAAGGGACTCCTTGCGCGCGGCGATAATCCGCGCGAAATTGGATCAGGTGGCAGAACCGGATATTGCGATTTTAAAGGCGCGGACCCCGGAACCCACCGAAGAAAGACATGATGAATAATTTTACTCCTCGCGCACAGCAAGTCCTCGCTCTGGCCCGCAAAGAGGCGGACCGGTTCAACCACAACTACGTCGGGACCGAACACCTTCTTCTCGGCCTCATCAAGCTGGGTAACGGGGTGGCGGTCAACGTCCTCCAAAAAATGGGGCTCGACCTGGAAACGGTCCGCATGGAGGTGGAAAAGCAGGTCGGGTCCGGCCCAGAGACGAAGATGGTGGGAAACATTCCCTATACCCCGCGCGTCAAGAAAGTCCTCGCGCTCGCCGGCAAGGAAGCCAAGAGCCTGCAGCATTCGTATGTCGGCACCGAACACATCCTCCTGGGCCTCCTCCGAGAGGGCGAAGGCGTCGCCGCAAGGGTCCTCAAAAACCTCGAAGTCGATATCGAGCGCACCCGCAACGAGATCCTCCGGGAACTCGACCCGAATTTCGCGCCGCAGGAAGAAGGGGACGCCATCCCCGCCGAGGCCGGTGGAAAGAAGGACGGCAAAACGCCCGCGCTACGCGCGTTTGGCCGCGATCTCACCGAACTCGCGAAAAAGGGCGAACTCGACCCGGTCATCGGGCGGGCGGACGAAATCGAGCGCGTGGTGCAGATCCTCTGCCGCCGCACCAAGAACAACCCCGTCCTCATCGGCGAGGCCGGCGTCGGCAAAACCGCGATCGCCGAGGGCCTCGCGCAGGAAATTGTCGCCGGCAATATCCCGGAGCTCCTGCACGACAAAAAGGTCATCACGCTGGACTTGGCTTTGATGGTCGCAGGCACGAAATACCGCGGCCAGTTCGAGGAGCGGATCAAGGCGGTCATGGACGAAATCCGCCGCAACAAAAACGTCATCCTCTTCATCGACGAGCTGCACACGATCGTCGGGGCCGGTTCCGCGGAGGGGGCCATGGATGCCTCGAACATCATCAAGCCCGCGCTCAGCCGCGGCGAACTCCAGTGCATTGGCGCCACCACGCTCAACGAATACCGGAAATACATCGAGAAGGACGCCGCCCTCGAACGCCGGTTCCAGACGGTCAAGGTGGAAGCTCCCTCGGTCGAGGAAACGATCCTCATCCTCAAAGGCATCCGCCCGAAATACGAAGCCCACCACAAGGCCAAAATCCTCGATGTGGCCCTCGAGGCCGCCGCCAAGCTCACCGACCGCTACCTCACCGGCCGGTTCCTGCCGGACAAAGCCATCGACGTGATGGACGAGGCCGGCTCGCGCGCCCGCATCGCCGCCATGACCCGCCCACCGAACATCAAGGACGTCGAGGCGGAGATCGAACGCATCCGCCTGGAAAAAGAGGCCGCCATCAAGTCGCAGGACTTCGAAAAAGCCGCCGCCCTCCGCGACAGCGAGAAGCAGGCCAAGGACAAGCTCGACGCCATCCTCGCCGAGTGGAGGACGAACAAGGACGAAAAGGAGGTCGTCGTCACCGAGGATGACATCATGCACATCATCTCGAAGTGGACCGGAGTCCCGCTCTCGCGCATGGAGCAGCAGGAGACCGCGAAATTGCTCGCCATGGAATCCGAACTGCAGGCCAGGGTCATCGGCCAAGACGAGGCGGTCACCGCCATCAGCAAGGCCCTGCGCCGGTCGCGCGCCGACCTCAAGGATCCGCGCCGGCCGATCGGCTCGTTCATTTTCCTCGGCCCCACCGGCGTCGGAAAAACGTTTCTCGCCCGCACGCTGGCGGAGTTCATGTTCGGCGATGCGGACGCGCTCATCCAGATCGACATGAGCGAATACATGGAGAAGTTCACCGCTTCGCGCCTGATCGGCTCGCCTCCGGGCTACATCGGATACGAGGAAGGCGGCCAGCTCAGCGAGGCGGTGCGCCGCCGCCCGTATTCGGTCGTGCTCTTCGACGAGGTCGAAAAGGCCCACCCGGACGTGATGCACCTCCTCCTTCAAATCCTCGAGGAAGGCAAAATCACCGACTCGCTCGGCCGCAAAATCGACTTCCGCAACACGATCATCATCATGACCTCGAACGCCGGGGCCGAACTCATCCGCAAGCAGACGACGCTGGGGTTCGGAGCCCCGAATCTCGACGACAACCACGACGCGATGCGCGGAAAAATCCTCGAGGAAACCAAGCGGATCTTCAAACCCGAGTTCCTCAACCGAGTCGATGACATCATCGTCTTCCACACGCTCAACAAGCCGGATCTCGTGAAAATCGTGAACCTCGAAATGTCGAAAGTCATCGAGCGGATCCGCCTGAAAGACGTCCATCTGACGCTCGACGCATCGGCCCAGGAGTTCCTCATCGAGAAAGGTTACGACCCGACCTACGGGGCCCGCCCGATGCGCCGCGCCGTCGAGCGCTACCTGGAAGACCCGATGGCCGAGGAAATCCTCCGCGGCCACATCAAGCCGGGCGACACCGTCACCGTCAAACGCGACGGCGAAAAGCTGGCCTTCGCCGTGGAGAAATCCACCGCCAACCCCGTCGGCGAAACCGCCATCTGATTTCAGGCGGGAATGCCGCAGACCAGTTCCCTGAGTTCCTCCGGCTTCTCGACCAGGTGGTCCGGGTTCAGCGCGCAAATCGCTTTCCGGCTGTTGTATCCCCACGTGACGGCCGCCACGTGGATGCCGGTCTCTTGGGCTGCATCGATGTCGCGGACCTCGTCTCCGACCAGAAGCACCTGCTTTGGTTTCAACTTGTGCTCCTTGAGAATCCGCCGGATCACCCGCGCTTTTCCCGTGAGCTTGGACGACGTGTGGACGAAGTCGAAAAGATCGATGCCGAATTTCTTCACGAATACGGCGACATTTTCCTCGGAGTTCGAGGTCAGGATCCCGAGCCGGAACCCCGCGGAGTGAAGTTGATGGACGATTTCCACTATTCCCGCGAACGGCCGGATTTGGTCCATCCGCTTGTTGAGCTCTTCTTTCCCTCGCTGCGAAATTTTCGGCAGGCGGGTGGCCGGGATCCCCAAGAACTTCATGAGCTCGCGCGTCCGCATGTCGCGGGCGCGGGGCACGTCGGCATCCTCGAGCCGGCGGAACCGGAACTCCGGGGCCATCAAGTTGAGGATCTCCAGCCCGCTCTGGAAGGTGTCCGCAACGGTGCCATCGAAATCGAACAGCAGAAGCTTGGGCCGCGCGGTCAGGCGGCCGGCGGCTCCGGCCCGACGACGGCCCCCGCGCATGACAAAGCGCGCAAACCGTTTGACGCGGGAACCTCGTTTGGCCGCACCGTGGCTCTTTGGAGTTTTTCCTTCTCGGGCCTCGGGTGCAGTCATCGGAGCCCAATTTACACGCGATCCTCTCCCCCGACCAGCATTTCGTGAGGTCTCCGCCGCGAGGAAATGGAGCTCACTGGCTGACATCCCTCGCAGGGGCCAAAGCTCATGAACCTTTGACAGGACAGTTGCAAGTTTGCGGAGTTTGTCCGGGAAATCCGGGAGGCCGTTATCCTAGCGGCCAATCCAGGAGGGGGATGGATTTGCGTCCGAGGCGGCGGTAGATCGAGAAGTGGCGGTCGAGGGTCCAGACCTGTGCCTGGGTGAAGAGTTCCGACATGCGAACAACCGATGCATCCGCCAAAGACATCGGAAGGTCTCGGTATTTTTTCATCAGCCCGGCGAGGGCGGATTGTTGCGATTCGGCGTTGAACGAAACAACCAGCCCGCCCTCCATCCAGAATTCGAGAAATGCCAAGCGAGATCTTTTCAGCGGGGCGAGCAGAAAGAGCGCTTCGCCAAGGACGGCCTCGGAAGCCAGCAACGGGTCGCGGATTTTCCCCAGCGAGGCCATCGCCCAGGCATGGAATTCGTCCGCAGCATCAAACAGGGCGACCAGCGGCCCGGTGTCGGCGATCCCCGCAATCCTTTCTCGCCGAATTCGTGTTCCGCTGGTAGGTAGGCTTCAGTATGGAACCGATCCTCACCTACAACGTCATTCCCAAACTCCCGCCGGAGCTCGAGCCGCTCAGGGAAATGGTCTATAACCTGTGGTGGACATGGGAGCCCTCGGCGAGACGGCTGTTCCGGTTTCTGGATACTCCGCTCTGGGATGCCACGAACCACAACCCGTTGAGAATGGTGCAGACATGCCGCCAGGCCCGGCTGACCGAGGTGGCCGATGACGAGCATTTCCTCAAGGACCTCCACTCGGTGTATTCCAGGTTCCAAGCCTATATGGCAAGGAAGTACACTTACGGGAAACTGCGTCTTGAGACTACCCCGCTCCAGCGCCCCGTGGCCTACTTTTCCGCGGAATACGGGTTCCACGAGTCGTTTCCCAACTACTCGGGAGGGCTCGGTATCCTCTCCGGGGACCACTGCAAATCCGCCTCGGATCTCGACCTGAATTTCGTGGCGGTCGGTCTCCTCTACCGCGACGGGTATTTCAAACAGCAGATCAATAAAGACGGGTGGCAGGAGGCGGTGAGCCTGAACCAGAACTTCCACCATCTTCCGATCCAGGAGGTCAAGCTCGACGGGATTCCTCTCAAGGTCTCGGTTTCATTCCCCGACCGGGAGGTGCGCGCCAAGGTGTGGCGGCTCGCGGTCGGCAGGATCAATCTCTACCTCCTGGACACGATGCTCCCGGAGAACGCTCCCGAAGACCAGCTCATCACCGCGCAGCTCTACGGCGGCGACCACGAGTTCCGCATCAGGCAGGAAATCGTCCTCGGCATGGGCGGCTGCCGCGCCCTGCGCGCCATGGGGATCGAGCCCCAGGTTTTCCACATGAACGAGGGGCACTCGGCGTTTCTCGTCCTGGAGCGCATTCGCGAATACGTCCGGAACGAGGCTCTCGATTTCAGCTCGGCCCTCCAGGTCGTCGCGGCTTCGAGCATTTTCACCACCCACACGCCGGTCCCGGCAGGAAACGACGCCTTCTCGCACGCCCTCATGGCAAAATACTTCGCGAATTACCCCCAGCAGGTAGGGATTACCTTCGACCGCCTGTTTGCGCTGGGTCAGGCGACCGTCAACCCCGAGAACGCATTCAGCATGACGGTCCTCGCGCTGAGGACCAGCCGGTTTGCAAACGGCGTGAGCAAACTCCACGGAGAGGTCAGCCGCCGGCTCTGGAAAGATGTCTGGAAAGACGTGCCGGAAAAAGAGGTTCCGGTCACGAGCATCACCAACGGGGTCCATATCAAAACCTGGGCCGCCGGGGAATTCCACGACCTCTACGAAAAATACTTGGGAAAAGACTGGGAAGACCAGTTGACCAACGCGGATTTCTGGCGCGGGGTCATCGACATCCCGGACGGTGTCCTCTGGAACCTCCACCAGCGTCTCAAGCAGCGCACCATCGACTTTCTGCGCGAGCGGATCCACGCCCAGCGGCTCCGCAACGGCGAGCCCCCGGAACAGGTCCGGCACGCCAACAGGCTCCTGAACAGCGAAGTGCTGACGATCGGCTTCGCGCGCCGGTTCGCTACCTACAAACGGGGCACCCTCCTGTTCCGGGATCTCGACCGCCTGACCAAACTGGTCACGAACCGCGAACGGCCGGTCCAGTTTGTTTTCGCCGGGAAATCCCACCCCGCCGACGACGGCGGCAAGAAGCTGATCCAAGAGGTTTACCAGCATTCTCGCGATCCCCGGTTCCAGGACCGGATCGTTTTTGTCGAGGACTACGACACAAATGTCGGCAGGCGCCTCTGCCAGGGCGTGGATCTTTGGCTCAACAACCCGCTGCGCCCGCTCGAGGCCAGCGGCACCAGCGGGATGAAACTCCCGCCCAACGGCGGGCTCAATTTCAGCGTGCTCGACGGGTGGTGGCTCGAAAGCTGGAACGGCAAGAACGGCTGGGCCATCGGCCCGGATATCACCGGCGGCTCCGAGGCTTTCCAAGACCAGGTCGATATCCAGAGCCTTTTTCACGCGCTCGAAAACCAGATCATCCCGCTCTATTACGCCAAGCCGGACGGCCTGCTCCCCCTCGCATGGATCCAGCTCATGCGGGAATCCCTGCGGACGATCGTCCCCGTCTTCAACACCCACCGCATGGTGTCGGAATACAACGAGCGCCTCTACGAACCCTCGGCTGCCGCCTTTGCCGCTCTCAGCGCGAACCATTGCGCAAACGCGGTCGCCCTCAGCAAATGGAAAACGGATATCCGCACGCAATGGCCGCAAGTCCGCGTCCTCGATTACGAGGTCGCCTATGATATCCCGGACGGCAATACGGCGCGCGAAATCTTTTATGTCGGCGAACAGATGACCGTGAACACGCACGTCCACCTCGGCCCGGTGAACCCGGGGCATGTCCGCGTCCAAGCCTACTACGGGCTGGTGGAAAAAAACCGGATCACGGCCGCATCGTTCACCGACCTCGCGATGGGAAAGAAACTCGACGGCGGGAACTACCTGTTCTCGGGCCCGATCCCGGCGAGCGAAAGCGGGAGCTACGGGCTGAACGTGAGGGTGATCCCGACCCACCCGCACCTCACCCAGGACCACGAGCTGCGCTTGATCACTTGGGCGAGATGACTCCCGCACTCTCCACGTGCTGGAATTCCCACCGCCATAAAAACGGGCTCGCCATGGTCGAGGAAATCCTCGCCCTCGGCTTCGAGCGCATCGAGCTCGGCCACGGGATGCCGGCCACGTTGTTCCAAGGCGTTCTGGAAGCCCGCAAAATACACCGTTTTTCCGTCGGCAGCGTCCACAATTTTCTCCCCTCGCCGGTGGAGATCCGCGCCGACGATCCGGACTGCTACGAGTTCACCTCCCACCGCCCCGCCGACCGCGAGCGCGCGGTCCGCCTCACCCGCACGACGGTGGACTGGGCGGAAAAACTCGAGGCCCCGTTTGTCGTCGTCCACTGCGGGCGGATCCGCTCGCTCGATCTCACGGCCGGGCTCCGCGAGCTGGTGGCGGAGGGAAAGTTTCTGGGCCGCGAATACGTCCGCCGAAAACTCGCGGCCGTGCAAAAGCGGGAGCGCGTCGCGGAGGTCTATCTCCAGCGGGTTCTCGAGTGCCTGACCGAGGTGGTCGATTACGCGGGCACGAAAGGGGTCCGGATCGGGATTGAAAACCGCGAATACCACGAGGCGGTCCCGACCGAGCGCGAGCTGGTCACGTTTCTCCGCCGCCTGGATTCCGCGCACGCCGGCTACTGGCACGATTTCGGCCACGCCCAGATCAAGCACAACCTCGGTCTGATCGACCACCGGCAATGGCTCGAAGCCGCCGCGCCGCTCGCTCTCGGCTGCCATGTCCACGATGTCAAATGGCCGTTCCGCGACCACTGCGCGCCGTTCACCGGAGAGATCGCTTTCGAAAACCTTCTTCCTCTCTTCCCAAAATCCTGCGCCATGGTATTTGAACTCTCTCCACGCACTCCGGTGGAGGAGGTCGCCTCCGCCCTGGAAAAATGGACGAAAACTTTTGCCCCATGAAAAAAACCCTTCTGCCTGTCATCCAAATCCTGATCACCCTCGGCCTGCTGTGCTGGATTTTTCGCGACCCGGAGCAAAACCGGAAGATGCTCGACGCGATCGGGAAGGCGGGGTCCGACGGCGGGCTGTGGTGGTTTGTTCCCGGCATCGCCGCCCTCGGCATCGCCCTCCTGCTCCAGACCCAGCGCTGGCTCGTCCTGCTGCGCGTCCAGGATATCACGGTTTCGTTCTGGCGGGCGTTCCGGATCGTTCTCTCCGGGATGTTTTTCAACCTCTTCCTCCTCGGCTCGACCGGCGGCGACGTCATCAAGATTTTTTTCATCATGCGCGAGACCCCGGACAAGAAAGCGGGCGCGCTCCTCAGCGTCTTCATCGACCGAGTGGTCGGGATCCTTGCCCTGGCCACGGTTTCGGCGGTCGTCATCATGGTCCGGTGGAATGACCTGATGAAATCCGCGCCGATGGGCGTCCTCACGGTGGCGGTCATCCTGGGAGGCTCGCTCGGGTTCATCGCCGCGGCATGGGTCGTGGATCGCCTCAAACTCACAACAAAAATCCCGCACTGGCTGCCGATGCATGCCCGGCTCGCCGAAGCCGCAGCCGCGTTTTCCCAATACGCGAAAGCGGGCGGCGCGGTGGGCAGCGCGTTCCTGCTCTCGCTCCCGGCCCACCTGCTGTATTTTTCGATATTCTATTTTGCGGCAAGGGCGTTCAGCGCCGGGCTCGGACTGCTCAGCATCTTCTGCGTCATGCCGGTCGTCTCGACGGTGACGGCTCTGCCAATCAGCCTCGGCGGTGCCGGATGGCGCGAGGTGCTGTTCATCACCCTGCTCGGCGCCCTCTACCAGACCCCGAAGGAAATCGCCATGTCGATCTCGATATCGGGCTTCCTCATCCTTGTCTTCTGGAGCCTTGTCGGAGGCCTCGTCTATCTCCTCTACCGGTCAAGCTCGCCGGACGGCCCCACGATTTCCGAAATGGAAGAGTCGGTCGAGGAGGAGGAACACATCATCGAGGAGAATGCCGAGAACGGACGCGGGACGCCGACATAGATGCGGTGGGCGGCGCGTTTGGCGCGTTCGTGGGCCTTGGCCTCGAACTCCGTGGCCACGAAGCCGGCGCGGGCGAGTTGCCCCGTGAACGCGGGCTCCCGTTCCGCGGACCAAAAGGCAACCCGTCCGCCGGGACGGAGGGCCCGGCGAATGAGCGAAAGCCCGTTGCCGGTGTAAAGCCGGGAGTTTTTCGACTGCACGAACGATGTCGGGCCGTTGTCCACATCGAGGAGAATGGCATCGAATTTTGCGGGGCCACGCCTGATGCACTCGAAAACATCGCCCGCGAAGATGCCCACGCGCGGGTCATCGAGAAGCTTGCCGTTGAGGCCCGAAAGAAATTGCCGGTTCCACGCGACGACCTCGGGCAGAAGTTCGGCCACCTGAACGGCGGCCTTCGGCCCCGTCAGCTCGAGCACGCGCCGAAGGCTGAACCCGAGCCCGAGCCCGCCAATCAGGATACGCGGCGAATCAACGGGCATCGAAAAGTCGCAGGCGAGGTCGGCGAGCAAACACTCGGAAATCGTGTTGTTCGAACCCATGAGCTGGCGGCCGTTGAGCTTGAGAAAATACTCCCCGTCATGCTCGTGCAGCGAAAACCGCGAACCATCCGGCGTCCGGGTCTCGGCAAGGTTGCGAAAGGGAATCATTGCTGGCAAGCCGGCCGGCAGCTCAATGACCGGATTGAGGGATCGGACTGGGCGTGAATTGGATGCCGAGGGCATGGCAGACTTTCAAAACCGTATCAAAAGCGGGCACTCTCTCGCCCGATAGCGCCTTGTAGAGACTTTCCCGGGAGAGCCCGGACGCCTTGGCGATCTGGCTCATTCCCTTCGCCCGGGCAATGTCCCCCAAAGCCTTGGCCACAAAGGCCGCATCGTCTCCGGCTTCTTCCATGCAGGCCATCAAATAGGCGGACATCTCCTCCGGGCTGCGCAGATGCTCGGCGGCATCAAATCGACTCAGTTTTGTTTTCATAGTTTCAGGGGTTTCAAAAGGAAAACTGATCTGCCTTGAGAACAGTGACCACCCGCACAATGTAGCCTGCGGGCTACAACAAATGCAAGCGAATTTTCCACTTCGCTCTCTCAGCGCTCGCATGCGTTTGGAACTCCGCATTCGGATCGTCCAGAATGTCATGGTGGAGAATGCCGATGGGCGAATGTAACGAAGTTAAGCCCCGAAGGGGCACCATCACGGGGGGATTCTCGCCCGGAATCGATAGGTTTGGCAATCCCGGTTGCCGGATGGCAGGGGCAGACATCCGAAGCCCGAGGAAAGCGGCAGAGACAATAATTGGTAGGGCGGGATCGCCGAGCCCGCCGACTTCTCTCGACGGACGGCTCGGCGATCCGTCCCTACCATCGCGGGTTGGGGTCACCGGTTTTCCACGATCCGCGGTTTTGCTGTGGGTGGCATCAGGATGTCTGAGGGGATTAGCAGGCGGGACGCCCGCTCCACTTCTAAGGTGACACCATCCGGAACTGGCCGCATCTCGTCAGCAAAGGGGCTATGCTGATTGACATTTTGCGCGACACTCCGACACCACAACACCGGGGAGACAAGCGGGCACGATGCCCACTCTCCTGTTGGATTGCAGCTTTTCGGGGTGCGCCCGTGATTGGTCCCGGCACGCAAGAGTTCTGGACAGACAGGACAGAACGGAGTATTTTGCGACCATGATCGCGCATCAACTCCAGACGGCGAAGCAGCGGTTTTCGGCCGTGGCCGAGAAGGCGGCAAAAGGGATCCCGCAACTCGTGACGAAGCACGGGAGGCCGTTCGTCGTCATCGTGAGTGCAGAGGATTGGCGCAGAGACCGCGAGCCCGAGCGGGGGATCTGGGACGTGTTGAGGTCCTGCCCCGCCGACCTGAGCGAACTCGCTTTAGCCCGCAGCAAGGATCTCCCGCGCAAAGTGACGCTTTGAATTTCCTTCTCGACACAAACGTCCTGAGCGAGGCCACAAGGCCGCGACCGGACGCCCGTGCCGCAGCATGGCTGAGCGCCCGGCCTGCCCTCACCCTCTTCATCAGCGTCGTCTCCATCGCGGAAATCCGGAAAGGCATTTTGTTGCTTCCCGAAGGCAAGAAGAGGGCAAAGCTGGAGAACTGGCTGGAATCCGAACTTCTTCCCGCTTTTGCCAACCGGGTGATTCCGCTCGGCGAGGCGGAGATGAACGAGTGGGCCGCACTTCAGGCCAGCGCCGAAAAAAGCGGCCACAGGCTGCCTGCCGTGGACAGCCTGATCGCCGCAACCGCGCGATGCCACGGCCTCACGCTTGCCACACGGAATATCCATGACTTCCGCCATTGCCGGATTCCTGTCCTCGACCCTTGGGCGGAGGAGGAGCGGCAGGGACATTGAATTCATTGCGCGGCGCTGGTGAAGGCGACGCCTCGTTTCTGGCGTTCGAGCAGTTCTTTGGCGAGCGCCCGGTAGGCGGCGGCCCCGACGCCGGACGGGTCGTGCTCGAAGATTGTCCTTCCATGGCTCGGAGCCTCGGCGAACCGGACGGTCCGCGGGATGACGGTTTCATAGACGACTTCCTGGAAATGGTTTCTGACCTCCGCGACAACGGCGGGATTCAGGTTGGTCCGCCCGTCGAACATCGTGAGCAGGAGGCCGGAGATCGAGAGGGTGGGGTTCGCGCCGCTCGCGCGGATGCGTTCGGTGACCTCCATCAGAAGGGAAAGCCCCTCCAATGCATAATACTCGCACTGGATCGGCACAAGGATCTCGTCCGCCGCAGCGAGCGCGTTGGTCATGAGGATGCCGAGGGAAGGCGGGCAGTCGAGCAGGGCAAAATCAAAAGCGTTCTGTTCGCGGATGTCCGCGAGCACCTTGCGGAGTTGAAGCAGGGGATCGTCCATTCTCGCGACCTCGATCTCGGCCCCCACCATTTCCAGATCCGCTGGGATGGCCGAGAGGTTCGGGATGCGCGTCTGCAGGATCAGTTCCCGGGAGTGTTTAGCCCCGATCAATGCCTGGTAGATGCTGCCGGAGGAAACTTCCTTCAATCCCAGCGCGCTCGTCGCGCTGGCCTGGGGGTCGAGGTCCACGAGGAGGATCCTCTGCCCGGCCTCAGCGAGGGCGGCGGATAGGTTCACGGTTGTGGTGGTTTTTCCGACGCCGCCTTTTTGGTTGGTGATGGCAATGATTTTCATGGTTGTCTTCTGGAGTAATATTTGGCGAGGCCCGCCGTGACGGCGTCCGCATACTCGCGGTAAATGCTCTGCCTGGCAACGCCGCCGAATGTGCGCCGGCCGTCGTAATCGCCGGCCTGGATGCGCGCGAACCCGGCCCGGCTGTTCATCACGTAGGGCTCGATATAGACGACCGGGCAGGCGTAGAGCCGGTTGGCGAGGAGATTGCGGGCCCACAAATAGGGGTTGTCGTTGACCCGGACAACATTGGCCCCGCGGTAAACGTAGGGAGGAAGCCCGGTGGCTGCGGCCATGACGTCCGCCATGGCGTTGGCGACGGGCAGCTCCTCGCTGGAGGCGCGGCCCAGCAATTTGACCAGCATGTCCAGGCGCAGGTCTTCATAAGTGAGCTCTTCTTTGCTCCACGACCCGGTGACAAGAAAATGCATGTGGTTGTCATCGACGAGCCGCGGATGTTTTTCGTCGCCCCACTCTTCCGCGTTGAAGTGCAGGCAGAGGACGATGTCCGGCTTGATGGTTTCGTTCACGAGCCGCGCCCTCCGGCGGATTTCGCTGACGCGGTAAAATAGCCGCTCGCTTTCCTTGGCGACGGATTTTTTCGTCGCCGGCTCGTTCTTTTGTTGGAGGGATTCCGCAGCGGCGGCGCGGAGCTGCGACGGGCGCGCGCCGGTGGTCGGGCCCGGTTTCGAGCGTGTGAGAAAGACCTCGGCCCCGAGGGCCTTCAACCGGGGAACCAGAAGTTTCGCGACTTTCAGCGTCATGTCGCCTTCGCTCACCGGCGCCGCGTTTCCGATTTTAAACCACCTTTCCTCCATCTTCGCCCAACTCCCTCCCAAGTGCCCGGGATCGAGGGCGATTTTCAGGCCAGCAAGCGGCTTCCCCGGCTCGAACGCGGGCAGCGCCCGGCGCGCCCTCCAGTAAACCGGCGCAGGCCGGGCCGACGCGGCATCCGGCGCGAATTTCAAAACATATGCGGGCTTGTCCGGCGAGGTTTGGATGATGGCGGCATCATCGGTGAAGGAAATCGAATCCGCCCAAGCCCTCCCCGGCGCATAAACCTTGTCCAGAAGAGCGATGAAATCCGCCTTCGTCATCGTCTGCTGGAACCCGTCCAGGCCAGACCATTCCGGCCTCGGAGCAAGCGGGCTCAGGCGCGCTTGCGCCTGCATGGCAAGGAAAAAAATAGCGAAAATGCAGAAGAGTTTGTTCAAGCGGCTCTTTTTTAAATGCGTTCGCGCGTTCTTACGATAAAAAGGATGGATGATCCGACTTCTTTTTCTTGGCGACATCGTGGGTGAACCCGGCCGCAAAGCCGTGACGGCCGCCGTCCCGGTGTTTTTGAAGGAGAGGGGAGTGGATTTTGTCGTCGTCAACGGCGAGAACGCCGCGGGCGGCCGCGGGATCACGGGCAAGATCGCGATCGACCTGCTCCGGGCCGGCGTGGCGGTCATCACGACAGGCGACCACGTGTGGGATCAAAAAGAGACCGCCGGCTACATCGCCTCCGAGCCGCGGCTCCTGCGGCCGTTGAACTACCCCCCATCGGCTCCCGGCCAGGGGAGTGTCGTGCTCGACACATCCAAAGGGAAAATTGCGGTGATCAACCTCCAGTGCCGGACGTTCATGAACCCGCCCCTCGACAGCCCGTTTCACTGCGCCGAGGCCGAGGTCGAGCGCCTGCGGAAGGAAACGCCGGTGATCTTCGTCGATGTCCACGGCGAAACCACAAGCGAAAAGGTGGCTCTCGCGCGCTTCCTCGACGGAAAAGTCTCCGCCGTCGTGGGCACGCACACCCACGTGCAGACCGCCGACGAGCGGATCCTCGCGGGGGGGACCGCCTTTCTCTGCGACGCCGGCATGTGCGGGCCATCGGACTCGATCCTCGGCCGCGACCCGGAAGCGATTATCCGCCGTTTCACCCATTCGCTCCCGGTTTCGTTCCCGATCGCGCATGGCCCCGTCCACATCTGCGGGGCGCTGGTCGAAATCGACCAGACCACCGGGCGCGCCGAGTCGATCCAGAGGGTGCGCGAGGTGGCGGAGTAGCGGTTCGGCGATTTCTCACACAGAGCGAGCGGAGACAGCGGAGGAAACCGGCCTTCGGAACAAATTCGAGCCGCAGGGCAACGCGCACCTTTCACTCCTGGTCGAGCCAGCGGCAGTAGGTTTTGACGAGGGCGTCGCAGATTTCGATGAGGCGGAGCTGGGTTTGGTCGAGGTATTGGTGGAGGCCGGTGGAGAAGACGGTTTCGATGTTGGTGTAGTCGAGGTTCGAGCGGAGCATGCCGGAGAGGCGTTCGGCCTCGTTCGAGAAGTGGGCGCGCCCGCATCCCGAGATCTGGTGGAGGGCGAGGTCGAGGCTGTCCACGCAAAACCGGAGCGAGCGGGGGAACGTGTCGTGGAGGATCAGGAATTCCGCGACTCCCCAGCTCGTGACCTGGCCGTTCGAGATTTTCAGGAACGCCTCCATCGCGCTGCACGAGCGGAGGACGGCCATCCACTGGGTGATATCGACGTTGCCGCCGACCTGCTCGCCGAGCGGCAGCAGGATGTGGTATTTGATGTCCAGGACGCGCGAGGTCGAGTCTGCGCGCTCGAGGAATTTTCCGGCCTGGAGGAACTGCCATCCTTCGCCGTGGGTCATGGTGGCGTCGGTGATCCCTTGGAACGAGTGGAGGCTGTCCACGAGCGAGCGGTAGAAACCGATCGGGCTGTCGATGAACGCGGAGCGGGCGGCGGGGCTGAGCAGGTAGAGGTAGAGCCGGTTGAGATGCTCCCACATCTCGCTGGAGATCTGCTCGCGGACCATGCGGGCGTTCTCGCGGGCGGAGGTCACGCTGGAGATGATCGAGTGCGGGTTCTTCTTTTCGAAGGTCACGAAGGCCATGACCGCGTCGCCCGAGATCCCCTCGTAAATCTCGCTGAACAGCTCCTGGTCTTCGAGTGTCGCCAGAATCGGCAGCCAGTGCTGCTGGGCGGTCCCCTCGTTCTGGTCCTCGAAGTCGAGCAGGAGCTGGATGTTCACGTCGAGGATGCGGGCGTTCGCCTCGGCGCGCTCGATGTAGCGGCTGAGCCAGAAACAGGCGTCGGCAACACGGCTCAGCATACGCCCTCCCCTTCATCCAGCACCCAGGTGTCCTTGCTCCCGCCGCCCTGGGAGGAATTGACGACGAGAGAACCCTTCCGCATGGCGACGCGCGTGAGCCCGCCCGGAATGATCGCCGTCTTTTCCCCGGAGAGAATATACGGGCGCAGGTCGATGTGCCGGCCCTCGATTTTTCCGTCCACGAAGCACGGCGAGCGCGAGAGTTGGACGACCGGCTGGGCGACATACCCGCGTGGGTCGGCGACGATCGCGTCGCGGAACTTCGCGATCTCCTCCTTCGAGGCGTGGGGGCCGATCATCATGCCGTAGCCGCCGCTTTCGTTCGCCGCCTTGACGACGAGATCCGGCAGGTGGTCGAGGAGGAATTTCCGGTCGGCCTCGACGGCGGAGAGATAGGTTTCGACATTCGGGAGCACCGGCTCCTCGCCGAGGTAGTATTTGATCATCGCCGGCACGTAGTAATAGACGACCTTGTCGTCGGCGACGCCGGTGCCGAGCGCGTTGGCGAGAGTCACGTTCCCGGCGCGGTAGGCCTCGACGATGCCGGGCACCCCGAGCACGGAATCTTTGCGGAAGACGGTGGGGTCCAGGAAATCGTCGTCGATCCGGCGGTAGATCACATCCACCCGCTTGAGCCCCTTGGTGGTCTTCATGAAAACGCGGGAGTTTTCGACGACGAGGTCGTGACCGACGACGATCTCGATCCCCATCGCGCGGGCGAGGAACGAGTGCTCGAAATAGGCCGAGTTGAAAACCCCGGGGGTCAGCACCACCACGGTGGGGTCCGGGTTTCCGCGCGGGGCGACATGGCGCAGGGACGCCAGCAGCTCCTGCGGATACCTGCCGACCGGGCGCACCGCGTAGCGGTTGAAGAGCCGGGGGAAAACCCGCTTCATCGCCTGGCGGTTCTCCAGCAAATACGAAACCCCGGAGGGGCACCGCCCGTTGTCCTCGAGGACCAGATACCGCCCGTCCGCGCCGCGGATCAGGTCGGTCCCGCAGACGTGGATGTAGATGTCGTGCGGGACATCGAACCCCACCAGCTCGGGGCGGAAGTGCTTGGCGCTGCGGATGATTTCTCCGGGGATGATGCCGTCCCGGACGATCTTCTGCTCGTGGTAGATGTCGCGGAGAAAGAGGTTCAGCGCCTGGAGCCGCTGGGTGAGCCCCTTCTCGATGAACGCCCACTCGTCGCCGGGGATGATCCGCGGGATGAGGTCGAACGGCATGATCCGCTCGGTGCCTTCGTCGCCGCTGTAAACCGTGAACGTGATCCCCTGGTTGAGGTAGGATTTTTCGGCGAGCACGCGCTTGCGGTCGATCTCTGCGGGATCGAGCTCCGCGAACCGCGCGAGGAGCTGCCCGTAATGCGGACGGACCTTCCCGGCCTCGTCGAACATCTCGTCAAAAAAAGGCCCGGCATCGTATTGCTGAAAAATCCCCTGCATCCCGGGCAGCCACCGTCGCAAAGTTGTCCCGCCAAGAAAAGCGGAAAATGCGGGATCGGTCGGGCGCATCTCCGAAAGTTGCAACTTCGCGGATCTTCCCAGGGGGCATGGGCGTCCCGCCCGTGTGAGGCACATCACTCCGATGCGATTTCCAGTCTCTAAACGGGCGGGACGCCCGTTCCCCCTGTGCTCTGCAACTTTCGGAGATGCCCCCGGTCAGTCGGCCTTCGGTTTCAGCGGATCGCCTTCCGCCGGATGCGGGACGCCTCCGAATTTCGGATAGACGAACCGCGCGGTGATCGAATTCGAGCGGGTCAACCCCCGCACCACGGAGATTTCCTTTTTCTGGAGAAAACGCAGGGAGGCCGCCAGCAGGCCGCTCGCCAGCCCGCGGTTCCGGTATTCGTGGAGGATGCAGGGCCCGCTGGAGAGGTGGTTTTCGGAATCGGGGTCGCCGTCCAGCACCGAGGCTCCGATGACGCGGGCACCATGCACAAGGACCATGCAGGATGGTTCCTCGAGCGAAAAGGCCGCATCGAGATTGAGGGTGATCTTCTCCGTGAGGGAGCGGCTGACGTCCCCCCAGACCGAGTCCATCGAGAACGCGCTCCGGATGGCCTTCGCGATCCCTTCCTGCTCGGACTTCTCGGCCAGGCGGATGGTGAAAGGCTCGAAGGAGACCTCGTTTGCTGGAAGGCCGCCCGTTTTCCATTCGAAACACAGCCAGGTGAACATGGTGGCAGGAATGCGCGACGCGGAATGCGGGGACGACGCGATCAGGAGACCCCCTGGTCGTCGCGGCTCACCCACCAGACGCATCCGAGGAGCGCGGCCGAGAGCACGGTGAAAGCAGAAAATGTAAGCATAGGCAGCGGCGGGGGAATCCCAACTTTTCCGCGCGGAGTCAACAACAATCCGCACATCCTGCGAAATTCAGGCGAGATCGATCCGGAAAAAATCGCGAAAAACTTTCCGGTAAACGTCGCGTTTGACCGGCGGGACCCATTGGATCTGGAACGTTTCCGGTTTGATCCACCGGGATCGCCGGAACTCCTTGTTGTCCACGGCGATTTCAGGGCTGCCGAGGCATTCCGCCAGAAAATAGGTTTGTTCCTGTCCCATGCAGCCCTCTTTGCGGAAGCCGGAGCGGAAGACATACCGGTAGGGCCCGTGCTGGAGGATGACGCGGTAGGACTCCGGCGGCAGGGCGATTTCCTCGCGCACTTCTCTCTGCAGGGCTTCGAGGTCCGACTCTTCGTCCTTGGCTCCGCCTTGGGGAAACTGCCAGGAGCCGCGGAAGTCGCTGCGCTCGCAGACAAGGATTTCTCCTCCCGGCCGGGTGAGGATGAGGGCGACGTTGCGGCGGAATTTCATGGGAGAGGGGCTCAAAGGGCCGGCTGCTGCTGCGTCAGGCAATGGAAGGCTCCGAGCCCCCAGATCAGTTCCCGGCAGTCGATGCCCACGATTTTGCGTTTCGGGAAAGCCTCGCGGAGAACCGCCTCCGCCCAGGCGTCGTTCCGTTCGCCGTAGAGCGGGAGCAGAACGATTTCGTTGGCGATGTAAAAATTGGCGTAGCTGGCGGGAAGGCGGATTCCCTCGCGCACGATCCGCCGGGGCATGGGCAGGGTGAGCACATGAAGCGGCTCGCCGTCCGGAAGACTCATCTCGTGCAGGCGCTCGAGATTTCTGCGGAGCGGGTCGAAGTTGGGGTCGCCCTCGTCCTCCTCCGTCGCGGCCACGACCACGGCCTTGGAGACAAACCGGGCGATATCGTCGATGTGCCCGTCGGTGTCATCTCCCTCGATCCCGTCGCCGAGCCAGAGGACGTGGCGGGCACCGATCGTCTCGTGGAGTTTTTTTTCGATCTGGTGGCGGTTGAGTTTCGGGTTGCGGTTCGGGTTCAGGAGGCAGCTTTCGGTGGAGAGAACGGTGCCTGCGCCGTTGACGTCGACCGAGCCGCCCTCGAGGACGAACCCGCTGTGGTCGAGCACCGGCAGGCCGAGCTTTTCGGCGACCTTTACCGGCACTTCGTCGTCGTCCTCGAACGGCGAGAGCTTCCATCCCCAGGCGTTGAATTCGAAGTCGAGGACCGCGAGCCGGGGGGCGGTTTTCCGGCGCACGAAAATCGGGCCGTGGTCGCGGCACCACGGCTCGTTGGTCGGGATATGAAAATATTCCACGCGCTCCGCGGGAACTCCGCGCAGGAGTCGGCGGACGGTCTTTTCCTGCGCCAGATCCATGACGTTGATTCGCACCATCTCCGATTCCGCGAGCGCGGCGGCCATCTGGACGAAGGTCGGAACGACGCGGTCGTAGGAGCCCGGAAAGCTTTTGCAGCCGGGCTGGGGCCAGGAAAGCCACGTGGCTTCGTGCGGCTCCCATTCTGCGGGCATCGCGTATCCTTGTGCGCTCTGGGTGAAACTCATCTCGCGATACCATCCGCGTGGAGGTGAGGGGAAAACAAGCGGAATTTTGCAACATCTCCGACAGCCCGCGATTTCCCTTCCGGCCCGCCGGAGAATTTGTTAGCGTCCAACCCATGAGCAATCACATTTACAAAAAAATCGAGCTCGTCGGCTCTTCCGCGAACAGCATGGAAGAAGCGGTCCAGAACGCGGTGGCGAAAGCCGCCCAGTCGCTCCGAAACCTGCGGTGGTTCGAGGTGGTCGAGACCCGCGGGCAAATCGAAAACAACAAGATCGCCCATTGGCAGGTGACGATCAAAGTCGGCTTCACCTTGGAGGATTGACCCCATGACACAAGCGCACGTCGGCCATTCGCGCAGCCGGGGATCGTTCATTTTCGGAGGCGTTCTTTCCCTGCTGGTCGGGGTCTTCGCCATCGCCGCCCCGCAACTTTTCTCGTTTGTTCTCACGCAGTTGATCGGCGCCCTGTGCCTGGTCACCGGCGTCGTCGCGATCTTCCAGGCGGTGTTTGGGAAAATCCGCCAGCACTGTTTCCTTTCCTCGCTCTCCGCAATCATTCGCATCGCCGCGGGGTCGGCGCTCCTGTTTTTCCCGATCGCCGGCGTGGCCGCGCTCACGCTGATCGTCGCCGCCATCTTTCTGACCGAGGGCATCGTTTGCATCGCGACCTCGCTCCGGATGCGATCGAACCCCGCCTGGGTCTGGCTCCTGCTCAACGGCATCGTGGCCCTGCTCCTCGGAGGAATGATCTACGCGAAGTGGCCGCTCGATTCCGCGGGGATCCTCGGGATTCTTTACGGCATCCAGTCGCTCTTCAGCGGATCGGTGATGCTGATGATGGGGCTCTCGGCGAGGCCTCCCGCGAAGGCCTGAGCGACGTCAAACCCCGATCGTTTCTCCGATCGCCGGCAGCAGCAGCGCGAGGCCCGCATCCGCGAAGGTTTTGAGCGCCGCATCTTTGTCGATCTGGATCGGCGGAAACGTGTCGTAGTGGACACCGATGACGGTGCTGGTCCCGACGAAGCCGGCGGCGCGGGCCGCATCGGAGGCATCCATGGTAAAATTGTCGCCGATCGGCAGGACGGCGAACCGGACCGCGAATTCCTCCGCGACCAGCTTCATGTCGGCCGTGAGCGCCGTGTCCCCGGAGTAGTAGAACGCGCCATCCGCCAGCTCGACGACATAGCCGCCGGGGTTTCCGCCCGCCGAGCCGTCGGGCATCGTGCTCGAGTGGATCGCGCCGGTCATCTTCACGCGGCCGAAGCCGAAGCGTTTCGAGCCGCCGTGGTTCATCGGGGCAAGGTTCGAGAGGCCTTGGCGGCCGAGCCATTCGGAAATCTCCCAGTTGCAAACCACCGGTGCACCGGTCTGGTTCGCGAGCGCCACCACGTCGGCCAGGTGGTCGAAATGGCCGTGCGAGAGGAGAATCAGGTCCGCTCGGATTTTAGAAATATCCACGTCTTTTGCCAGCGGGTTCGGGGTGATGAACGGATCAAACAGCAGGTTCTGTCCGCGGCTTTCGACAAGGAAACACGAGTGCCCGAAATAGGTGAATTTCATGGGTCCACGCAACCACAGGGCGGCGGATTTGTCCAATGCTTCGCGCCCGGCCCGCGTATCTCGCCCATGTTCAGTCCAGGAACGGTTCGACTTCGAGCAGGGTTTCGCGGAGGGCGCGGTAGCCGAAATGGCCTTGGCGGACGCGCAGGAGGCGGGCGCCTTTCCACCGGGAGGCCAGGAGTTTGAGTTCTTCGAGCGGGGAGACCCGGTCGTAGAGGCCGGCGGTGACGACGATGCGATCCGGACGGCAAAGCGGGATGCCGTGGAGCGGGGAGATCAGGTGGTCGTGCCGGTTGATCTGGTTGCGCGCGTGGCCGAGGGACCGGAGCGACTGGCGCATGGCCGAGGCCCCGGGGTTTTCCCAGATCGCCTTTTCCACGTTGACGATCGGCTGGACGAGGGCCATGAAGCGGAAATCGCTTTCCAGAAAGGAGAGCAGCGCGCCGGCCCAGCCGCCGTAGCTGGTCCCGATGATGGCGAACTCGCGCGCGCCACGCGTCCGGAAGAGCGCCATCAACTGCCGCAGCTCGACGACCGCCTGGCGGAGCCCCTCGGCATTGCGCACGAGGTCCGCGGTGATCGCCAGTTCGCCGTTCAGCGTGGATTTCGGGGTGCGGGAATAGTGGTAGGGGAGGTGGGGGAAGGCGACCGACCACCCGCGCTTGTTGAATGTGGCCGCCACCCGCCGGTAGCCGACGTCGCTGGCGCTCATGAGGGCGTGGAGCAAAAGAAGCACCGGGGCGCCTTTCTTTGCGGCGGGATAGAACCGGACCCGCGCACGGTCGTTTTCGGGGAAGCCGCTCGGGAGCGGAGTGTCCCACGCGATCCAGCCGTCGCGCTGCCGGAGACGCGTGGCCGGCGGCACATGGTAGTATTCTTCGCGGGTCATCGGCGAGAACGCGTCGAGGTAGTCCTCCAGCTCCTTTTTCGTGCAACTGTCCGCCCTGCGCCGCCATTGCAGTACGTTCATCATGCCGCACATCGCGCCATCCATCCCCCACGAGGCGGTTTTCTCCACGAGCCGTCTCATGCCTCGGCCATCCTTTCGCGGGGCGAGTGTGGGAGATCGTTGTCGCCGAGCCCGCACTCGCGGACGAGGTCGTCCTTCAGCCGCACGATCGCGGCGGCGAGGTCGGCGCGCATCTGTTCGCGGGCGGCGCTGCGGGTTTTATCTTCCGGCGGCAGGACCGGCGCGCCGACAGCGATGAATACCCGCGCCCTCCGCCAGGGCAGCCAGTTTTTCGCGTTGTAGAGCCGTTCGCTGCCGAGGATGACCACCGGCACAATCGGGCAGCCGGCATGCACGGCGAGCATGACGGCACCGTCGCGGAACGGGGCCCCCGCCAGCATGGATTGCGCCCCGTCGCGGATGCCTCCCTCGGGAAAGACCCCGATGACACGCCCGGCGGAAAGCCGCCGGAGCGCCTCCCGCAAGGCGTGGCGGTCGTCGCCGCCGCGATCCACCGGAATGACGTCCAGCCACCCGAAGCCGGCTTTCGACCATCCGGTCCCGAAAAGTTCGGACATCGCGATCCAGTCGATTTTGCGCGGGAGCCAGCCGCTGAGGAACGGCGGGTCGAAATGGCTGATGTGGTTCGCGGCCATGACAAAGGCCCCGCGCGGAGGGGTGTGAAAAATGACCGCCTTCACCCGGGCGCCGACCGCGAGCAGCCCGCGCAGCGAGCCGACAACGAGGCAGTAGAAGAAAAGGTGGAAAAACGGCGCGCTCAATCTGCCGGGGAAGCTAGCGGATCATCGCCCCCCGCGCCACTGGGAATCGACGGACCCAAATCAGCCACGTAAGATCGAGTCTTGAGAAACACGTTCCGTGTTCCTCTACATTGGGCCTGGCTCCGACGGGCATGTAGCGGAATTCTGAAAGAATTTCGTTCTCGATATTCCGTCGAGGATATCCGCGGACAGGCCAGAGGTCAGCTCCTCGCATTCGCGCTTTGGGATCAAACAATCCCCACCGCGCGGAACTTGTCTTCGACGAACCGGAAGTGGCGTTCGGGGGCGCAGGCCTTTTCGATGTCCGAGGCGTTGAGGTGTTTGGAAACCGTGGGTTCTTCGGAAAGGCATTTTGCGAGCCCGCCGCCGTCCTTCCAAGTTTTCATGGCCGCGCGCTGCACGGCCTCGTAGGCCTCTTTGCGGTCGAGGCCTTTTTCCGTGAGCATGAGGAGGGCCGACTGGCTGGCGTAGAGCCCGCCGGTGAGCTCCATGTTGCGCTTCATGTTTTCGGGATAGACCAGAAGGTTGGCCACGAGCTTGGTCATCGTCATGAGCATGTAATCGAGCAGGGTGCAACTGTCGGGAAGGATGATCCGCTCGACCGAGCTGTGGCTGATGTCGCGCTCGTGCCAGAGCGCCACGCTTTCCAGGGCGGCCATGGAATTGCCGCGGATCACGCGGGCCAGCCCGCTGAGGCGCTCGCCGGTGATCGGGTTCCGCTTGTGGGGCATGGCCGAGCTGCCCTTCTGGCCGGGGCTGAAATATTCCTCGACCTCGAGAACCTCGGTGCGCTGGAGGTGGCGGAACTCCGTCGCCCAGCGGTCCACGCTCGACGCGATGAGCGCGAGCGTCGTCATGAACTCCGCGTGGCGGTCGCGCTGGATGATCTGCGTCGAAAGGGCGGCAGGCTTCAGGCCGAGGTTTTCGCAGACCGATTTTTCGACCCGCGGGTCGAGGTGGGCGTGGGTGCCGACCGCGCCGCTGATCTTTCCCACCCGGACCCGCTCGCGCGTCTGCTCGAGGCGTTCGAGGGCGCGCGAGAACTCGTCATACATCAGGGCCAGCTTGAGGCCGAACGTGACCGGCTCGGCGTGGATGCCGTGGCTGCGCCCGATCATCGGGGTGAACTTGTGTTCGACCGCCCGCTTGGCCACCGCCTCGCGGAGCGCCCGGATGTCGCGCGCCAGGATATCGCTGGATTCCCGCATCTGGACGGCGAGCGTCGTGTCGAGGAGGTCGGACGACGTCAGCCCTTGGTGGATCCAGCGCGCGGCAGGGCCGACCCGGCCCGCCACATCTTCCAGGAATGCGATGACATCGTGGTTTGTCCGCTTTTCGATCTCGAGGACGCTGGCGATATCGAACGCGCCCTTCGCGCGGATTTGCCTCGCGTCCTCGCGCGGGATTTGGCCGATGTCGGCCATCGCCTCGCAGGCGAGCGTCTCGATTTCGAGCCAGATTTCGAGTTTGCGCTGGTCGGTCCACACGGACCGCATTTCGGGAAGGCTGTATCGTTCGATCATGGGAAAATCTCCTTTTGGAGGAGTGAATTAACCACAGAGAACGCGGAGAACACAGAGGAAATGCCAAGAATCTCATTTTGGCGGAGCCGGATGAGCCATGCCGCAAATCGCAATTGCCCCGCCGCCCCGGCGGCACCGATGGCTCACGGAGGGCGATAAAAATTTCACGCGAAGGTGCGGGGCCTGCGCCCGTAGCGAGTTTGAAAAGGAGTCTCGGTTGACTCCTTGGCATCCTGCCGTTAGAAATGCTGCCGTTGTGATACCGACACTGGAAAAACTCGAGCAAATCTACCGCCGTCCGCTTTTCGACCTGATCGGAGAAAGCCGCCGGGTGCATTTGGAATTTTGGAATAGGAACGAGGTCCAGCTCTGCACGTTGCTCAGCGTGAAAACCGGCGGGTGCAGCGAGGACTGCGGGTATTGCGCGCAGAGCTCGCGATACGACACGGGCTTGGAGAGGGAGAACCTGATGACGGCCGAAGAGGTGCTCCCGATCGCGCAGATGGCGAAGGCCAACGGCTCGACGCGTTTTTGCATGGGGGCGGCGTGGAAGGGGGTCCGCAAGGGCGACAAAAAATTCGAGCGGATGATCGGGACGGTCCGCGCGGTCAGCCGCCTCGGGATGGAGGTCTGCGTGACGCTCGGCCAGCTCGGCGACGAGGAGGCCGAGGAACTCAAGAAGGCCGGCCTCACGGCTTACAACCACAATATCGACACCTCGCCGGAACATTACTCCCAGATCGTGACGACCCATTCTTTTCAAGACCGGCTCGACACGATCGGCGCGGTCCAGCGCGCGGGGATCAGCGTCTGCTGTGGCGGCATCATCGGCATGGGAGAAAGCGTCGAGGACCGGCTCAGGATGCTGGAGGTGCTGTGCAACTTCGACCCGCTGCCGGAGAGCGTTCCGATCAACTGCCTGATGCCTGTGCCCGGCACCCCGCTGGCCGACGTTCCCGCGGTCGATGTCTTCGAGCTGGTGCGGCTCGTCGCGACAGCGCGCATCGTGCTGCCGAAGGCGAAGATCCGCCTCTCGGCCGGCCGCTCCCGCCTGTCGCGCGAGGCCCAGGCCCTGTGCTTTTTCGCGGGCGCCAATTCGATTTTTTACGGCGAGAAGCTACTGACAGCCGGCAACCCCTGCGTGGATGAGGACCGGGAGCTTCTCAAAGATCTCGGCCTTGAAGCCCAAGCCCCATATTCCGACCAACCCGAACCCGCCCACTCCCATTGAAAATCAGCATTGGCAGCGATCACGCTGGGTTTGAATACAAGAGGCGGTTCGTCGCGCACCTGAAGGCCGCCGGCCATGAAATCACCGACCACGGGACGCATTCGGCGGAGAGCACGGACTACCCGCTATTCATCATCCCTGCCGCCGAGGCGGTGGCGCGAGGGGATGCGGAGCGGGGGATCGTTCTCGGCGGGTCGGGCAACGGCGAGGCCATCGCCGCCAACAAGGTGAAGGGAATCCGCTGCGCGCTTTGCTGGAGCGACGAAACGGCCGAGTTATCGCGCCGCCACAACAACGCGAACGTTCTCTCCATCGGACAGCGCATGATCTCGATCGAGATCGCGCTTCAGATTCTCGACATCTGGCTCAAAACCCCGTTCGAGGGCGGGCGCCATGCGCGCCGGGTCAAAGAATTGGATGTTTACGAGCAGGGCAGGGGAGTGGCGGGGATGAAAGCCGTGGCCTCGGAGTGATTCAGGACCAGAGAGGAGAGCGGTATTGGCCCGCTTCGACGAGCCCGGCGAGCGCCGAGACAACCGCCGGACGATCCTCGCGGTAGGTGACTCCGAACCACTGGCTCTCGACCGGAAGCACGCCGACCCCGGCCTTGCCGGCCTGGATCAGGGTTTCGACGGCCGCCGGAATGTAGAACTCGGATTTTTCCTCGGTCCCGCGTTTCGCGAGGAATACCGCAAACAGTTCTTCGAGCCCCGCGAAGACCGACGGCGTGAATCCCCAGCAATTCATGGAAACCCGCTCGTCCCCGCTGAAAAGCGTGCCGTCTTCCTGATCCACGATTCCTGATGGCGTGCGCTCGATCCGCGGAAATTCCCTGATGTGGATGAGTTCGTTCTCGCCCGACACCTCGCAAACCCCCCGAGAAACATGCCCGCTGGGCGACAGCGTCGATGCGAGCCGGTATCCGGCCATGCAATAACTCGCGCTTTCCGAAGCCTGCGCCGAAAGAAAATTCCCGACTCCTGCGATCGCGCCGACCCCGTAGAAATCATCCGCGTTGATGGCGAGGAATGCCGAATCGACCGCCGACCTCGCGCACCAGATCGCGTGCCCGGTCCCCCATGGTTTCTCCCTGCCCGCCGGAACGCTAAATCCCTCGGGCAGGTCGTTGAGCTGCTGGAACACGTATCCCACATCCACCCGGTCCTCGAACCGGCCACCGATTTTTTCGCGGAATTCCTCTTCGAATTCCCTGCGGATCACAAAAACCACCCGTGAAAACCCGGAGCGGGCCGCGTCATAGACCGAATAGTCCAGCAGGGTTTCGCCCGATGGCCCGACCGGGTCCATCTGCTTCAATCCACCGTAGCGGCTGCCCATGCCGGCGGCCAAAACCAAAAGGGTTGTCTCCATGAGCAATAATTCCAAAAGAGCATAGCAAAGAACACCCCGGTCGCCAAGGCATTTGCGGACAGGCGGTTGCCGATGCCGGTCACTTTGGTTCTTGAATTGCGCGAGAAACATGGGAACTTATTCACAATCCTCTGGTGCCAATCTCATGGAAACCGGATTTCAGGGCTCTTGAGCCCGTCTTCCCGGTCAATGCATGGCGCCATTTATGTTCCTTGCGGTGCGCCGACCAGCGCGCTCGCGGGGGGATGCGCATCGCCGGGGGACTTAAAACGGCTGGTTCTCCTGCTCCGATGCGAGTTCTGGAGTTACCGCCAATTCAACAAAAGAACAATGCCAACAGACTACACACCGAGCGGATCGCGCCGCTCATCCCGCGGGGGCGGCCGCCGCCCATACCGTGGAGATCGTCCCGCGACATCCAGCCGCCAGGATGCAAAACCGGCGAAAAAGAAGACGCTCGTCGAAAAAATCCTCGGGTTTTTTGGTGGGAAACCCGAAGCCGCCCCCCGGAAGCAGTCGGAATCCACATCCGAACAACAAGCCCCCCGAAGCCGGGAAAAGTCGTCGCGTGCCGAACGCCCGACCGGGATGCGCAAGCCGGAGCTGGTGGAAGTGACTTCCGCCCGCCTCTATGTCGGGAACCTGTCGTTTGACGCGGCGGAGAGCGACCTGACCGAACTCTTCAGCGGGGTCGGGACGGTGGAAAACGTGGAAATCGTCATGAACCGCCACACCATGAGGTCGAAAGGCTTTGCCTTCGTCCAAATGCAGTCGGTCGAGGAAGCCAAACGGGCGGTGGCCGAGCTCCATGACAAAGAATACATGGGCGGCCGCAAGCTCGTCGTGAGCGGGGCCAAGGCCGTCGAGGAGCGCCGCAGCGAGCGCGTCCGCCAGCCTGAACAATAAACCCACATCGATTCCCGGGCCCCGTCCGATCATCGTGACGGGGCCAACGGGAGCCGGAAAATCCGCGCTGGCCGTCGCTCTCGCGGAAAAGGTTCAAGGGGAAATCGTCGGTGCCGACGCTTTCCAAATTTATTCGGGCCTCCCGGTTCTGACCGCCCAACCCGGGCCGGATCTTCTGGCCAGGGTCCCCCACCATCTCATCGGAGTCTTGGGCCTGGACGAAACCTGCGATGCCGCGCGCTACGCTCGCATGGCCACGCGGGCCATCCGGGAAATCCAATCCCGCAACCGCACGCCGATTCTCACCGGGGGCACCGGCCTTTACCTCAAAGCGCTCACGCACGGGCTCGCAGTGCTCCAGCCGGTGGACCCTGTCCTCCGAAAAAATATTGCCGAAATGAGGCTCCCCGAGGCCCTCTCGCTCCTTCGCGGCGCGGATGCGGATGCCCCGGACCAAATTGACATACAAAACCCTGCGAGGGTCCGCCGCGCGCTGGAAATCGTCCTCTCCACCGGAAAACCCTTGTCGGCATCGAGGATGAATTGGAAATCCGCCGGAAGCGATTTTCGCGGGATCATTCTCGAAAGGCCAGATCTCTGGATAAGGATCGAGGCCAATGTGGATGCCCTGTTCGATAAGGGGGTCGTCGAGGAAGTCCGCCAGGCCGGAAATGTCGGGCCGGGCGCGTCGCGCGCCATCGGGTTCCGGGACATCCAGGAACTGATCGCCGGACGGATCACCGGCCACGAATGCCGGAACCGGATCCTCGCCGCCACCCGCCGCTACGCCAAAAGGCAGTTGACCTGGTGCCGCCACCAATTTAATTTTCCGGGCATCAACCTGACCCCGACGATCTCCTCAAACGAGTTTCTCGAAACCGCCGTGCGCCTCGTGGGCGGTTTGGACGCATGACGGCCACCTCTCCCAGCACGGGCGAGAAAACCATGCTCGTGGGCCTCGAACACAGCGGCTTCAATCGCTGGGATGTCGAGGATTCTCTCAGCGAGCTCCGCCAGCTCGCGGCCACCGCCGGGGCCGATGTCGTGGACACCGTGATCCAGCGGCTCGACCGGCCGACCGCCCCATACTACATCGGCAAGGGCAAGGCCGAAGAAGTGGCCAAACAATGCGACGAACACCAGATCACCTCGCTGATATTTGATGACGAGCTCTCGCCCGCCCAAGGCCGCAACCTCGAGATCCTCACCTCCCGCAAAGTCATCGACCGGACCCAGTTGATTCTCGATATCTTCGCCCAGCGCGCCCGCACCAAGGAAGGCCGCCTTCAGATCGAGCTCGCCCAGCTCCAGTATCTCCTACCGCGCCTCACCCGCATGTGGACGCACCTTTCCCGCCAGAGCGGCGGCATCGGCACGAGAGGCCCCGGCGAAACCCAGCTCGAAGTGGACCGCCGCCGTGTCCAGGAACGCATCGCCCGCCTCGAACGCGATCTCAAGGAGGTCCGGAAAAACCGCGGCGTCCAGCGCGAGGGTCGCCTGCGTCGGAACTGGCCGGTCGCCTCGCTCGTCGGCTACACGAACGCCGGCAAATCCTCGCTTCTCAACCGCCTCACCGGAGCCGGGGTCCTCGCCGAGGACAAACTCTTCGCCACGCTCGATCCCACGACCCGCCAGGTCACGCTCCCGAACCGCCAGAAAATCCTTCTCACCGACACGGTCGGATTCATCCGCAAACTCCCCCACACGGTCATCGAGTCGTTCAAAGCCACGCTCGAGGAAGTCCAGCTAGCGGACCTCCTCATCCACATCGTAGATCTCAGCCACCCGCAATACCACGAGCAGATGGCGGCGGTGGATGCCGCCCTCGCCGAACTCGGTGCCTCGGGCAAGCAGACGATTATCGTCTTCAATAAAACCGACCTCGTTCCGGACAAGGAAATCGTCGTCAACCAGCTCGCGCGCCATCCCGGCAGCGTCGGGATTTCCGCACGGACCGGCGGTGGCATCACCTCGCTGATCGAGGAGCTGGAAGTCCGCCTCGCCGCCTGGAGGCTGCGCGGTGAATTCCGCATCCCCTCAAACGAATCCGCCCTCCTCGCCGAAATCCACCGCGCCGGCCATGTCCTCGACATCCGCTACGATGGCGACGACGCCATCCTCCACGCCCACGTCCCCCCGGAACTCAGCGCGAAGCTCGCCCCTTACGAGGTTTGACGCCGGCCCGTCCGCTATCTCACGCTTCAGAAAGACCTTGGATCGGAGCGTTCCGGGGAGCGCACGCTTCCAGCGTGCATAGCGGGGCATCCTTGCCGCGCAACTCTTCCTCTCTTGGCATCCGGCAAGGATGCCGGATGTCCCGCACGCAAGATGCGCGCGCTCCGAGTTCCGCACGCGCCGTGGCGCGTGCGCTCACCGGAAGTGCCGCGTATCAGAATTTCACCTTGGGATAAGTCTCGAGGTGACCCCTCACCTCGGCGACAAACGCCTCCCCGAACTCCGCCATCTTCTTCTCCCCGATGCCGCTGATCCCGCGGAGGTCGTCGGGCTTTTCCGGATACTCCCGCGCCATGAGCCGCAGGGTGTTGTCGCCGAAAATGACGTAGGCGGGGACCCCGCGCTCGTCGGCCAGCTTTTTGCGCAGCTTGCGGAGCCGGTCGAACAGCGTCTCGTCGCACGCGATCTCGCCCGCGCGGGCTACCGGGATTTTTTTCTTCGCCATCGATTTCGTGAGCATGATGACGCGGCGTGATTTGAGCGCCTCGAGGCCCGCTTCCGTGAGGGCGATGGTAGGGAACTCGCCCTTCTCCTGCTCGATCAGCCCCATGCGGATCAGCTCGCGGCCGATGGTCGCCCATTCGGGCCGGGCGAGATCGCGGCCGACCCCGTATGTGCTCAGCTTGTCGTGTCTCCAGCGCCGGACCTTTTCCGTGTCGGCGCCGGTGAGGATTTCGATGAGGTGGTTCAGCCCGACGCCGAACCGGCCGCCTTCCCGCACGCGATAGACGCAGGAGAGAAGCTTCTGCGCGTGGGTTGTGGCGTTGTAGGATTCACGGGGTTCGAGGCAGTTGTCGCAGGACTCGCAGTTCGGGGCGGGATATTCCTCGCCGAAATACTTCAGCAGCTCGCGCCGGCGGCACGAGGGGCATTCCGCGTAGTGCATCATCAGCCGGAGCTGCTCGCGGGCAATCTGCTGTTCTTTCGCGCTGCTCATCTCCTCAATGAAATGCGTCTGCTTCGCCGCGTCGCCGGGATTGAAAAGCAGAAGGCAATCCGCCGGCAGCCCGTCGCGTCCGGCCCGGCCAGTTTCCTGGTAATACCCTTCGATATTTTTCGGCAGGTCGTGGTGGATGACCCAGCGCACGTTCGGCTTGTTGATCCCCATGCCGAACGCGATCGTCGCGCAGATGATCCGGACCTCGTCTCTCAGAAACAGCTCCTGGTTCGTCGCGCGCTCGTCGGCTGTGAGCCCCGCATGGTAAGGGCGAGCCGGGAACCCCCGGTCGCTCAGGCTCTCCGCAAGCCGGTCCGCTGTCGCCCGCGTCGCGCAATAGACGATCCCCCCGTCCATCGGGCGCCTGCCGACAAACTCCGCGAGCTGCTTCACCCCCTGGTCCTTGGGGATCACGCGATACGAGAGGTTCGGGCGGTTGAAACTGGCGACAAAAACCGCGGGGTCGCGGAGCTTCAGATGCCGGACGATATCCTCGCGGACCCGCTCGGTGGCGGTCGCGGTGAGGGCTGTCACGGGAACGTCCGGGAGCAATGCCCTCAGGCGTTCGAGCTGGCGGTATTCCGGTCGAAAATCATGCCCCCATTCCGAAATGCAGTGCGCCTCATCAATCGCCAGCGCGGTCACGTTCCAGGCGCGGAGGTTCTCCTGCCAGTTGTCGAGCATGAGCCTCTCGGGCGCGGCGTAGAGGAGTTGAAACTTCCCTTCGTGCAGCCCGCGCAGGCGGGATCTGGCCTCGGCGACTTTCAGCGAGCTGTTCAAAAACGTCGCCGCTACGCCCGCCGCTTCGAGTTGGTCCACCTGGTCTTTCATCAGCGCGATCAGCGGCGAAACCACCACCGTCAGCCCCTCGCGCAGGAGGGCGGGCAACTGGAAGCAGAGCGACTTCCCGCCGCCGGTCGGCAGCAATGCAAACGTGTCCCGGCCCGCCAGCGATGCCTCGATGATCTCGCGCTGGAACGGGCGGAATTCGCCGTATCCAAACGTCTTCTTCAGGGTCTTCAGCAAAGAGTCGGTTTTCATACCTTGCCGATAAGGAATCCGCCCCAACCGGCAGATGCAAGAACCATGTGGATTCTCTTGAATGTTGAACCCGAATCCGGCGATTGAGAAATTCTTTCAGAATGGAAAGCCCGGCCTCGGCCGCTTCGCGTCCTGCGTTGCAACCTCTACAAGAAACGCCGTTTCGGGTTTAACCAAAGCATATTTATCTTGCACAGGTGTGCCTGGAGCGCAAAGTCACCCCATGAAACGCCATGGACGAAGTCTGCACTTCGGTGCCGTATTTGTAGGAACTATACAACACGCTGCATTTGCGGCTAATATGCAGCGCATTGTTCAATAATACTGTTAGCCTATGAAACTTGCTTTTTTCGCAACAGCCATCCTATTGACTGGGTGTGCCACAGATTTTTCTGACTACTGGGGAGAGAAGGCGAATCCTCGTTACTCCTCGGTCGGTGAGCATCGAATTGCGGCAGCGATTCTCCAAGCTGGACAAGAAGGAGGTTATGGAGCTGCAAGAATGGGAATTCAAAATTATTCATATTGCGTCGCAGATGCAATCAATCGAGGATACAAGGATCCAGCAGTCATCAATCCAATCCTTGTCGCCTCAAATCACACAGATGCCGCGGCAGGTGAAATGCAAACTCAGATTTTAGCTACCGTATTATTTTATTCAGGAGACAGGGCATTCGCAACTGCAATGAAATCCACAGATGAAAGCAGCCGCAGATCGGCATCGGTTCTTCTCAATTTCACTTTGCGCAAATCATGCCTTTCACCTGTGAACTACCCGTTAACCTACAAAATTATTCAGAAATATGCGCCAGCAAAAGGCTGATCATACGGTGCGGCTAACATCCTCCCGGCCTGGTTGTTGTGCTGAGAGCAGGTTTACCTTGGCCTTCAGTCACGGCGACTGCATCCGCACCGCCGCCCCTTCGCTGTTTCGGCTTGCATATTCCCGCTCTCTCCGGAAGGCTGTAGCTGACCTCAGCATTCGGCAAACACCAAAACACCGCAAATACCATGAAAGAACTCTACGAAGATGTTGCATTTGTAGTCTATCCCGTATCCGATATATTGCGTTCAAAGGCCTTTTTCTCTGGCGTACTTGAACTTACAGAGACAGCAGACTGGGGCGAATGGGTTGAGTACGACATTGGCCACGGGACTCTTGCCATCACAAACACGTACTCACACTTGAAACCAGGCGCGAATGGCGCGATCCTAGCTATCGAAGTTTCTGATATTGATAAAATGCATGAGGCTCTCAAGAGGAAAATTGTGAATTTGGTTACAGAAGCCTTCGACATGCCAGGATGCAAGAATATATCCATCAAAGATCCAGACGGGAATAAGTTGATACTGCACCAAAGGAAAGACAAGTAAATGCCCAACGTGCTCCACACGAACGGCTCTCCGCGCGGGTCGTTGAAGGAAGCCCACCATGACTAACCAATCAACCAGCATTCACCCGGCGCTTCCAAAGAGCCGTCGGGTGAGCTTAGCGGTTCGGATGAAATAGAAATGCCACTATCCTGTGAAACTTGACCCCTTTGCCTTTCAACATAACAACACCGTCTTGTGCGGGGTGATTTGCCTCCCCGAGGACGGGAGACCGGTAACCGGCATGGTCCAAACGTTCGGGCACGGGAAGACTGATGTGTACGAATCTAAGAGCAACGACCGGTTCTTTCACACGCTTACCGATCACGGGATTGCCTGTTGTGCATGGGATCGGGCGGGGTGCGGACTCAGCGAAGGCACTTACAATCACAATCTGTCACCGAAGGACAGCGGGCTGGAGGCCGCAGCCGCAACACAGGAGTTCAGCAAACGCACAGGGCTGCCCCTGAGCCGCATCGGCTTTATCTGAAAGCCTCCGAAGCATTCTCGAACGATCCCTTCGTCCAGCTCCTCACGGAAAAGGGCTATGGAACCCGCAGCCAGGAGCAATTCCTGATGGATCAGAAGCGGTTGGAAAATGCGGGGGAGACTGGAAGCTCCGACGATTCGATATCGGATTTTGGCCCGCACCTCGCAAAGTTAACCTGCCCGGTACTCGCCATTTTTGGCGGGCGAGATCGGCTTGTGGACTGGGAAGATTCACGGCGACTCTATGAGAAGAACGTGCGCAATCTGACGGTCCACGTTTTCGCCGATGCCAATCACGCGCTCCAGCGGTGTGTCACCGGAAGCGTGCGCGAGATTTTCACCGGGCCGTGCCTGGGGCACTACGGCGAGGAATCGATGCAACTGCAGGTCGAGTGGTTGAAGAGCATCGGGGCGGGCAAACCGTTCGTGGGATTCAGCTAACGGAACCGGAACACCAGCGGGAAGCCGATCGCGACGGCGAGGCTCCATGCCGTGTAGGCGGGGAGGTAATCCATCCGCCCCGGCAGGTTCCTCCACGCGCCGCCCAGAAATTCGAACCCGGCCAGCGACCAGAAGAAAAATGGCGCGTGCAGCAACGCGAGATAGATGGATTCGGACTTGGGGCTATCGGGGAGAAAATTCAAATCGAGAAGTGCTGCGGCGAGGAGGACGAGCGCGAGGACCCCCGACCGGGAAAGCCGCTGCGAGGAGAACCACGCGATCAAGGCGAAGGCCACGATGCCGCAAAGGTTTCGCGCGTAGAACCGCTCCGCATCCACGCCAGGAAACCACTGCGGCAGTTTCGCCAGCGTGCCCGCGACCAACGATATGAAAATTGTCAGCCAGATGTCCCAGGCCCTCCACCGGGAGGCCGCTTCCCCCGCCGCATTCCCCTCCACGAAAAACAACCGCTCCCGCCAGACCAGCAGGATCGCGGATTCCGGCACCTCCTTCAACGCGGCGGGAAATGCCCGCGCGAACTCCGCCGGGCTCCCGCGATAAAGCGCCTCCATCTCGCGCGCCGAGCCGGCCGCTTCAAGAATCCGATCTTTCATTTCTGTGATATTCTGGAATTGCTCGGGAGGAGACTCGAACTCCTACCCCTTGCGGGACCAGATCCTAAGTCTGGCGCGTCTGCCAATTTCGCCACCCGAGCGGAAACCGGTTTATTTTGGATTGTTTGCGCAGGATTTACAAGAATCGCGTTGATCTGTCTTCCCCGGCGGGGTTCAAATGGAGGGCACGGCCATGAACCGCTTCGCTCCATTGGCAGATCAGAATTCCATTCTCGGGATGCTCTCGCAGATCACGATTCTGGGCGGGGTTTCGGATTTGCAGAGGGAGCGGATCTTCCGCCGCCTGGAGCTGGCGTCCTTCCGCGCCGGCGAGGCGGTTTTCGAGAAGGGAAGCGAGCCGTCGCACATCTACATCGCGAAGTCGGGGAAGCTGGAGCTGGTTGTGACCGACGCGGAGAACACGGTGCTCAAGAGGAAGGAACTCGGTCCCGGCGAATGCTTCGGCGAGGCCTCGCTGATGTCGATGCAGCGCCACTCGGCCAGCGTGGTCGCGCTGGAGGACAGCGAGGTGCTCGGCATTTCCCGGCATTCGCTGATCTCGCTGCGGCACGAGGATCTCGCCCTTTTCGCCCTGCTGATGATGAACATCGCGCGGGAACTGGCGCGACGGCTGAAGTTCACCGACGACGTCCTCCAGCATTACCTTCGCGCGCACGGCAGTTGAACCCCGGTCGAAGACAGGAGATTGCACCGTAGAAACCCTTGTCTCCGAGGCGTCCCTTCGACCAATTCCCGTGGCATGGGCATCCTGCCCATGCCTCGAGATTGGTTCAAGCTGCGGCGGCGAAGATGGTGCTGCACAGGTTGGGTTCGCATTTCATGGGCTTCGTGCGGTTGAGAGCGG
>Ga0209697_10000611_pt1 | contig 58435 bp, 66 predicted proteins | sample AliMusrvi5mmetaG_FD_184115 | JGI IMG/M metagenome (GOLD analysis project Ga0209697, IMG submission 184115) | Freshwater lake bacterial and archeal communities from Alinen Mustajarvi, Finland, to study Microbial Dark Matter (Phase II) - Alinen... | ecosystem: Environmental > Aquatic > Freshwater...
GGTTCAATGCAACAGGATAGATCAGTTCAACCGTGATGGTCACGTTGTCACCTGGAAGGATCATTTCTGTTCCTTCAGGAAGATTGATCTCACCTGTGATGTCCAGTGTACGGATGTAAAACTGAGGCCGATATTTGTTGTGGAAAGGAGTGTGACGACCACCTTCTTCTTTCTTCAGAATATAAACCTCAGCCTTGAAAGTTGTGTGAGGAGTGATAGAACCTGTTTTCGCGAGGATCATGCCACGTTTGATCTCTTTCTTGTCAACACCACGAAGCAACAAACCTACGTTGTCACCTGCCTGACCATCATCAAGAATCTTGCGGAACATCTCAACACCCGTACAAACGGTTTTGCGGTTTTCAGCGCCAAGACCTATCAATTCAATTTCGTCACCTGTGTGGATTTTTCCCATTTCAATACGACCTGTGGCAACTGTACCACGGCCTGTAATGGAAAATACGTCCTCAACCGGCATCAGGAACGGTTTGTCAACATCACGTGGAGGAATTGGAATCCAGGAGTCAACTGCATCCATCAGTTCCATTACCTTATCTTCCCATTGTGGTTCGCCGTTCAGTGCACCCAATGCAGAACCCTGGATAACAGGAGTGTTGTCGCCGTCAAAATTGTAGAAAGTAAGAAGGTCACGAATTTCCATCTCAACCAGTTCGAGGATCTCAGGATCTTCAACCATGTCAACTTTGTTCATGAAAACAACCAAGCGGGGAACGTTTACCTGACGTGCAAGCAGGATGTGCTCGCGGGTCTGAGGCATAGGACCGTCGGTTGCAGCTACCACGATAATGGCTCCGTCCATCTGGGCAGCTCCAGTTACCATGTTCTTCACGTAGTCGGCGTGACCCGGGCAGTCAACGTGCGCATAGTGACGATTTGCAGTTGCATACTCAACGTGGGCCGTGTTGATGGTGATACCACGCTCTTTTTCTTCAGGAGCATTATCAATAGAATCGAAAGACTTCACTTCGCAAAGTCCCTTTTTGTTCAATACCATTGTAATTGCAGAGGTAAGTGTTGTCTTACCGTGGTCAACGTGACCAATAGTACCAATGTTTACGTGGGGTTTAGACCTGTCGTAATGTGCTTTTGCCATAATAAATAATTTTAATTTCTAGTTTTATATTTCAGTTCATCTAATCTCTTTTCAAACCAATAGGCTGCGAGCCTTTCACTCACAACCCTACCACGCTTAGTGGTCTCTCACTAAGAATATTAAAGCAAATTGGAGCGGGAGACGGGACTCAAACCCGCGACCCTCAGCTTGGAAGGCTAATGCTCTATCAACTGAGCTACTCCCGCATTTTTTGCTCAACTTCGCCCCGGAGATATGTCTCGCGAAATGGTGGGGAGAGCAGGATTCGAACCTACGAAGGCATACGCCAGCAGATTTACAGTCTGCCCCAGTTGGCCGCTTTGGTATCTCCCCTTTTCAGGATTATGCCATCACGACAAGAACATCATCAATTCCAAAGAGCAAACCATTTTCTCGGATTTTTACTCTTCAAAAATGGTTTGCAAATTTAAACTATTTTTTTTTCTTAAAATCAAATCGCCTGACTTTTTTTAAAATTATTTGTTATTGGTTTTGGTTTTGTATTTTTCCATCTGTTTTTTTAAAGCTTCTACAGTCAGATCAATGGCTTCTTCAAAGGTTTTAGCCTGTTTTTTGGCAAACAATGGATCGTTGGCAGGCACAGAAAGTTTGATTTCGCTCACTTTATTCTCGCGATCTTCGTCTTTCTCCAGCTTCAGCATTACCTCTGCTCCAATCACGCCGTCAAAAAACTGATCCAGCTTGTTTAACCGCTTCTCACAAAAGTCAATCAGCTTCTGATCGGCCTTAAAATGAACTGTTTGTACTTTTACATCCATAATCGTTCCTCCTCTTGTTTTACGCTCTTGGATGAGCTTGGTTGTATATCTTCTTTAACTTCTCGAATGTCGTATGCGTGTATACCTGGGTGGCTGCAAGACTGGCGTGTCCAAGCAACTCCTTGATGGCATTCAGATCAGCACCACGGTTCAGCAGGTGGGTTGCATAACTGTGTCTCAGAACATGCGGGCTTCTTTTTTCAAGGGTAGTTACCAGACTGAGATATTTCCTGACGATCCGGTAAAGTAGCTTATCGTAGGTCTGCTCTCCCTTATCGGTAACAAACAGGAAACTGTTCGAATCCCCAAAAAGTTCATTTCTTACCCTTATATAAGCTGCCAGGTCAAAACTAGTTTCTGTCGGGAAAGGAATCAACCGCTCCTTGTTTCTTTTTCCGAGCACCTTAACCACCTTGTTCTGCATTTGAAGATCCGTCATCCGGATTCCCTTCAACTCCGCAAGCCGCATTCCAGTGCCATAGAAGAGCGATACTACTGCCTTGTCGCGAACTCCAGTGAAATCGCCCGAAAAAAAAGAGGTATCCATCAACTTATTAATCTCCTCCTCCTGCACAAAATGGGGCAGTTTCTTTCCAATTTTAGGCACCATCACCAACTCGGTAGGATTTTTTTTCATCACACCTTCCCGAAGTAAAAATTTGTAAAGCGACCGCAAGGTGGAAATTTTACGCTTGACGGTGACCACGGTCATCCCCTGGTCCATCAGCGAAATCACAAATTGCCGGATCAAATGGTGATCAGCCTCCTCTAAGCAAAAATCCTCAACCATTTCACTGCCGAACAGTATGAATTGGTCGAGGTCTTTCTCATAAGCAGTTACCGTATGATCGGAATACCGCTTTTCATATTTTAAAAAATTGAGAAAATGCCCGATGTCTTGCATCCAAACGAAAATTGAAATCGGAAGGAATTTACAAAAAAATATCCTTCAAAATACAATTCTCAATTATAAATCCTCAATTATCTTCTGAACGCTGTAATTGCTCAATGTAAATAGCCTTCTTAATCTCTGTACGACGTGTGATGGAAGGTTTTTCAAAGGCTTGACGGCCACGAAGTTCTTTTACTGCACCCGTCTTTTCAAATTTTCTTTTGAAACGTTTCAGGGCACGTTCGATGTTCTCACCGTCTTTGATAGGAATAACAATCATACTTAAATTTTTTACTTTGTTCTTTGTCTTTTCGGGTCGCAAATTTAGAAATTTTACTCGATAGATGCAAGATTTGTCGATAAATTTATAAAAAACCTAAAAAAATCATTTCTCAGCGTCGGTCAGTGACAGATAAGGAAGCAGTTGCAGCAGCGAATCAGGCGAAAAAATGACCGCCAACTCCTCCTTAGTCCTGAATTCTCCATCTTTATCCCGTTTACGGATTATTTTCTTTGCATTTTTGAAACCGATGTAAGGATGATGACCAAGCTCGGTCAGGGAGAGAAAATTGATCTCCAACTTACTGATTCCCGAAGGATCGACGGCAAGATGCGGGGAGGACTTTAGCCAGAGTTCTTCCGACATGCCATAGATTTTCTTCAGTTGGGAGACCTCATAGAAGCCGCCCAGCAACCGTCGGTACCTGATGATCCTGGATGCCAGCACTGGTCCAATGCCGGGCAAGGCTTCCAACTGTGCCGAATCGGCCCTGTTAACCTCTATTACTTCAACCTTCCGGAGTTGTTTGTGAAGACTTCCTTTCGAAGAATCCTTGCGACCCGTTGCGGAGGAAGCCAAAAGCACTCTCAGTCTGACGCCCTTGTTACTTTTCCCCGATTCCTTTGAGTCAGTAAAGTCCAGATACGGCTCCAGAGCAGCCATTTTTTCGGGAGTCATTCCATAAAGCTTCGACAAATCCTCCTTCTTTCTAAAATGGCCCCCCTTCTCCAGGTACCTGGTCCAATTGGCAACCAGAGCCACAGGGATTCCTATTCGCAACAAAGCAGAATCCTGCACTCTGTTTGGATCCACCTTTCCTGAAAATAAAACTTTCACCGAGTCCTCAGCAGAGGCGGTCCGGGCAAAATAGGCTTCTGCCTTTTCACGCCACAAGGTTGTATCATATTCCTTCTCCGTCAGTAAAAGAGGCAGCACCAGATCCAGCATGACCACGAAGAGTAAAATGGAGAGGAGCAAGATCATTCCATTCCGTTCCCTTGCAGAAAAAATAAAAATTTCGCGAAGTTGCCTGAAAAACATGGCGCTTTTTTTCTACTCAAGTTACCGTTTTTTTTGGAAAAAAAAGAATGAAACGACCTCCTAGAAGGGATAACCGATTCCAAAAACAAAGTTGATGTTGCCCTTTTTCAAATAGTCGTTCGGAGAAATCCACCTTGCACCTTCCGTCAGGGAGGGATCGTGCATTTTAACCCCCAAATCGAGGCGCAGGATCACATAACTGAAGTCGTACCGAAGACCGGCACCCGATCCGATGGCGATCTCTCGTAGCAGGCTATTGAAGCGAAATTCGGTTCCCGGTCGGTTGTCCTTGACCGACCAGATATTGCCCATATCACAAAAGAAGGCACCTTCCAAGGAACCAATCATTCTGAAGCGGTATTCGGCGTTGGCCTCCAATTTAATATCGCCCGACTGATTCGGGAACTCATTGGGATTAGATTGGTAGGAGCCTGGTCCAAGTGTGCGGATCGGCCAGGCCCTGATGCCATTTGCACCACCCGAGAAAAATTTTCGTTCAAAAGGGATTTGGTCGGAATTGCCATAGGCAAAGGCGGCTCCACCAAACATCCGCAATGCCAGTCCGTTGTAATTTCCATCCATGATGGCCCTGCGGTATTCCACCTCAAATTTCAGATATTGGGCAAAGGGTGTTTTCAGAAGGTGATATTGCTGAATGGTTCCTCCTTCGGAGAGATATTTTGACCTGTTAAGTGCCTGGTTGACCAGAAAAAGTACATTTCCGGCCGTTTCTATGTCGTATTTGAATACTTCATAATCCATCTTCTTCTGGGTTTGTGTGCTGTAAGTGTAGGAGTAATTGAACGCTGTAATGGAGTGGTCAATGTAGGAACTCTTGATGTACAGGTTTTCAATCCGATTCAGAAAAACAGAGTCGAGGGCAAACATTCTGACCAGATTGATGTCCAACAAATTGATCCGGTGCGTCACAAATTCTGAAGACTTCCACTGATAACCAAAGGTTGATCGGGCAATGGTGCGGGTATAATCGGGTCTTTTCTGATAGTTGTAGGAGATGTTGAAAAAGGTTTGAGGAGTAGAGAACCTGAAGAAATTGGTTTTCAGGAAGGGTGCAATGTATTTCGGTACGGTAATCTTTGCATCCACTCCTGTTTCAACTGAATTGAAAGTGGTGGCTGAATCACCTACCCCATAGCTTTGTTTTTGGGTAGCAGCGAGAAACTGAAGATCGAAAATTTCTCCTCCCCGGAAGAGATTTTTGTGCTGATAGCCCAGATTGCCTGCCAAACCAAAATTTCCAAGAGAGTTGGTTCCCTCGACGCTGGCACTATACGACTGGCTTAAACTGGGGGTTAGCTGGATGTAGCAATCCAGCATAGGATAACCTTCTGCATCCTTCTGCCCCGTTTCAATGAATCGAATATTTACCAATTTGAACAATCTTAAGGCAAAATATTCATTGTAGGTTCTGTCTACAAGTGCTGCGCTGTAAAATTTCTTATCGGCCAGATGGTTGGCGTTCATCAAAAGATCCGGCTTCAACTTTCTGATTTTCTTGGAAACAAAGAAGTGATGGCCAATTCGCAAGGTATCATTCCGGACAGTGTCGGCAGCACCGCTTTCTGAAAAAAGTGAGTTTTGAATATCCTTCTCATTCAGGTAATAAAAATTTCGAAAGGTATATCTCTCGTGGTTTCTCTTCTGGATCTGATCTGTGGAATCACCAAAACTCTCTTTTTCGATGACCAGTTTCAGGTCAACGCCTCTCCCCTTCCGAATGGAGTCGGCTTCGTAATAAAAGATATTCTTGGTGGATTTGTAAAACCCTTCATTTTGAATTTTTTTCAACAATCGCTGACTTTCCGTTCCAAGCAGATCAGAGTCAAAAAGTGACTTTGGCTTGATCAGACTTACGTTGCCCGGTCTTGCCAGCAGCGTGCGCAGCGAATCGTCCTTGATGACCGTTTGGAAGGAGCGAATGGTATAGGGTTGGTTTGCCTGGATGTAATAAAATACCTCCGCCTTCCCGTTCGATCGCAGGAGGGTGCTGTCTCTGATCATGGCATTGAAATATCCCTTGCTGTGCAGATATCGCTCAAACTCCTCCCTGGTCTTTTGGGTCAGGTACGGATCATAGATTACAGGAGCCTCTCCAATCCGCTTCAGCCAGCCATCTTCCTTCTTTTTGGCCGAAAGGTTGTACAATCCCAGGTGAAATTTCCAAAAACCAAAAATGCGGGTATTGGGTTTTTGTTTGAGGTAGCTCTTCAAAATGTTCCTGTCGATAACTTTCTTATCGGTTTCAATGGTAACTTTTGAAAGCAAGTAATTTTTTTCAGGAACGTACTTATTTGTTTGACAGCTAACTATCAAAAAAGAAAACAGGATAATACCTGCTACAACGAAACCATATGTAAAGATTTTCTTCAATTTAACATGTCTGAAAAACTAAAACAAAGATAATCAACCCTGCTAATTAAAAATGGATTATTTTTGGAACAATTAAACAGTTGACACAGATGATTTCCAGGCAAACTATTGATTTTATCCGTTCCCTGGCCCACAAAAAGGAGAGGGAAATAGCTGGATGCTTTGTAGCAGAAGGGGAAAAACTGGTTTTTGATCTGTTAAAAACTGCTCTGGTTCTGGAAGAGTTGTACGTCACAGATGAAGGCATGGCCGCTCTGGAGGGTAGCAGCGTTGAAAAAATGGCCGTTCGGCTTTCGGGCAAGGAGATGGAACGAATATCATCCTTTAAGAATCCATCCACAGTATTGGCCTTGTTCTGCATTCCTGCAGTTGCCAAGATCACTTCCAAGACTTTCAGAGGAGTTAACCTCGTTTTGGACGGGGTCCAGGATCCCGGAAATCTCGGCACCATCGTCCGAACGGCAGACTGGTTTGGCATATCCGGCGTATTTTGTTCCATAGCGTGTGCAGATCTTTACAATCCAAAATGCGTGCAGGCCACGATGGGTGCGCTTGCCCGGGTTAAGGTGCATTACGTCGATCTGGTCCATTTTCTGGGCGAAGCAGCTGAGAATAAAATTCCTGTTTATGGGACTTTCATGGAAGGAGAAAACCTTTTTAAAACCGATTTGGCACAAGATGCCCTTGTCGTGATGGGCAGCGAAGGGAAAGGTATTTCGTCGGAACTTATCCCCTTCCTGACAAAGAAAATCTCCATCCCTTCCTATCCGGAAGGGAACAGGGAACTGGAATCTCTCAATGTCGGCATTTCATCAGCCATTGTTTGCGCAGAGTTTCGAAGAAGAGCTAAACCTTGAGGGTTTTAAAACCTTCAAGGTTTAAAAAGTTGCCCGATCATATCCGCCACTCTCTCGCCATCCACTGCAGACGAAACAATCCCTCCTGCATAGCCTGCGCCTTCCCCGCAAGGGAATAGTCCTTTGACCTGCAACTGCTCCAGCGTTTCATCCGATCTGGGAATTCTTAAGGGGGATGAGGTTCTGCTTTCGACCCCCATCACGATGGCTTCATTGGTGAGGTATCCCCTGCTTTTGCGCCCCATTTTCAACAATCCCTCCCTCAACCTTGCGGTCACAGAATTAGGTAGCCAGTCGCCGATATTGGAAGGGGTGATCCCCGGCCGGTAAGAGGTTTCGGGAAGTGTGGCACTCTTGCGGTTGGTGGTAAAATCAGCCAGTCGCTGGGCCGGAGCCAGTTGACTTTCGCCGGCTGCCTGGAAGCAATTTCTTTCTACTGCCTGCTGAAATTCGAGCCCGGCAAAGATTCCAAAACGCTGAAACTCTTTTGGCAGGTCCTCAGGCCTGATTTCCGTGACCATGCCGGAGTTGGCAAATTTTCCCCCTCTGCTGGAGGGAGACATCCCATTCACCACCAGCTCGCCGGGCGATGTAGCAGCGGGTACAACCACTCCTCCTGGGCACATACAAAAGGAGTAGACACCTCTGTCGCCAACCTGTTCAACCATGGTATAGGCAGCAGGAGGCAGGTATTTCCCCCTGGCGGTACCATGGTACTGAATTTTATCTATCAGCTCCTGAGGATGCTCGATGCGTACTCCCAGGGCAAAGCTTTTGGCTTCCAGATCAATGCTGCTTTTTTGAAGCAGGTAATAAATATCCCGTGCCGAATGACCGGTGGCCAGAATAACGGCGATTCCTTCCACCTTGTCCCCATTCTGGAGAACAACTCCCTTGATACGGTTTCCTTCCAGGATTAAATCGGTTACCCGTGAATTAAAATGATAGGAACCACCCGACCGCACTATCGTTTCGCGGATGGCACCGACGACCTTTGGCAATACATTGGTGCCGATGTGCGGATGCGCCTCCACCAGTATTTCATCCTGTGCCCCATGGAAATTGAGTACTTCCAGTACTTTCCTGACATCGCCCCTCTTTTTGGAACGGGTATAAAGTTTTCCATCGGAGAAAGTCCCTGCACCGCCTTCTCCGTATCCATAATTGGAATCGGGGTTGATCAGGTGTTCACTGTGGATGGCTGAAATGTCTTTTTTCCTTTCGTTCACCTCTTTCCCCCTTTCCAGGAGGATGGGTTTGAAACCCAGTTCAATCAGGTGGAGTGCCGCAAACAATCCTGCAGGTCCGGCTCCAACAATCACCACTGGCTTTTTATTTCCCACGAATGGATAGTCAAAATGCGGCCGGTTAATTTTTTCAGGGACTTCGTCGATGGTGACCTCAAGGGAGAGGTTGATCTTAATTCTTGCGTTCCTGGCATCTATGGAGTGCCGGACGACAGTGATCTGAAATATTCGCTCCTTCTCTATCTTCAGGTTAGCGGCAACTACCTCTTTTAATTTATCCTGTTCGCCTGCCTCTGCCGGAGATACCGCTATGTTGAGTTCTTTTTTCATCTGCTTGTAAGTTGTTTTTTATTTGCCTGATGGAATGCCAAAAGATTCATTTTCGGTGGAACGAAAATAAATCGTAGCGATTTCATCAAAATTGAAATTGATTTTTTTGCAGCCTTGCACTCCATCCTGCCTGCATTCTTCAAATTGCTCCGCTACAACATACCGGAAGATCAGGTTATTCAAAATAGAAAATCAACGTGAAAATGTTGGATTTCAAGCTTTTCAAAACATAACTGTAATAGGGCGGATTTGTTGCAGAAACATCAAAATTGAGCAGGTTGTTAAGGCCGCACGAATATTTAAATTCTCCGGTAAACCGGAAATAGGGGAAATAGGTATCGATTCCAAAGGCGACCTCCGCATAGTATCCATTCCTGTTCAGGTGAAGTACGCTTTCGGAGATCCGTTTGCTCTCCAGGTCTCTTCTGTAGGCGGCACCACCGTAAATGTAAGGACGGAGGTTGCCGGACCGGAAGCCCTTGTAACGAAAACCAAAAGGAATGTCTATGTATGCAGAGGGAGTGGTGGTGTATCTTTCATAGGTCAATCCAGGATAAAGAATACCTCCGTAGGTGGTAGACTTCATGTATTGACTGATGTTGTCCGTAAATAGCAGTTGTCTCGATCCAAGCGACATGCCAGGAGTAAATCGAAAATCAACGCCCTTGTTCATCCTGAGATTGATGACCCCTCCCACCGTAAAACCAGGCTTCAGCGGATAGGACTCAACCCGATAGGAATGAACTCCATTGTAAAATCTTTTGTCGGCCTCGGCCATAAAACTACTGCCTTGGGCCGACACAACCGGATTTTGCGTCAGATCGTTGTAATGGGCAAAGCGGTAATCCATGGTATTAAGACCCAGGTAGAATCCGAAATGGAGCGGACGGTCGTCGAAACGCGACAGGTTTTCATCCTTCGTCAACTGGGCTGACACAGGATTTCCTGCTCCTACCAAAAGAAGCACAAGAACGACCCATATCAATTTCATCCCTTTCCCCATTTTCACTTTTGCCTTTTATAGTTTCTTCCCCAAATAAATCGTTGCGATCCCAAATGTCAGCCTGTATTCCCGGATCTGTTCGAAGCCGGATTTCCTCATAAAAGTAATGAATTTTTCTCCGTCAGGAAATCCTTCCACCGATTCGGGCAAATAGGTATAGGCAGAACGGTCGCCTGAAACGAGCCGGCCGATGGCAGGCATCAGCCATTTTGAATAAAATTTGTACCCAAACTTCACCAGTATATTGCGAGGTTTGGAGAATTCCAGGATGCAAACAGTTCCCCCTTTTTTAAGTACCCTGAACAATTCCCCCAGACCTTGACCAAGGTTTTCGAAATTTCTGACTCCGAAGGCAACGGTAGCTACATCAAAACTCTGGTCGGGAAACTGGATGGATTCAGAATCTCCAGCCATCAGTTCAATGCGGTCTGCCAGTCCGAGCTTTTTTACTTTTTCCTTTCCTACTGCCACCATCTCTTTGGAAATGTCTATCCCAGTCACCTTTCTGGCACCCGAATTCAGCGCTGCAATGGCAAAATCACCTGTTCCTGTGGCCACGTCCAGAATGGTTTCGGGTGAATAACCTGAAATCAGCCGGATGGCCTTGCGGCGCCACAATTTATCGATACCGAAGGAAAGCGTATGGTTAAGGAAGTCATACTTCGGAGCAATGTGATCGAACATGGTTGCGATCTGCTCCTTCTTCCCGGCAGAAGATTCCCGGTAGGGCTTTATTTCACTCATCCAGATCGTCTATTGTTTCACTAACCAGCCCTTTGTCGACAAAACCCATCGACTGGTCATCGATTCGAATTTCTCCCTTGGTCACATGGCCCAGGGTCATGACAGGGATTTTCCTGTCGAACAGGTAATCGACAAATTCATCCTCTTTTTCTTTGGAAACAGAGACCACATATCTTCCCATCGACTCACCGAAGAGGAAAGCGTCGCTTCTGATTTCGCCATCTGTGGTGATGTCAAATCCCAGATCATTGGGCAGCGCATTCCGCAAAAGGGTAAAGAAGAGTCCACCTATGCCCACCGGAGATGCAGAAATTACAAGGTCTTTCTGGATAACTTCCTTCATCACCTCCGTGAGACGACTTTCTGTGGAGAGACTGAATTTCATCAGGGGCCATTCCTTTACTTCGTGGTAAAAATCGAGGTATTCGGAGGCATTGATATCGTTGTAGGAGCGTCCAACCAGCAGAAGGTTGTCACCCTTTTTTCGAAATTTTGGCAACAATAGTTGTTTCCTGCTTTTAAGTTTCCCAAAGAGACTGATGATTAACGTTGGAGGAACAAATCCTTGGTCTCCTGAATAGTCGTAATGCAATTTGCGTTGTGAAAATTTCAGGTTAAAGCTCTTTGCAGCAGCGTCAAGTCCAAGCCGTGCGGCCATCACCATCTCCTGGGCAATGGGGTTGGCAAACTCTACATGGTTCATGAAACTACTGATTGATACAGGAACGGCGCCGTAACAGGTCAATCTCCTGACCGCCTTTGCAACGAGAATTTGAGCCGCAGCATAGGGATCAATGGCGAGCCGGCGATGGTCGGCATAGATGGTTAAGGAATAGAATTGCTCTTCATCGTCCAGCTGGAAGATGCCCGAATCGTCTGCATTGTCACCCCCCATTTGAGAAGGATCGAGATCCGGGGCTGCAAACTCGTTGAAGATGTTTACCGGAGAAAGATGAGGGATTGCAAGCATCGAATAGATGACACTCTGCAAGTCATCCGGTTCGGGAGTCTGATCAATGCTGAAGGATTTTGGACTATTTTCGCTCATGGCCTGTCTGTTTTTTTACAAAGATAATTGATTCATGGGAAAAGCCGCTAACTGAGCTCAGAAACCATTCGTTACCTGCATGAATGTTTTTCCGATTTCTTTCCAAATAACAGTCAGTTTTTCCTATTTTAGCTTCCTCAAAAAAATCGTTATGTCAAAAATTGCACTCATCACAGGAGCTACTTCCGGAATTGGTGCTGCTACCTCCCATCTTCTGGCAGCCAATGGCTTTGATCTGATTCTGACCGGCCGCAGAAACAAGCGTCTGGTAGAACTGGAGAGGGACCTTGCGGTAAAATTCAAGGTAAAATGCCTGTTGCTCTGTTTTGACGTCAGAAAGGCAGACCAGGTTCATACCTCCTTGGATAGCCTGCCAGACAACTGGAAAGCGGTAGATGTGCTCGTGAACAATGCAGGCCTTGCCGTTGGAATGGATACCGTCGACAACGGTGAGATCGATGACTGGGAAAGGATGATAGACACCAATGTAAAAGGGTTGCTCTACGTTTCGAGGTGTGTTACCCCCTGGATGAAGGTCCGCAAAACAGGTCAGATCATCAACATCTCTTCCATAGCAGGCAAAGAGGCCTATCCGATGGGTGGGGTCTATTGCGGCACCAAACATGCCGTACAGGCGATCTCTCACGCGATGCGAATTGAACTCCTTCCTTTTGGTGTGAAAGTTGGCACGATCGCTCCAGGGATGGTCGACACCGAATTCTCCAATGTCCGTTTCAAGGGGGATGATGAACGTGCCAAAAGTGTGTACAAGGGTTTCACCCCACTATCTCCGGTCGATATAGCAGAGACGATTCTCTTCCTGATCACACGTCCAGCCCACGTTAACATCGACGATGTGCTGATTATGCCAACGGCGCAGGGTTCGGCGCGCGATGTTTATCGGATTCCCTGAGCCAAGGTGAAGAATTGCACAAAGATTTAATTACTATTTTTGCATAAAGTTCCAACCATGAAATAGCCAGGAGGAATTTATTCATATCAACCGATAAGGAGGATTTGGCTATTCCATCTGGCTGTTAACAGAAAAATGAGAAACCCATGAAGCTAGAAGTATCCAACGGAGAGATCGCAGATAAATTAACTATTATCGAAATCAAACTCGAGAAAATCAATGATCCGGGCAAACTTGCCAACCTAAGGAATGAATACGAGGTAGTCAACCAGGCAATGAGTACCATCCTGGAAAAATCGCATCCGCTCTATCGCCAGTTGTACGAAATCAATACCCGTCTCTGGGTCATCGAGGATCATATCCGGGACTTGGAAAGGGCCAAAGACTTTGGCGATGATTTTATTCAGACCGCAAGATCCGTTTACTTCATCAACGACGACCGCTCGGATGTGAAGCGTAAAATAAATGAAATCACCGGATCCAACCTTTTCGAAGAGAAGAGTTACGAGCAATACAAATAAGAAGTGACTAAAGTGACTAAAGTGCCTAGAGTACTTAAAGTACTTGAATTGCAGGGACTCCCAACTTTAGTCAATTTAGTTCACTTAAGTCAATTTAGTCACTTATAGATGAAGAAAATCCTTGTTTTCCGACTTTCTGCCATGGGCGATGTTGCCCTTACGGTTCCCGTGATTCGCAACGTCATTGAATCCAACAGTGATCTTCACATCACCCTCGTAACAAGGCCTTTCTTCGCACCCTTCTTTTTCGGCATTCCCCGATTAAAACTGTATTTTCCTAAACTCGAGGAGAGGCACAAAGGACTGAAGGGGCTATACCGGCTCTACAAGGACTTGAAGGAGTTGGGACCTTTTGGGGAGGTCATCGACCTTCACGCAGTACTCAGGACAAGAATCGTCAACCTTTTTTTCCGACTGGCTCATGTACCCGTCTTCTCCATCGACAAGGGAAGGAAGGAGAAAAACAAAATCATCCGAACGAAGAAGATTACAGAGCTGAAACATGCCACCCAACGGTATGTCGACACCTTCCTGGCAGCAGGGATTGAAGTCAAAATAGGTAAGGCTCCCTACATTGACTATTCTTCCGAAGCTTTTCAAAATGCCCGCAGTTATCTCCTTGGAAAGATTCCGGAAAAAGGATATCTGAAAATCGGACTCTCTCCATTTGCCAATACCGCACCAAAGATCTGGGGGATTGAAAATTTCAAAGAGTTGATTACCCTGATCAATAAAAACCATAAGGCTGTCTTTTTTCTCTTTGGAGGAGGGGAAAAGGAACTTAAACTACTGAAAAAACTGGAGCAACACAGCGACAATGTTCACCTGGTGGCAGGCAAGTTTACCCTTTCGGAAGAGATCGCAATGATAAGAATGCTGGACCTGATGATCGCCATGGATTCCTCCAACATGCACCTTGCATCCCTCTCCGGAATCAGAACCATTTCGGTATGGGGAGGTACCCATCCGGCCTTTGGCTTCTCGGCATTGGGACAGCCGAAAGAGTACCAGATACAACCACCAGAAGGCATTTTAACCTGCCGGCCCTGTTCCGTGTTTGGCGGGAAACCCTGTATCTACCCTACTCCCAGTTGCATGGAACTTATCAAAGCCATCGATATCTACAAGCGGTTGGTGATGCTGGACGTTTTGAATCCCAGGCCAAAGGATAGGGAATAATTTTTCTTGGAATCTAAATTCAGTACTTTTTTAGCTTTCTTCGCCCCGCAACCATCCTTTAAAATTGCCTTTGCGATGGCGGTAATTCTTGTTGCGCTGATCCAGTTTTAACAGCAACTCAATGGCTTTCTCTTCCGGCATCTTGCAGAGTCTTGAATATTCCGAAGCAATCAGCCGCAGGGTCTCTTCATCGGTATCCAGTTGTCTGAAATTGTAAATGCCCTCTTCAAAACCGACTGGCTGGAACTTCATCCTGTTAAGGTCTACAACGGCAAATTGATATTCCCCTTCCAGCTTTTTTATCAGGGTATTGCCCGGAGAATAATCAAGATGGAAAATCCCGTTTTTGTGCAGGTGCTCCCAGGTAAACAGAACCCATTGTTTCAAAATATTTTGCTTGTCGGTGACCTGGTTGTTTAACACATCTCTCAGCGTAAAATCACAACGGTAGTTCAGAGAAACATAGTAACTCTCCCTGAGTTTTCCTCCCGAAATGCACTCCACGTAGGCAACGGGTTTTGGCGTGGAGGCACCGCAATCCAAAAAACGGCTGGCATTCCAGAAGGACCTGGCCGCCTTTGAGCCCCGCACGTAAACATAGGCAAACCTGTTGACCAGGTTGGGCAATTTGAAAGACTTTACATTCAACTCAAAACCAAGCGCTTCAAAAATTTTCACCTCATTACGGTCCTTAAAAATGGTGGTCCCGTGACCCTCAAAATAGGCCGGAAGGTTTTTAACCCAGCTTTCGAGCCCCTCAAATCCCGGAGCCAACAGGTATTGATTTCGTTTGCCCATGGTGATCATTGGTTCATAAAACCTTGTTGCTTCAGCACATCCAGCAACATATTCGAAAAAACCACGTTGTCAGACTTTTTGTACCTCACATCTGTAAATACTTGAGCCAGTGTTTGTTTTTTATTTTCAGCAACAAACTTCAGGTTTTCTGGCAAGGCCATTTTGTTGGCATACAGTTCTGATATTTTTTCGGAATCGTATTCACCATAAATCTCCTGATGAACAATGGCTTCCAGCGGCAATCTATCGGCAAGTGGTGGTTGCTCGTTTGGCCATCCGATGGTAACAGTCGTAACAGGAACTACGCCGGCAGGTAGTTTCAAAATATCGATGATTTTTGCTGCCAGATAAGTGGTCGTGCCGAGATAGCAAATTCCCAGACCCTCACTTTCAGCCGCCAGGCAAACATTTTGGGCAACCAGCAGTGCATCGATGGCTGCTGTGAAAAACGAGAGAAAATTGTCGTAACCGGGATCGGCCTGGTACTGTTTGCACCAACTATTGAATCTGTTGAAATCGGCGCAAAAGGTCAATACCACTGGGGCCCCTTCCACCATCGGCTGGTTGAAATGGCAGCTGGCCAACAGCTTTTTCATCTCTGCATTTCGGTTCACAACAATGCTATAAACCTGCATGTTGCCAGTTGTTGAGGCTCTGCAGCCAGCTTCCAAAATCTTGGTCAGCAACTCATCGGTAATATTATCTTTTGTATATTTCCGGATGGTTCGGTGCTGCAATATTGAATCCAGCATAAATTAGACTTTGGTGCAAAGATAAAAGCAATAACTTAGAAAACCATCATGTAAAAACGGTTCCTGAGCCGAGCAGAAGGATCGATTTTCGATTTTGGAATGGACACCTGATCCGAAACAGATTGCCTCCCGATTAACCCAAAACCGATTTTTTATATTCGATCTTGAAGGTTACGATTGGCCATTCCGGAAGTACCAGTCACCAATGGAGGTATCCGTTTGCCAGAGATAGGGACGGATGGAATCCAGCGCGTAACATTCCTTGTTCCATATAATCCAGATAAAGGCCTAGTCCAGTTTATAGATCCGTTCCATCAACTGCCACTTCTCGTCGGCAGTTGCCTCCTCAGTGCTTTGCTGAAACCTGGAGACATACGCCTCCCATTCACTTTGTCTCGGCTTTTTTGCCAGTTCCTTCATGGCATTGTCGTGATCAAAATCCGGAACGGTCTCCATGATCATGAACAGGCGGAATCCCAGAAGGTATATTTCCATGTCAAGGATACCCACCTCCCGCATTCCCAAAGTAATTTCCGGCCAGGCTGCACCCGGTGCATGAACCTGTTTGTAATCTATAATCAATTGGGCATCCTCTTTTAAGGTGAGTGTCTTGCAATAGCGCTTGAATGCAGGAGATTTGGTCATTTCAAAGTGTTTCATTACTTATATAATTTGTTTATTACCACACGAACGAAACCCCAAACGGAGCTAATGCTCTTTGAGTGAAATGGCTCATTCATAGGAATGGCAAGTAAAAGTCATTTGTATATCAACCAATCTGTAAACATTGAAATGGGTACCCCATCAATGGCCTGTTCCAATCTTTACACCACTTACTCCGTCCACTCCACTGAGCTTCGTCCAAAAGAAGCCATACAGCGCTATCACCACGAAGCAGGCAGCCGGAACAACGTAACCCGCCGCCATGCCATCCGCATCGGCGATTGCACCCATCACCTTGGGCAATACCGCTCCACCCATAATGGCCATGACGATGAACGAAGAGGCCACCTTTGATCGCTCGCCCAACCCAAAGATCCCAAGCGAGAAAATAGTAGGAAACATGATGGACATGAAGAAAAAGCTAAGAAATACCGCTACTACCGACACCCAGCCCAGTTTGGCAACAATCACAAGCATCAATATCACATTGATCAAGGCATACAGGCCCAACATTTTATGTGCCTTGGTGACCCTCAAAATAAAGGACCCAGTAAACCGGCCCAAAAGGAACAACGGAAATGCCATCCACGACATCAGGGAGGTGGCCCCCTTCTCGGTCAGAAAATAGGCCCCGTTTCGCAAGATGGAGCCATTCTCTCCCCCTATGAACCAGCTCGATTTCATGCTCTCGGCTATCGCCGGAACCTCTTCTACCATGTAGTTGATAAAGAAACTGAATATCCCTGCCTGTGCAGCCACATACAGAAATTGGGCGATGGTTGCACCGGTAAAGTGAGGGGCCGACCAGATACTGTCTCTGTGAATCAGTTTTCCTCTTTTTAGTGTGATAAAAACGATGGAACCCACCCCTGCAAGAACGGTAACCACATCGAACACCATCGCCAGAGTGTGGTTAACTGCCAGCATGGCAACCGGATTGGCAAGGGTTGCCCTGTCCATGTACACCAGTTGGGCAAAGAAGCGGAAGATCATGCCCAGTGCAAAACTGAACAGAATGGCGCATACATACAAAAGAACAGTTGACAACAGGTTTTGCTGTCCGAATACATCGGCCTGAGCCGCCCTGTTTTCTGAATTATTTTCATCCCTCTCCTTTTCAACAATATCAGGCATTTTGCTCTTAACAAAGGCTACAATAAGGACCACAATGATCAGGGCAAGTCCCACATAGGGAATCCACATGGTCTTGTGTGCAATTTCTGCATTTTGCTGCGCATTGAGCGTCGCATCTGAATGGTAAAAATACAATCCCCCGATAAACGGAGCAATCGGCCAGCCTAGCGCGTTGAAGGATTGTGCCAGGTTGATTCGGGATGCTGCATATTTGGGATCTCCCAACACAGTAGTATATGGATTGGCAACGGTTTCAAGGAACGAGAAACCCATCGCTACCAGGCAAACGCCAAGCAGAACTGCCCAGAAACCGTCAATCTTGGTGGCTGGATAAAACCACAGACAGCCAACTGCAGCTAAACTCAGACCCAAAATAATCCCCCATTTGTATCCCAGTTTGTGAATAAACCAGCCGGCGGGCAAGGCCATGAAAAAATAGCCCAGGTAATGCGAAAACTGAACATTGGCCGAGTCGGCCTTCGTGAGGTGGTAATAATCCTGAAAATGCTTGTCCATCGTATCGATCAGGCTGTTACCAACCGCCCATAAGGTAAAAAGCAAGGCTACCAGGAAGAAAATGATGGTGTGGTTTCTTCCGTCTTCCGTGGTAAAAAGACCCTTTTTTGCACTGTCCATTTCGTAAATAGTAAGGATGATTGATAATTTGAATTATTGCCATTCAAAAGTCACTAAACTTATCTGTTTTGCCAAATATCTTTTTTCCTTTGTAAACGATAAGGGGGAATAAAATGAGGTGAAAGGTGATTTCGATTCGGAATTTTTCGATTCGTAGTTTGAATCGTTTCATATTTCGTCGTTTCAGGTGAAAAGATTACTTGATTTTCTAAACCTATGCAGGGAGAGATCGGTTGAAGGAGGTGCCGCCAAATTTTTCCCTGACCTAACTTATATGCCATGAACACATTTTGCAATGACTATGTCCGGATTGATGCGAGGGGGATTGATCTTTTGAGAAATCAATTTGCCTATCAGCACTTCGATTATGCAGAAATTAGGTCTATTAAAATCCACCATGGACATTTGCTCAGGAACAGATTGATCCCAATGCTGGCAGGGCTATTTCTGGTTGCCATTTCGCTGAAATTAATGATCCCTGTTGCAGATATTCTGAATGAGATACATGATGACCCTCCTAGTACCTATCATGGGAGAGGTCTTGCAATGATGTTATCGATGCCGGTTCTGTTGCTCGGAATTGGAGCCTATTTTTTTGTACAATCCCTGAGAAGATCCAAAATACTTTCGATCCGGACCGAAAAAGAGCACTGCAACATCCGGATCAAAGAGTTTGAAAAATCGGATGAGTTAGGGGATTTGATCCGATTTCTAAAAGAGAAAATGCCAGGGAGAATTGAAAATGAGTAATATATTTAACCATTTTCAAATTACCTCCCAATACGGAATGGATCACTTTCCATTCATCATGCCAAAAATCGCATCCACCACGGAATCCACATTTGGTTTTGAAAAATACTCCCCATCGGTACCGTAGGCTCCGCGGTGATCCATTGCGGAAATAACCAGGGGTTGTGCATCCAGGGAGAAGAAAGCCTCCTCCTGCTCCATTATTTTTTGAAGCATGTATCCGGTTCCCCCACCCGGCACATCTTCGTCAAGGAGTACCAGTCTGTTCGTTTTTTTCAGGGAAGCGGTAATCAGGTGACCGGTATCAAAGGGTGCCAGGGTCTGCACATCGATCAGCTCGACCGAGATGCCCATCGATTTCAGGATGGAGGTTGCCTCCAGCGCAATGGTCACATTCCAGCCGTAGGTAACCAATGTAAGGTCAGAACCCTCAGCCAGGATTTCTGGCACACCCAGCGGAACCGTATATTCCCCTAGATTTTCCGGTAATTTTTCCCGTACATAATACCCTTTCAAAGGCTCAATCACCAGCGCAGGTTCATACCCCTTGAGCAGAAAATTGTAAAATCCCGCAGCCTGGGTCATGTTTCGCGGTACGCACAACTGAAAGCCCCGCATCGATCCGAGAAGCATACTCATGGGAGAACCCGAATGCCACATCCCTTGCAACTGATGACCGCGGGTCCGAATGATCAAAGGCGCAATCTGCCTGCCACAGGTCCGGTAATGGAGGGTAGAAAGGTCATCCGCCAGCGACGGAAGGGCATAGATCAGGTAATCGAGGTACTGAATTTCTGCAATGGGTTTAAATCCACGCAAGGCCAGTCCGACTCCCTGACCGATGATAGTGGTCTCGCGGATGCCTGTATCGAAGACCCGGTGCACGCCATATTTTTCCTGCAATCCCTTCGTTTCCTGGTTGACTCCACCCAATACACCGGTGTCTTCCCCAAAAGTAAGCAACAATGGATATTTCTGAAAGAGTTGGTCAAAGTTCAGGTTCAGCAGTTCTGTTCCGGTTACCATTCTTGTACCCGACTGGTAGGTGGCCGGCAAAAGCTCTCCATTGGGATTTTCTTCCTTACCAGGAAAGCTCTCTTCGCTAAACAGCCCGGCACCAATGGCCGTTGAATCTTTCATCCAGATCGAAAGTTGACGGTGCAGTTCATACATTTCAGGCATGGTGGCCATGGTGCGGAGTAGCCTGTGTGCGAATCGAATCAGATCTTTTCGGTTGGGATAGGAGGCCTTCAGCAACTCGTTCAACTCCCATTTCTTGTTCGAAAGAAGGTCATTTTCCTTTGAAATGGCCTCCGTCACCTCTCTTAATCCATTTCTTTCGGTCTCAAATCCTGATTTAAAATTTTTCCAGGCCAGGTCACGTGCACTCTTGGCCTCGCGGAAAGCATCCTCTTCCAAAAGACCCAGGGACTTTGCATCGGCATAGCCTTCAGCCAGGATCCACGTCCTGAATTTGACAATCGCATCAAATTCCTGTTCCCAGTGCAGCCGTTCACCCGTTTTGTACCGTTCGTGAGAGCCCGAGGTAGAGTGCCCCAGCGGTTGGGTGAGTTCATCGATGTGAAAAATTACGGGAACATGATTGGAACGGCAAAGGGCGATCCCCTCTTCAAAAGTCTTCACCATGCAGGGATAATCCCATCCCTTGCAGGTGTAAATTAGACATCCTGCATCTTTTCCTTTGGCCCTAAATCCCTCCAATGCCTTGGAAATACTTCCCTTGGCAGTCTGCAAATCGACTGGGACGCTGATGCCGAACCCATTGTCCCAGATGGCCACAGCAAGCGGTACCTGCATCACGCAGGCGGCGTTGATGGTCTCGAAAAACATCCCTTCAGATGTACTCGACTCACCGATGGAACCAAATGCAACCTCATCTCCCGTGATCAGACCTTCAGTATGTTTTTGAAATTCAGAATTTTCCCTGACAAGCTTGGAAGCCTGGGCCATCCCAAGCAAACGGGGAATCTGCCCAGCAGTGGGCGACAGATCCGCGGCCGAATTCTTCATCCTGGATAGTTCCAAAAAGGAGCCTCCGGGCGTTCTGTTGGCGGTAGAGTGGTGATTGTTAAAATTCCTCCCTCCAGTTGAGGGATTATTTTTGCGGTTGGTGTCGCCATAAAGCTGGGCGAAAAATTCGACCGGTGTCATCATACCAGCAGCCAACAAAAAAGTCTGATCGCGGTAATATCCTGATCTCCAATCTCCTTCGCGAAAACTTTTCACATAGGCAATTTGTGCCAATTCCTTTCCATCGCCGAATATGCCAAAGGGAGCCCGGCCAAGGTGCACCTCTTTCCTTCCAAGGATACTTAACTGCCGGCTGAGAAAAACCAGATAATAATCTTTCAGTACACTTTCTTTTGAGAAAACAGACTGACTAACAGATACTTTCAACCCCATCTAAAAAAATTAGCGCACCTGATAAGATGCATAACTCCTTTTTAAACGAAAACGGAGGAGATAAGTTATCCAATTGGAAACATAAAAAAAACCGAAGAATGCAAATCCTCCGGTTTTCAATGGGTTATCCCAATTAAATTATCTCGTTTTTCCATACAACGGGCCATAGGTGTCACAGGCACGGTAGTCGCTTCCCTCCTTGTCCATGCCGAAAGAGTTCCAGGAGGCGGGGCGGAAGATTTCACCCTCCTCCACATTGTGCATGCAAACAGGTATCCTCAGCATCGCTGCCAACGAAATCAGGTCTGCACCTATATGACCATAGCTGATAGCGCCGTGGTTTGCGCCCCAGTTGGCCATCACACTGTAGACATCAGAAAAAGCTCCCGCACCTGTAAGCCGGGGGGCAAACCAGGTGGTTGGCCAGGTAGGATTGGTTCTTTTATCGAGTGTGGCATGCACCTCATCCGGCAAATCGATGGTCCATCCTTCTGCAATCTGCAATACGGGACCCAGTCCTTTGACCAGATTGACGCGGCACATCGTGACCGGCATCTCCCCTACCGTCTTGAAATGGGAAGAGTAACCACCTCCGCGGAAATACCCCAAATCAGCAGGGGCCCAATCCGTCGCATCCAGACAGGCCTTTGCCTCCGCTTCAGAGATCTCCCAGAAGGGTTTCATGATCGATTTACCTTCCTGCTTCTGTTGGCCAGTGGCGTCGAGGGTGGTAGAGCCTGAATTGATCAGGTGGATGATCCCGTTGGCGGCTTTCCCCGACAGTTTGCTTCCGGTGACACGCTCAACGGCATCCGGACTCCAGTAGGTACGAACATCGGAGAAGATCTGGGCCGTGTTGGTCAAAAGATGACCAAACAGCATGGAGACGCCGTTCAGGGAGTCATTCTCGGTGGCAAACACAAAGGCCTGCCTGATCCCGTTCCAGTCGAAGGAGGAGTTCAGGATGGCTTCCATAAAGTCGCCGTTTGGAAGATGGTCGGTCCAGGCACGTTGGCCCTGAAAACCTCCCAGAATGGCATTGTGACCCAAAGCTTCTTCGCCGAAACCCAGTTCCTTCAATTTTGGATTGCCAATCATCAAATCGCGGGCCGACAGGGTCATCTTCACTACCATCTCCCACTCCCAGTCTTTCCGCTCCCTGGAAGCCTGCTTGCCGGGATCATTGACATCTTCTCCCTCCCTGCAGTTCTCTTTTACCCAGGCCAGCGCCCTTTTATATTCTTCAGGATCGTAAATGCCTCTTTCGGCACGGCGAACCAGTTCTGACATATCGATTACTTCCGTTCTTACACCCAGATAATCGAGCAAGAATTCCTGATCTACATAGGAACCGGCAATACCCATCGACATCCCTCCCAGGGAGAGATAAGATTTATTTTTCATCTGTGCCACGGCCAAACCGGCCTTCACGAAACGAAGAATCTTCTCCTTGACATCCACCGGTATGGAACCATCCTTTTTATCCTGAACATCATGACCATAAATACCGAATGCAGGTAATCCCTTCTGCGCATATCCAGCCAATGCTGCCGCCAGATACACAGCACCCGGACGTTCTGTTCCATTGAATCCCCAAACTGCTTTTGGCAACAGCGGATCGGTATCCATTACCTCAGTGCCGTAGCACCAACAGGGAGAAACTGTCAGCGATACGCCTACCCCCGACCGGGCAAATTTTTCGGCACACAGGGCCGCCTCGGCAACTCCACCGATGGTCGAGTCGGCAATCACACACTCAATCTTCTCCCCGTTGGGAAAACGCAGGTTCTCCGATATCAGTTGCGCAGCGGCATGGGCCATGTTCATGGTTTGTTTTTCGAGTGATTCTCTCACTCCCTGCAACCGACCGTCAATTACTGGCCGGATTCCCACCCTGGGCAGTTCCCCGATTAATCTGTTTGTAGCCATTTTTTAGTTGATTTCTATTGGTTTTGTGAATCTATATTATTTCAAATTTTTAGTCTGGAGCTTTTGGGACTTTGCCATTTTGCTTCTCTAATTAGGATGACGAAATTTCCAAGGATTAAGCCAGACTCCCTGATAAAATCACCTTCAAATTTATTACCAATATTTGGTTTATTTGGTTTCAGTCTCAAAAAAAAATGTGCTTGATCCAAAACCGATTCAGGTGCGTGGTGCATAATTACAAATTACAAAAAACCATTATTCCGCAAACTGTATCCAAGCAAGTTATCACAAGTCCGGTCTGCCCAATCAGAATCAAATCCAATCCAGATTGGACCAATTAATGCTGTCGCTCCTCCTGCAGTCAAAAATAGAACAAAGTCCTGACAAAATATATGGATCCATTCATTATAAATATGTACATTTCTAACATGATAAACATTTTTCGAATTTGGATTCAAACTGACAAAAAGTTATAAACATCTTATTTTCATATATTTATAATTATCATTGTCTGATAATAGAGATGAAATATCCAAAATAATATCCTGCATTTTTAAATATCTTTGTGTATATACGCATTTACCCTCGTGATTTATGAAATTTCTCAAAGTCCCTGACAGAGGAGATCCATCTAATACCATCCAATTAATTTCCGGTCTAAACATCCATTTACTTTGTTGCAGATTTTGGTGGCTTGTGAACTGGGAAAGCCAGAACATGTCCTTTCCTTTTTGGCGTATTTACTGGAACAAAAGCAGCGGAGGTATCATCTCGTTTGGGGGGAAAACAATTGAACTGAACCCCGATCAGATCATTCTTATTCCGCCATATACGGCCTTTTCAAGTCGGCTCAAAGGAAATGTACTCCCCCTATCAGGGTACCATCTGGAGGGAGCCAAAATGGAAATGGAAACAGATGAAACCGCACTTCAGCATAAGAAAGCGGTCATGCATCTCTTCATCCATTTCAATATGGGAATGCCATTTGATTTCATCTCCCCCGAATTGTTTTGTTTTGAATTGGATTCCCTGCGTCGCAATGATCTGGAGGAACTTTCTACAAATTTGAGACAAAATCCAGATGAATTTTCCGTGTCTTCAAGTCTGCTCATTTATAAAATCATCCTGATTACTGTTAGCCAGATATCCTCAGACTACTGGAATCTTCATACAACCGACCATCGTCTGCACAATGTCTTGCGGGAAATTGAAGACCATATTTCGGAAGTACTGACCAACAAAAGACTGGCTAAAATTGCCAACATGGCCATTAACTCATTTGCACGATTATTCAAAAAGGAGATAGGCGTGGCACCACAGCATTTTGTAAGGGAACGAAGGGTCCAAAAAACCAGCATACTGTTGCATCACACGACCGGGTCGATGGAAGAGATCGCCCGCATTTCAGGATTCTGTGACAGATTTCACCTGGCAAGGGTATTTAAGAACAACACGGGCTATTCACCGGCGCAATACAGAAAAAAATTTTACCCAAACACATGAAAAAAGATCTGGAATTATGCGATCCAAATGGACACCATTAAATTCACATCTCTTTGATCATTTTGCCAAAGATCTCCCTAAACTTGTCAAGGTCTGATTCTGGCAAAGCACGTACGAGTCTCGCTTCACATTCATTGCGACTTCTTTCTATTTCTGCCTGAATCTTTCTTCCTTCCTCCGTCAGGCAAAGGGTGATGGCCCGGCGGTCGCTCTTGTCAACATTGCGGTCGAGGTAACCATCTACCACCAGTTTTTCAATCACCCTGCTGATCCTGGAAGGTGAAAGTCCCATGTTCCTCGCCAGTTCGGGACTACTGATCCCCGTACACTGGTCCAGCGAGGCAAAGAATAACAATTCCGATTGCGACAGATTCAAATGTTCCATCAACTGGACGTCCAATTCCCCGCATTTCTTCTTCATTTCATAGACCAATCCCAGAATTTCACTCTTATTTTCCATGGAAGCTCATATTTTTAAGCTATTGGCCGATAGCCGTTAGCACTAGGTTTATAGTTTTTGACAGTTTGCGACAATTAGCAGTTAATTTTACTATTTAAAGAATCGCATACAACCCAATCTTCTTACAATTCCAAGCTAATAGCCAACGACTAATTGCCAACGGCTTTCCTTTCCCGCAAAACTACAAATAAGTCAACTATTTACAAAAGCATTTTATGCTATTAGCAAATATTCTTCATAAAAAGTTTTTTGAATGAATAAAAATATTTACTTTTGCATAAACATTATTGTTAGTAGCAAATTAATTATTTCAAAATACAAATTATGGCACTTGAACATTTGACACTTGAAACATTCAAAGAGAAAGTTTTCAATTTTGAAGCAAACAAAGAATGGAAATTTGAAGGTTCTGTACCGGCAATCGTAGATTTTTATGCAGACTGGTGCTCTCCCTGCAAGATGATCGCCCCAATTCTGGAAGAGCTGCAGGCAAATTATGGTTCGAAGCTCAACATCTACAAGGTAAACACGGAAGAGGAGCGTGAACTGGCAGGAATGTTTGGGATCCAGAGCATTCCATCCCTCCTTTTCATTCCGCTGGAAGGCCAGCCACAGATGGCACAGGGCGCACTTCCAAAGGCAACTTTTGTGACCGCCATCGAGGATGTTTTGAAAGTAACCGTACAATAATCTGAAACATAATCGGGACGAAATCGTATATTTTACAAGAGGTTTGATGCAAAATCAAATCCGAAAATCACACAAATGAAGCAAGAAATTAATCTCTCCTGGAAAAAGGGAATGGCCTTCGAGACTGAACTCAATGGACATAAATTGGTGATCGATGCAGATCAGTCGAATGGTGGCAACGATAGTGGTCCAAGACCCAAAGCCCTGATGCTGGTCGCACTAGCAGGATGCACCGGGATGGATATTGTTTCCATATTGGAGAAAATGAGGGTAGAGGTGGCCGATTTGAACATTCGGGTCGAAGGAGAGGTAACCGAGGAGCATCCTAAACATTTCACCTCGATGCACATCATCTACGAATTTTGGGGGAAAGAGCTTCCTCTGGATAAATTGGAAAAAGCAGTTTCGCTTTCAGACGAACGCTACTGTGGCGTTGCAGCCACGCTGAAACAAGGAATTCCTGTGACCCACTCGGTGGTAGTACATGAAATATAGTCGAATAATTAGTTTTTAGTTAAGAAGGTTAGATAACGTGAGAAGGCCGGGATAGAAATATCTCCGGCTTTTTTTGACTGTTTACACAAAACGAACCAAAGATTGAAACGCTCCATGAAAGGAAATAACGGGTGGCTACTCTCGAACATCCTATTATCCTAAAACTGCATCCAACCCCCTCTTATCGGGTTATTTGGAGATTCCCAACTCATCGCATTTGAACTGTTTAAAAATATTTTCACGCATTCTTTTTGAATTTTAAAATTGTTCTTTACATTTGCTGACAGTTTAAAACAAAAACCATGATTACGCTAACAAATTACAGGGGCTCGAACTGGCTTTGGCGCGACTTTATTCAAGATGCGTAAGGGATATGCCTGTAATTAAACCATAAAAGGGGATATGTCTGTTTACGCAGCATCTCCCCTTTCCTTTTAAATTTATTTCAACTTCATTAATCCAGAGAAAATGCAAAAGAAAATCTATCTCGACGAATCAGAAATGCCAAAACAATGGTACAACCTGGCAGCAGACCTACCCATGCTACCCCCACTTGGCCCCGATGGAAAGCCCGTCTCACCGGATATGCTCGCACCAGTTTTTCCCATGAACCTGATCGAACAAGAGGTAAGCACGGAGCGATGGATCGGTATTCCCGAAGAGGTTCAGGGAATGCTGAAAATCTGGAGACCAAGTCCATTGATCCGGGCATTTGAACTGGAAAAAGCACTGGGTACCCCCGCCAAAATTTTCTACAAAAACGAGAGTGTCTCCCCCGCAGGAAGTCACAAACCCAATACCGCTGTACCACAAGCTTGGTACAACAAGCAATTCGGCATCAAGCGAATCACCACAGAAACCGGGGCCGGTCAATGGGGAAGTGCCCTGTCATTTGCCTGTGCCCTGATCGGAGGAATTGAATGCAAAGTTTACATGGTTCGGGTGAGTTACGAGCAAAAACCATTCCGCCAGATCCTGATGAACACGTGGGGCGGAACTTGCGTGGCAAGCCCCAGTACTGAAACCGCCGCAGGACGTGCCGTGTTGGCAGAATTTCCGGATACACCGGGAAGTTTGGGTATCGCCATTTCCGAAGCCATCGAGGCAGCCGTTACCGACCCTACCGGGAAAACCAGGTACGGACTGGGTTCCGTGCTCAACCACGTAATGCTCCACCAGACCGTGATTGGACTGGAAGCCAAGAAGCAACTGCTCAAGGTTGGAATCAAAAAACCAGATATCGTGATTGGCTGCTGTGGCGGCGGAAGCAATTTCGCAGGTCTGGCCTTCCCTTTTATTCAGGATAAAATCAATGGAGACGACATCGAAATCATCGGTGCAGAGCCTGCCTCCTGTCCTACCCTAACCAAGGGAACCTTCATGTACGACCATGGCGACATTGCCAGAATGACCCCTCTGTTACCGATGTACAGTTTGGGACACAACTTCATCCCTGCTCCCATCCATGCCGGAGGTTTGCGGTACCATGGAATGTCACCACTGGTAAGTGCTGCGGTTAGGGCTGGTTATGTTACACCGATTGCTATCAACCAGTCGGAATGTTTTGAGGCGGGCATGCTTTTTGCCAAAACGGAAGGAATTGTTCCGGCACCTGAAACAACCCATGCCATCGCCGCCACCATCCGCGAAGCGAAAAAAGCCAAAGAGGAAGGGAAAGAAAAAGTGATCATTTTCAACCTTTCAGGCCATGGAATGATGGACCTTCTTGGTTACGACAAATACATGCGCGGTCAACTTTCGGACTATGAAATGTCCGAAAAGGAAATCAGTGATAACCTGCATCAAATGGACGGCTATCCGAAACCTTGAAAAAGGATAAAGGTTAAAGAAAAGAGGAAGCTTGGGGTTAATTTCCCGAGGCTTCCTCTACTTTTTTAAGAAAATTCTTTTTCTCGCCATCTGTAATAAAGGAGGCCTCGAAGGAGTTTTTGGCCAGCTGGACGAGCTCTTCCCTGGATAGAAAAAGAGCATCCGCAACAGCAAAATAATTCTCATTCACATATCCCCCGAAATAGGCCGGATCATCTGAATTGACAGTCACTTTGATTCCTCTGTCCAGCATCTCTTTCAAGGGATGGTCCTCCATCTTCGGGATTACCTTCAGCTTTAAGTTGGAAAGTGGACAGGTGGTAAGCGGAATCTCGTAAATTCCCAGCACATCCATCAGGTCGGAGTCTTCCATGGCACTGTTCCCATGGTCGATGCGGGAGGCCCTCAGCAGATCGAGAGCAGCCCAAATGTATTCAGGCGGTCCCTCTTCCCCTGCATGCACCACCGTTAGGAAACCCATCTCCTGCGCACTCTCAAACAGGTCCGCAAAAAGATCAGGAGGGTAATTTTTTTCCGAGGAGTCCAGACCTACGGCTGTGATCCAGCCCTGAAAAGGGATTGCCTCCCTGAGGGTTTTAAACCCCTCCTCCGCACTCAGGTGGCGCAGGAAAGACATTATCAAACGAAAACTGATTCCAAGCTTCTCATAGCCGTCTGTCAACGCACGGTAAATCCCCCCGATGACGGCACTAAATGGGACCCCCCTCAAGGTATGAGCCTGAGGATCGAACATGACCTCGGTATGCAAGATGTTATTTTCCTTTGCTTTCAGCAGGTAGGCCCAGGTGAGATCATAAAAATCCTGTTCCTGCAGAAGAACAGAACATCCGGCATAATAGATGTCCAAAAAATCCTGGAGTCGCTCAAAATGGTAAGCAGCTTGCAGGGATTCTTCATTTTCATAGGGGAGCTCAATTCTATTTCTGGCTGCCAGATTGAACATCAATCCGGGTTCCAGGGTGCCTTCGATGTGGAGGTGAAGTTCTGCCTTGGGTAGTGATTCAATTAATTCGTGGAGATCTGTCATTCAAGTTAATAATTTTTTTCCTGTATTTCGAAATAGGATTGTGGATGCAGGCATGCCGGACAGGTTTGCGGTGCACTTGCAGCCTCATGCAGGTATCCGCAATTGCGGCATTTCCATACAACCTTTTCTCCACGTTTGAATACTTTGCCTGATTCCAGGTTGTCAAACAAAGTCCGGTAACGCTCTTCGTGTGCTTTTTCAACTTTTGAAATCAACTTGAAGGCGGCAGCCACCTCTTTGAATCCTTCCTCCTCGGCAATCCGTACAAATTCGGGATAAAGATCCGTCCACTCTTCATTTTCCCCATCGGCAGCTGCTTTCAGATTTTCAAGCGTTGTACCAATGATTCCTGCCGGATAGGAAGCCGTAATTTCAACCATTCCCCCTTCCAGAAATTTAAAAAAACGCTTGGCATGCTCCTTTTCGTTGAGGGAGGTCTCTTCAAAGATGGCGGCCATCTGTTCCAAACCCTCTTTTCTTGCCTGCTTGGCAAAATAATCGTAGCGCATGCGAGCCTGAGACTCTCCGGCAAAAGCTTTGAGTAAATTTTGTTCCGTTTTTGAGCCTTTCAGTGTTTTCATCTTCTAATTTTTTGGTAAGTTATACTAAATGAAACAGATCCGAATATCGACTGATTTATGCTAAAGTTAAAAATAATACCGGACGTGGCAAAATTAGATTATTCCTATTCAGAAACAGCGCCTTCACCCCGTTTTAGCGGAGCGTAAAAAAGGGAGGGGGAGGGAATAAATGCTCCTAAACCATACTCAGACCACCTGCGGTCGACCAATGCGATGGTCTCCGGATGGGAAAGAACCGGGTTGGGCCAATCTCTTTTAAAACCATCCGTTGCTGCTGTTTTACGCGTCCCATCCACCAAAAGTATGGATGCCCCACCAGGCGAGGTAAGTGGATGAATGATACAATCACGCCTGGGATCCAGATTGCCTGTCACATACCAGACTACTGCCTCCAGATTTTCCAGTGGCAAGGCCGCATCGACGAGGACAACTACCTTGAGTTGCCTCACCGCATCGGACTTCAAAAGCAACTCAGCAAAACTACCCATCCTGAAATCCGGTTTTTTGTTGATACCCAGTATCAGTGCCGAGATTCCTCTATTCAACAAGGAAGTTTCCATTGTTTCAACGATGGGATTCTCCTGCATCAATTGCGCGAAATTTTTAGGATCAGGGATCTGTCCAGCCTCGAAATCAGGGTCTGACTCTTCTGGAAACTTGGTGGTTGCATCGATCCCCATTTTAGATCCAAAGGCGAATCTGGCAGAGGAGTGATCCAGCACATCCATCGGTCCGGAGGAGAAGATAATGTCCTGCCGGAGGTCTATTCTTTCTGTAAGTTTTCGAACAAACGCCTCCATGTTTTCCCAGGGGCTGTCCTGATCCGTCACCACCATGATTTTGTTGAACATCATCTGTCCGGCACCCCACATGGCATTCATGGTCTTAAGCGCCTGTCCTGCATATTTTTTTTCAATCCGCGCAAGGGTCAGGTTGTGTGCAACGCCTTGGGGCGGAAGGTAAAGGTCCTTCAATTCCGGGACCAGGGTCATTTTCATCGGCACGAGAAATATTTTCTCCGTTGCCAGCCCGATGTAGGCGTCTTCCTGGGGAGGAATCCCCACAATAGTTGCCGGATAGATAGCACCCTTTCTGTGCGTGATACAAGTCATATGAAACCTTGGATACCAGTCTGCCAGGGAGTAAAACCCGGTATGATCCCCAAAAGGGCCTTCCAAGGCAAGTTCCTCAGATGGATCGACGTATCCTTCAATGACAAAGTCTGCATCTTCTGGCACATCCAGATCGTTGGTCAGGCATCTGACCAATTCGACTTTTCGTTTCCGAAGGAATCCTGCAAACATATATTCATCGATCTGGTCGGGCAGCGGAGCGGTGGCAGCATAGGTATAGGCAGGGTCCCCTCCGAGCACCACGGAAACCGGCATTCTTTTTCCAAGTTTTTTATAGCCCTGGTAATGGCGGGCTCCTGTTTTGTGTTTGTGCCAGTGCATTCCGGTGGTATCCGGGCCAAGTACCTGCATCCGGTACATACCCACATTGCGGATTCCCGTTTCAGGATCCCGCGTAATCACACCTGGTAAAGTGATGAAAGGCCCCCCGTCCGCAGGCCAGCAGGTTAAAACCGGCAATTTGGAAAGGTCGGGATGTTCCATGACCACCTCCTGGCACTTGCCTTTGCCTGACTTGTGTTTGGGCATCCAGGAGGCAATTTTTGAAAGAAGTGGCAATAATCTCAACTTATCAAGCAAGTTCCCTGCGGGTCCCGCCAATTGTTTAAAGAGATCTTCCAGTTCAGTTCCTGTCTGATCTAGTGAAGATTGTCCGAGTGCCAGACAGATCCTGGCTTCAGAGCCAAAGGCATTAATAAGAAGGGGGAAGGCCGTTCCATTGTTCTCAAACAACAGCGCCTTCCCCCCTCCGGGACTTTTCGAAATGCGGTCCGTAATTTCTGTAATTTCGAGCATGGAATCCACTTGTGGATGGATCCGGATCAGTTCATTTTCTTGCTCCAGTAAAAGTACAAAATCCTTCAGGCCGCTGTATGACATATAAATAGATTACTGATCGCAACCGAATTATTTCAGATTCCCGCCTTCTCCTTGAAAAATTCAAGGGTTTCGGAGGAAGGTCTTTCCAGAGGCAAATTGTACATCCGGTCCCAGACCAATTGTGCAAGCACACCCAACGAACGGCTTACCCCAAACATAACGGTATAGAAGAAATGTTCGGTAATCCCGTAATGCTGCAACAGCGATCCGGAGAAGGCATCCACATTGGGCCAGGGATTTTTAATCTTTCCAAGGGATTGCAGGATGGGAGGGACGATTTCATACAGCAGATTCACAGTATCTACCAAACTATCTTTCTCAACATATTTCTGGGCAAAAATCTGTTGTGCCGTAAAACGTGGATCCGTTACTCTCAAAACTGCATGACCGTAACCAGGAACTACCTGCCCGGAGGAGATCGTCTTCCTGACATAGGCCTCGATCTTGGCACGTTCCTCCTCCTTGGTTTCACTGGTGCCGATTTCATCCTGCATCTCAAAAATCCAGTTAATAACCTCCTGGTTGGCATAACCATGCAACGGCCCCGCCAATCCAAGCATACCGGCTGCATAGGAATAGTAGGGATTGCTGAGGGCTGATCCAACAAGGTGTGTGGCATGAGCGGAAACATTGCCTCCTTCGTGGTCGGCATGTACCATCATGTACATCCTGAACAACCTATAAATCTCGTCGCTGTCGTAACCCATCATGTGAGCAAAGTTGGCAGCCCAATCGAGATTTGGATCCGGTGGAATAAATTTCCCGTCCTTGTAATTTCTCCGGTAGATGTAGGCTGCAATCACAGGAAGTGCCGCGATCAGGTTCATCACGTCTTCAAAGGTAGTATCCCAGTAATCGTTCTTGTGCAATCCTTCCCGATGAGCCTTCTGGAACTTCGATTCCGTGGCCATGGCCAGAATGGCCGTACTGAACTGGGTCATAGGCTTACTGGTCAGTGGCATCGAATCCAAAATAGTAAAGACGTGCTCTGGCAATACACTCCTTTTAACCCATTCTTTGCTCAATTCATCCACTTCTTGTTTGGTGGGAATTTCATTAAGCAGAAAAAGATAGAAAAGGCCTTCAGAAAGAGGTTCACCTTCCGGCCTGACCTTGGGTAATTTCTGTTGAATCTCGGGTATGGTATATCCCCGGTAGGTAATTCCAGTATTAGGATTAAGCTTGGAAGTCACTGTCAACAAACCTGTTATCCCTTTCATTCCGGTTAGAACCTGATCAATATTGACAGATTCGAGTACCGTGGTTCCAAATTCGCTGATTAAACGTTTTACGATAAGGCGCTCTTCTTCGCCCTTCTTCAACAGTTTCTGTTTAATGTAATCCATAAAGAGTTAATTATATTTAGTTATCTATGTCCATGAATTCGCAACCATTCACCCTCAAAAAGTCAATTCTGAAGTACTTTTCCATACGCAGGTGAAAATACACAAAAAATGAATCAATTTATATATTTATCTAACAATGGAGGTAAATATTTTATAAATATACTATACGAATGAACCGGGAAAAAGGTTAAAACAAAAGCCATCCGGATGGGATGGCTTTTGCATATTTTTTGAAACCAAAAGGATTAGGAAGCAGCTTCTTCTGATGTAGCTTCAACTTTTTTACCCTCCTTGGCAACAGTTTTGGTTTTGCGTGTTCTGCGTTTCTTGGTGGTATCCGCCTTGGGTGTTGACAACATATTTTCGTTGTAGTCAACCAGCTCTATGATACACATTTCTGCATTATCCCCGATTCGGTTGCCAGTTTTCAATATTCTGGTATAGCCACCCGGGCGATCTCCAATTTTCACAATAATATCACGGAACAGTTCAGTTACAACTGATTTACTTTTCAAGTCGCTGAAAACTTCCCTTCTGTTGTGGGTAGAATCTTCCTTGGCACGAGTAATCAATGGTTCAACAAATTTCCTGAGCTCTTTTGCTTTTGCAAGTGTTGTTGCAATTCTTTTGTGGAGCAGAAGTGAATTTGCCATATTGGAAAGCATGGCTTTCCGGTGTGAGCTGGTCCTACCTAAATGATTAAAACCTTTTCTATGTCTCATTTCAATTATTCCTTGTCTAATTTATACTTACTGATATCCATCCCGAAACTAAGGTTGAGATTCACCAACAAATCATCGAGTTCAGTGAGGGATTTCTTGCCGAAATTTCTGAATTTCAACAGGTCATTGCGGTTGTAGGTAACCAGTTCTCCCAGTGTTTCAACATCAGCTGCCTTCAGGCAATTGAGCGCACGAACGGAGAGATCCAGGTCAACCAATTTGTTTTTCAGCAATTGGCGCATATGCAGAATCTCCTCATCAAATTCTTCGTTGGCAAATTTCTCATCCGAGTCGAGTGTAATTTTCTCGTCAGAGAAGAGCATAAAATGGTAAATCAGAATCTTAGCTGCTTCCTTCAGGGCATCCTTCGGATGAATGGAACCATCCGTATGAATATCGATGACCAGTTTTTCATAGTCGGTTTTTTGCTCGACACGGTAATTTTCGACTGCATATTTCACATTCTTGATGGGAGTGAAAATTGAATCGATCGGGATGACGCCGAACTCTTCGTCAACTGGTTTGTTTTCTACACCAGGAACGTATCCGCGGCCCTTCTCAATGGTCATCTCGATTTGAAGTTTCACGTCTGTTTCCATGTTGCAGATCAGCAAATCGGTATTCAAAACACGAAACCCGGTGATAAAATTGTTGATGTCTCCTGCCTTGAATTTGTTCTGTCCAAAAATTGTAACAGTAACTTTCTCACTGTCAAAATCTTCGACTACTTTTTTGAAACGGATCTGTTTCAAATTGAGGATCATCTCTGTAACGTCTTCAATCACACCCGGGATCGTGGAGAATTCATGCTCAACACCTTCGATCTTAATCGTGGTGATGGCATACCCCTCCAAAGATGACAACAAGATTCTGCGTAATGCATTCCCGATGGTAATACCATAACCGGGCTCTAGCGGACGAAACTCGAATTTACCGACTTTGTCGTCCGACTCAATCATGATCACCTTATCCGGCTTCTGGAAAGCTAAAATTGCCATAAACCTAATATTAATTATTTCGAATACAATTCGACGATTAACTGTTCTTTGATGTTTTCAGGAATTTCTTCTCTCTCAGGTACATTCAGGAATTTACCCGATTTGGCTTCGCCATTCCATTCCAACCAGGAGAAACTTGTGTGACGACGTGCAGAAAGCGAATCACTGATAGCCACCAGTGATTTGGATTTCTCGCGTACTGCCACTACTTCACCCGGCCGAACGGTGTAGGAAGGAATATTGACTACATCTCCATTGACGGTAATGTGTTTGTGAGATACCAGCTGACGGGCAGCGGCACGGGTTGGCGCAATGCCAAGGCGGAAAACCACATTATCCAAGCGGCTTTCCAGCAACTGTAGAAGAACAGTACCGGTAATTCCCTTGTGTGAGTGTGCCTTTTCGAACAAATTGCGAAACTGACGTTCCAGAACGCCGTACATGTATTTTGCTTTTTGTTTCTCTTTCAACTGTGTACCGTATTCTGATACTTTTTTACGGCGTTTGCTATTGCCGTGCATTCCCGGAGGGAAATTCTTGTGTTCAAATGCTTTATCCGGACCATAGATTGGTTCCCCGAATTTTCTAGCAATCTTTGATTTAGGACCTATGTATCTTGCCATGTTTTTTAATTTAATTTACTGATGATTAGACACGACGACGTTTGGGCGGACGACAACCGTTATGAGGCATTGGGGTAACATCGACGATCTCAGTCACCTGGATACCAACATTAGCGATAGCACGAATAGCAGATTCGCGGCCGTTCCCCGGTCCCTTCACATAAACTTTCACCTTGCGCAAGCCAAGATCAAAAGCTGTTTTTGCACACTCTTCGGATGCTGTTTGAGCAGCATAGGGAGTATTTTTCTTTGAGCCACGGAAGCCTTTTTTCCCGGCTGATGACCAAGAGATAACTTCTCCGTTGTTGTTGGTCATCGAAATGATAATATTATTAAAAGAAGAGGTAACGTGAGCCTGTCCGACAGCCTCTACATTGACAACTCTTTTCTTAGATATTCCAGTCTTTTTTGCCATCTCTACTTATTCTTATTTAGTAGCTTTCTTCTTATTTGCAACTGTCTTCTTTTTACCTTTTCGGGTACGGGCATTGTTTTTGGTACTTTGTCCGCGAACCGGCAGGCCTAAACGATGACGAATTCCACGATAACAACCGATGTCCATCAATCGCTTGATGCTCATTTGGTTTTCAGAACGAAGTTCACCCTCGACCTTAAATCCATCGGTAATTACCTTACGAATTGCGCTGAATTGATCATCGTTCCATTCATTGACTTTGATGTCCTTGTTGACACCTGCTTTTTCAAGAATTTCGAGTGAACGACTGCGGCCAATCCCAAAAATATAGGTCAAGGCGATTTCGCCTCTTTTGTTATTTGGTATGTCTACACCAACTATTCGAGCCATAATCTTATATTGATTAAAAAATCGTTATAAATTTAACATTTTTAACCCTGACGTTGTTTGAACTTCGGGTTTTTTTTGTTTATCACGTAGAGACGCCCTTTGCGGCTAACAATTTTGCATTCCGCACTGCGTTTCTTAATGGATGCCCTTACTTTCATTTTTCTACTTTTTAATTTTTGTATCTGAAAGAGATTCTTCCTTTACTAAGGTCATAAGGTGACATTTCAACCTTCACTTTGTCGCCAGGAAGAATTTTGATGTAGTGCATGCGCATTTTGCCCGAAATATGGGCCGTTATGACATGACCGTTTTGCAATTCAACCCGAAACATCGCATTGGACAATGCTTCAATAATTGTTCCGTCTTGTTCAATAAATGATTGTTTTGACATAGAAACTAATACCTCTGCATTAAATTTGAAAACTCAATCTACTCCCCAAACTGCTCCTAAGAGCAAATCTTAAACATTCCATCATTCAACAGAGTCTTGGAAATTAATTTTCCCTCTTTCCCTCCAACACTTTTTCAAGTGGTCTTTTCATTGCCGCGGTTACTCTCGGATTTTTTGTGAATCAGGAGAATAATCATAAAAAAACGGGAAGCTCCAATTTTTCAGGTCGGCAAAGATACTGAAAAGAAAAAAAGGATGCAACACTCAATTCAGGAAACAGGTAAACTTCCATTAAATGATCAGAACGCATCAGTCAGTAACCCTCTCAGGTTCCGCCTGATTTATGATGATGCTGTACAGCTAACTTGCGCGGATAAAATACACCTCACAAATGGTCGGATGCAACATCCAACCTACATGCTCATTCCTGCGGTACGGCCCTTGATCCTGCCAGATTTCAGCAAACCATCGTAATGACGCATCAGCAGGTGGCTCTCGATTTGCTGCAGGGTGTCCAAAATAACACCTACCAGAATCAACAGAGAGGTTCCGCCGAAGAAGTGTGCAAAAGATGAATTGATGCCTAAAATCATGGCAAAAGCAGGCAATATGGTAATCAGACCGAGGAAGATGGAACCTGGCAGTGTAATTCTCGACATGATGGTATCAATGTACTCTGCAGTTCTTTTTCCGGGTTTGATACCTGGAATGAATCCGCCATTTTTCTTCATATCCTCAGCCATTTGGTTGGGATTGATGGTGATGGCGGTGTAGAAATAGGTAAAGACAATTACCATCAGGAACATGACAAAATTGTACGTGAACCCGGTGTAACTGGAAAAATTGGCAAACATTCGTCCCAGAGTCTCATTAGAAAAGAGGCCAGCCAGGGTTGCAGGGATAAACATAATTGCCTGGGCAAAAATGATCGGCATAACGCCGGCTGCATTAACCTTGAGAGGAATGTACTGACGAACACCCCCGTACTGACGGTTTCCGACAATTCTCTTTGCATATTGAACCGGCACTTTACGTGTACCTTGAACCAGCAGGATGGTACTGGCAATTACCAGCAGGAATACTACCATTTCGACAATCATCATGATAAAACCACGACCTTGTTCCGCCATACGGCTGACAAACTCCTGCGCCAGAGCCTGGGGCAGACGTGCAATGATACCAATCATGATTATCAAAGAGATCCCATTCCCAATTCCCTTGTCCGTAATTCTTTCGCCAAGCCACATGATGAACATGGAACCGGCTGCCAGAACGATGGTTGAACTCAGATTGAAGGCGAAAGTTCCTACCAGGAAAGCCTGTTCCGGAAGTTGGAACCTCAAGTTAGCCAGATAGGCCCAACCCTGGAATACCAAAATCACAACGGTCAGGTAACGGGTCATCTGGTTGATCTTTCTTCTTCCGGATTCTCCCTCTTTCTGCAAACGCTGAATGTATGGAACTGCAAAACCCAATAATTGGATTACGATCGAAGCACTGATGTAAGGCATGATACCCAATGCAAAAATGGATGCATTGGAGAAGGCACCTCCCGAGAACATGTTCAGCAGTCCTAGGATCCCATCCGAAGTCTGATTTCTTAGAGACTGAAAATATGCCGGGTTCGGATCAATACCCGGCAGAATGACAAATGACCCGAAGCGATAAACCATAAGGAATAACAGGGTCACACCAAGCCGGGATCGCAAATCCTCAATTTTATAGATGTTCTTAAGCGTCTCGATCAACTTTTTCATCAGAATCAGATTAATTCGGTAGTACCTTCCAATTTTTCAATGGCTTCTTTGGCTGTTTTGGAGAAAGCGTGCGCTTTGACAACCAATTTGCTTTTCAACTCACCCTTGGCCAGGATTTTAACTTTGTCATTTTTGCTGACAAACCCTGCATCCAAAAATGTTTGGAAATCGATGGTTGTTAAGGCTAATTCCTCGGCAAGCAATTGCACCGAACTGAGGTTGATAGCTTTATATTCAACGCGATTGATATTCTTGAAGCCAAACTTGGGTACCAGACGTTGCAAAGGCATCTGACCTCCCTGGAAACCCTTTTTGGAGGAGTATCCGGAACGTGATTTAGCACCCTTGTGACCACGTGTGGAGGTACCACCGTGTCCTGAACCCTGGCCGCGACCAATCCGTTTTTCCTTTTTAACGGAACCTGCTGCAGGTTTTAAGTTATTTAATTCCATTTCATTCGAGTATAAAAATTTTTCTCAAAGGTCTCATGGAACATCCGGAACAAACTTGTCCGACTTATCGGAACTCCTTCCGGATGTTTCTTAAGAAATATTATTCGTTAACTTCTTCAACCTTAACCAAGTGTTGAAGTTTTCTAACCATTCCTAGAATCTCGGGGGTGGACTCATGAATCTTTGGTTGATTCAATTTGTGCAGACCGAGCGCATCAATTATTTTCTTCTGAGCTTTGGATGCGCCAATTTTGCTCTTAAACTGTGTAATACGAATTTTCATAATAATTTAGATTTATCCGTTAAACACTTTGTCCAGAGCCACACCGCGGTGTTCTGCAACAGTGTAGGCATCTCTCAATTCGACCAATGCTTCAAAAGTTGCCTTTACCAGGTTATGAGGGTTAGACGAGCCTTTAGATTTAGCAAGGATATCGTGAATTCCCACGCTTTCAAGTACGGCGCGCATAGCACCTCCGGCTTTAACCCCGGTACCTGAAGAGGCAGGTTTCAACAATACATTTGCACCTCCGAATTTTGCGGTTTGTTCGTGAGGAACAGTACCGTGAATGATCGGAATTTTTACGAGGTTTTTCTTCGCTGCGTCAACGCCTTTGGCGATGGCTGCTGTAACCTCACTGGCTTTTCCAAGACCCCAACCCACAATACCGTCTTCGTTTCCGACGACAACAATTGCTGAAAAGCTGAAAGTTCTACCTCCTTTGGTAACCTTGGTGACCCGGTTGATTGCAACTAACCTGTCCTTAAGCTCGAGATCGCTGGTTTTTACTTTTTTAATATTTTTCGCCATAACGGTTATATTTTTAAACCTCCTTCACGTGCAGCTTCAGCAACTGCTTTAACTCGTCCATGATATAAGTTGCCTCCGCGGTCGAAGCTGGCCACGCTGATTCCGGCAGCAAGTGCCTTTTCTGCAGCCAATTTCCCTACCAGGGCAGCTATTTCAGTTTTGGTTCCGGCTTGAGAAGCGATTTCTTTGTTTAATGAAGAAACTGCCAACAAGGTTTTTCCCGCTACATCGTCTACAAACTGAACAGAAATCTGTTTGTTGCTACGAAAAATGCTCATACGGGGAACCTCTGAGGAACCGGAAACTATTTTCCGGATTCTCATGCGAATTCTATCTCTTCTTTGAATTTTTGTGAGAGCCATAACTAAAAGTCATTTATTTTTTAGAAGCTGATTTACCAGCTTTACGACGTAGTACCTCGCCAACAAATTTAACACCCTTGCCTTTGTAAGGTTCCGGCATCCTGAAAGACCTGATTTTAGCGGCAACGTGACCAATCAACTGTTTATCAGCACATTTAAGTGTGATAATGGGGTTGGTACGCTTTTCAGTAACAGCCGTTACGCTAACCTCTTTCGGCAATTCAAGGTAAGTATGGTGAGAATGTCCCAATACCAGATCCAAAATCTGATCCTGAGAATCTGCACGGTAACCAACCCCTACCAATTCGAGTTTTACTTCATAGCCTTTCGATACACCCTGAACCATGTTGTTCAGCAGTGAGCGGTACAAGCCGTGCATCGCACGGTGACGTTTTTGATCAGTAGGACGTTTAACCAAAATTTGGCTGCCTTCAACCACAACTTCGATCTCTTTGTCTACTTTCTGAAACAGAGTGCCCAGCGCTCCTTTAACGGTGACAACATTTTCACTGTCGACGCTTATCGTAACTCCGGCGGGTAAATCAATGGGAAGTTTTCCAATCCTTGACATAATAATCCTCCTTAATTAATAAACGTAACATAATATTTCACCGCCAACGTTCAAATCCTTGGCCTCTTTGTCGGTGATCACACCTTTGGAGGTAGAGATGATAGCGATGCCCAAACCGTTCAATACCCTCGGAACATCCTCAATTCCGCAATAGCGGCGAAGTCCGGGTTTTGAAATACGTTTTAGATTTTTGATTGCCGGCGTACCATCCGCTGGATGGTATTTGAGGGCAATTTTGATGCTTCCCTGGTAGTTGACTTCTTCGTCGAACTTGTAATTGAGAATATACCCCTTTTCTTTCAGAATTCTGGTAATCTCTTTTTTAATGTTTGACGCAGGGATTTCCACGACCTTATGTTTTGCTTTGATAGCATTTCTAAGTCGGGTCAAGTAATCTGCAATAGGATCTGTCATCTTTGCGATAATTTAAACGATTACCAACTTGCTTTCTTAACTCCGGGTATTAGGCCGCTAGAGGCCATTTCCCGGAACTGTATTCTGGAAATACCAAACTGACGCATGTATCCTTTCGGACGTCCGGTCAGTTTGCAACGATTGTGCAGACGAATTTTTGCCGAATTTTTAGGCAGGAGGCTCATACCGATGTAATCACCTTCAGCTTTTAATCTGGCACGTTTTTCCGCAAACCTTTCAACGAGTTTTGCACGCTTCACTTCGCGGGCTTTCATTGATTCTTTAGCCATGTCTTTAGTTCTTTTTTGCGTTCTTGAACGGTAAACCAAAACTTTTCAGTAGTGCATATCCCTCTTCGTCATTCTTTGCAGTGGTGACGAAGGTGATGTTGTAACCGTTCATTTTGGTTACCTTATCCATCACGATTTCAGGGAAGATAATCTGCTCGGTTACACCGAGTGTGTAGTTGCCACTACCGTCGAATTTGTCGGCGATGCCTTTGAAGTCGCGGATGCGGGGAAGTGCAATAGAAACCAATCGATCCAAAAATTCATACATGCGGTCGCTGCGCAGGGTAACCCTTACACCGATCGGCATTTTTTTACGAAGTTTGAAGTTGGCGATGTCCTTCTTGGAGATGGTTGATACCGGCTTCTGACCGCTGATAGCGGTTAGTTCCTCGATAGCTACCTCCATGATTTTCTTGTCGGCAATAGCAGAACCAAGACCCTGGTTGATGATGATTTTCTCAAGAACCGGAACCTGCATAACAGATTTGTAATTAAACTCCTTCTGCAAGGCAGGAACAATCTCTTCCTTGTATTTGCTCTTAAAAGTAGGTGTGTATCCCATTACTTAATCTCCTCTCCTGATTTTTTTGAATACCTAACTAATTTCCCGTTGCTGTCGAGTTTGCGCCCGATACGGGTAGGTTTCCCTGTTTTAGGATCCTTCAGCATCAAATTTGAAACGTGAATAGACGCTTCCTGTTTGATGATGCCTCCCTGAGGGTGCTTGGAGTTCGGCTTTGTATGTTTAGATACAAGGTTGACTCCTTCTACAATAGCACGATCCTTTTCTCTGACCACTTCAAGTACTTTCCCTTCGGAGCCTCTTGAATTGCCGGAGATTACGACGACCGTGTCTCCTTTCTTAACATGTAATTTTTTCTGCATGGTCTGATTAATATTAAAGTACTTCAGGTGCTAGCGAGACAATTTTCATGTAGTTGTCACGTAATTCGCGGGCTACTGGCCCAAAAATACGTGTTCCTCTCATTTCACCTGCAGCATTAAGGAGTACGATGGCGTTATCATCAAATCGGATGTAAGAACCGTCGCTGCGGCGTACCTCTTTCGATGTACGTACAACGACTGCTTTAGAAACCGATCCTTTTTTGGTATCGCTGCCTGGCAGTGCGGTTTTAACAGTCACAACAACTTTATCTCCAACAGAGGCGTAACGTTTTTTTGTTCCACCCAATACCCGAATGACCAGGGCTGTTTTTGCTCCGCTATTATCTGCAACTGTACAACGTGATTCTTGCTGTAACATATTACTTCGCTCTTTCTAAAATTTTAACTAATCTCCACCCTTTCTGTTTGGACAGCGGGCGGGTTTCCATAATTAAGACGGTGTCGCCGATGTTGCACTCGTTCTTCTCATCGTGGGCGTGGAACTTGGTAGTTCTGTTCACGAATTTTCCGTAGATCGGGTGTTTCTCTTTTCCTTTTTCAGCAACAACGATGGTTTTCTCCATTTTATTGCTGACCACCACTCCGATACGCTCTTTACGAAGATTTCTTGTTTCCATAGTCATCATTTTTTTTCGATTTGACGTTTGCGTAATTCGGTATTCAGACGAGCGATGTTTTTACGGGCGAACCGTATTTTCATCGGATTGTCAAGTGGGTTGACACTGTGATTCAAGCACATGCGAACCATCTCTTCATTCCCGTTTTCCAATTTTTCTGTGATTTCAGCTGTTGTAAGCTCTTTGATTTCTTGCGTTTTCATTACTCAATAGTTGAAGTTTCTACAAAATCGCGTCGTACAACAAACTTAGTACTCACTGGAAATTTCTGGGCTCCCAGGCGTAAAGCTTCTTTAGCCAGATCAAAAGGAACTCCTTCGATCTCGATGAGTATGCGGCCCGGGGTAACTGTGGCAACAAAACCTTCCGGTGCACCCTTACCTTTACCCATACGAACTTCGGCTGGTTTCTTGGTAATTGGCTTATCCGGGAAAATTCTGATCCAAATTTGTCCTTGACGCTGCATGTGACGCGTTACTGCAACACGGGCTGCCTCAATCTGGCGGCCGGTGATCCATGCAGTTTCCAAGCTTTTTATTGCAAAAGATCCAAACGATAATTGGTTACCGCGTTGCGCGTTCCCTTTTAGTTTGCCCTTCTGAACTCTTCTAAATTTTACTTTCTTTGGCTGTAACATCTTGTTTCGCTTTGTCGATGGTTATCAGACTAATTACTTTTTACGCTTTCTAAAGCCGCCTTTTCCGCCGGCAGGAGGAGTCGGACGAGCGTTGGTGCTGCGCGTTTGCTGTGCCTGACCTACGTTTGGAGAAAGATCACGTTTACCGTAAATCTCACCTCTGCAGATCCAAACCTTGATCCCGATTAAACCGGTCTTGGTTAAGGCTTCAGCCAGTGCATAATCTATATCGGCTCTTAACGTATGCAAAGGAGTTCTGCCCTCTTTGTACATCTCTGACCGGGCCATTTCTGCCCCATTGAGACGACCGGAACACAATACTTTGATACCTTCTGCGCCCATACGCATGGTTGCTGCGATGGCCATCTTGGTTGCACGACGGTAGGCGATTTTACCTTCTACCTGGCGGGCAATGTTGTTGGCAACGATCTGAGCATCCAATTCAGGACGTTTGATTTCAAAGATATTGATCTGAACTTCCTTCTTGGTGATCTTTTTCAACTCTTCTTTGAGTTTGTCTACTTCCTGACCACCTTTACCTATAATAATACCGGGTCTGGAAGTCTGAACCGTAATGGTGATCAGTTTCAAGGTACGTTCAATGATTATCTTTGAAATACTCGCTTTTGCAAGACGTGCATTCAGATAAGCCCTGATTTTGTGATCCTCGATCAGTTTATCCCCATAATTGTTCCCTCCGAACCAGTTGGAATCCCATCCTCTGATGATTCCAAGCCTATTAGAAATCGGATTTACTTTTTGTCCCATATTATTATTTCGTATTTTCTTCTACAACATTTTTACTTGCCAAACGGACAGTTACGTGATTGGAACGCTTTCTGATACGATGCCCTCTTCCTTGCGGAGCCGGACGTAAACGTTTCAGCATGCGAGCCGAATCAACAAAAACTTCCTGCACGTATAGGTTGCTTTCTTCAAGTCTAACCCCTTCATTTTTTGCCTGCCAGTTTGCAACTGCCGACAAAAGGAGTTTTTCTACTCTGCGTGATGCCTCTTTTGAAGAGAACTTCAGTACGTCGAGTGCACGATTTACCGCCATTCCACGAATCATATCGGTAACAAGGCGCATCTTACGCGGCGAAGTGGGACAGTCGCGCAAAACAGCTTGACATCTCTGTTTATTTGCTTCGTTGAGCAATTCAGCGCTTTGCTTTTTTCTAGAACCCATCTTGGTACTTTTTACTTCTATTATACATATCCGCGTTCATGGCTTATTTCTTCTTATTGCCACCATGACCTCTGAAGGTGCGGGTAGGAGAAAACTCACCCAATTTGTGTCCAACCATGTTCTCAGTAACATAAACCGGAATAAACTTATTCCCGTTGTGAACTGCAATGGTATGTCCTACAAAATCAGGCGAAATCATTGAATGTCTTGCCCACGTTTTTACGATCGACTTTTTTGATGATTCATTGAGAACCAGCACTTTTTTCTCCAACTTAAAGTCGATGAAAGGGCCTTTTTTTAACGAACGACTCATAATCTACTCAGTTTTTTTAGCGATTATTTTTTCCTACGTTCAATAATGTACTTGGTCGAAGATTTTTTCTTCGAGCGGGTCTTGTAACCCTTCGCAAGCAACCCTTTACGTGAACGCGGATGTCCACCGGATGCACGTCCTTCACCACCACCCATAGGGTGATCCACAGGGTTCATGGCTACACCACGAACACGGGGACGACGCCCCAACCAGCGGCTTCGACCGGCTTTACCTGATCTTTCAAGGGCATGATCGGCGTTTCCTACGGTACCTACTGTTGCACGACATGCAACCAGTACCATACGTGACTCACCTGAGGGGAGTTTAATGATGGCGTATCGTCCTTCACGTGAGGTGAGCTGTGCATAGGTACCGGCCGAACGAGCCATAATACCGCCCTGACCAGGATGCAACTCAATGTTGTGAACGATTGTACCAAGAGGTATTTTTCCAAGAGGTAGCGAATTACCGATTTCTGGAGCCACTTCAGCACCGCTGATTACCGTCTGACCTACTTCGAGGCCATTGGGCGCAAGCATGTAGCGCTTCTCTCCATCGGCATATACCAAGAGTGCGATACGAGCAGTACGATTTGGATCATACTGAATCGAATCAACGCGTGCCGGAATATTATCCTTCTCACGGACAAAATCTATCACACGGTATTTTCTCTTGTGCCCGCCACCTATATACCTCATTGTCATTACACCGCTGGTATTTCTACCACCGGTACTCTTCATGGGCCTTAACAATGATTTTTCAGGTGTATTGCCAGTTGTAATTGAGTCAAAAGTACCAATCACTTTGTGCCTTTGACCCGGAGTTACAGGTTTTAACTTTCTAACTGCCATTTTTTACTTAGATATTGCTGTAAAAATCAATATTCTCTCCTTTGTTCAACGTGACAACTGCTTTTTTGTAAGCATTTGTACGACCGGTAATCACCCCACTTTTTGTAAAACGGGATTTCAATTTACCGGCATATACCATCGTGTTGACAGAAACTACTTTAACGCCATAGATTTCTTCCACGGCCGCTTTGATCTGATGTTTATTTGCCTTTTTATCTACCATGAATCCAAAACGGCTTAACTTCTCCGCTTGGGCATTCATTTTCTCGGTTACGATAGGGCGAATCAAAATTTCAACCATTTTCTTACGCGTTAATCTTAAATAATTCCTCCAATTTAGCTACAGAACTCTCTGCTAAAACTATTTTTTTAGCTCTCATAATCTTGTAAGTACATAAGTCTGAGGTAGTTATGACTTCGATGTTCTGTAAATTTCTGGTTGACAAATATATGTTTTTATTTGCTTCAGATAACACTATCAAGGAATTTTTATCACTGATTTTCAAATTATTTTGAAGTGTGATGAATTCCTTTGTCCTGGGCGTGTCAATTGTAAAGTCTTCAAGAATCAGGATATCACTGCCTTGTGCCTTGTAGGTAAGGGCAGATCTACGTGCCAATTCTTTCAGTTTCTTGTTCAATTTAAAACCATAATTCCTTGGACGTGGACCAAACATACGACCACCACCACGGATGGTACCAGATTTGATGCTGCCTGCACGGGCACCACCGGTTCCTTTTTGCTTTTTCAGCTTCCTGGTTGACCCGGAGATTTCACCGCGTTCCTTACTCTTATGGGTACCCTGACGTTGATTTGCCAGATATTGCTTCACGTCGAGATAAATCGCGTGATCGTTAGGTTCTACCGAGTAGATGCTGTCATTCAGTTCTACTTTTCTTCCGGTCTCTTCACCTGCTCTGTTTAAAACTGCGATTTCCATTACTTCAGAATAATTAAGTATGAATCTTTGGCTCCGGGCACAGAACCTTTAACAATTAAAAGATTGTTCTCCGGAATAACTTTCAACACCTGAAGGTTTTGAACAGTTATAGTTTTTCCACCGTCACGGCCTGCCATACGCATTCCTTTGAATACGCGGGAAGGATAGGAAGAGGCACCGACAGAACCTGGTGCGCGTAAGCGGTTGTGCTGGCCGTGAGTGCTCTGACCGACACCGCCGAAGCCGTGACGACGAACAACACCCTGGAACCCGCGTCCCTTTGATACGCCGGTAATGTCGATGAATGAATCCGCCTCAAGCATGTCAACTGTAATGACATCTCCCAGCTTTACATCGCTACCAAACCCATCAAATTCTACCACTTTTCTCTTAGGAGTAGTACCGGCCTTTTTGTAGTGGCCGATTTCTGCTTTCGTCGCATGCTTTTCTTTCTTTTCTACGAAACCCAACTGTACTGCCTCGTAACCATCGGTTGCGAGTGTGCGGATCTGGGTAACAGTGCATGGACCAGCTTCAATCACAGTGCATGGGATGTTTTTCCCCTCAACACTGAATACGGAAGTCATTCCGATTTTTTTTCCAATTAATCCTGGCATTTTTTCTACTTGTTAAGCAGTTTATCAAACTTTAATTTCAACTTCAACGCCACTGGGCAATTCCAGCTTCATTAGTGCGTCGATCGTTTTGGCGGTTGAACTGTAAATGTCGATCAATCTCTTGTAGGAAGACAATTCGAACTGTTCCCTCGATTTTTTATTGACGAAGGTGGACCTCAAAACGGTGAAGATCCTGCGGTGAGTAGGCAGCGGAATTGGTCCGCTAACAATAGCACCTGTGGATTTAACCGTCTTTACAATCTTCTCAGCTGATTTGTCGACCAGATTATGATCGTACGATTTCAGTTTAATTCTGATTTTTTGACTCATGATAAGAACGTATTTAGTTATAATAACTCTGTTTTTCCTTTGACACTTTCAAGAACCGTAATGGCAATGTTCTTGGGAACTTCTGCATAATGGGAAAACTCCATCGTGGAGGTGGCTCGGCCGGAAGAAAGGGTACGCAAGGTAGTTACGTAACCAAACTGCTCGGAAAGCGGTACCAATGCCTTGATGACACGGGCGCCAAATTTGGCATCCATGCTCTCCACATGCCCACGACGACGGTTCAGGTCACCAACGATATCCCCCATGTAATCATCCGGAGTAACCACTTCCACCTTCATAATAGGCTCCAGCAAAATTGGTTTTGCTTTGGAGGCTGCATTTCTGAAGGCTTGTTTGGCACACAACTCGAAAGAGAGTGCGTCGGAGTCTACAGGGTGGAAAGATCCATCGACCAGTACCACCTTGATATTTTCAATCTTATAGCCTGCCAGCGGGCCATTGTTCATGGCCTCTTTGAATCCCTTTTCAATGGAAGGAATGTATTCACGCGGAATAGTACCCCCCTTGATCTGATCTACAAACTGAAGACCAGTTTTGCCTTCATCGACAGGACCAATGTGAACGGAGATATCGGCAAATTTACCTCGACCACCGGTCTGTTTTTTGAACACTTCACGCAGGTTGACCTCCTTGGTGATGGTCTCCTTGTAGGAAACCTGAGGAGCACCCTGGTTGCATTCTACTTTGAACTCCCTCCTCAAACGGTCGACGATGATCTCCAGATGGAGCTCACCCATTCCCCGAATGATGGTCTGTCCACTGTCCTGATCGGTATTAACCTGGAAGGTTGGATCCTCTTCAGAAAGTTTCACCAGTCCATTTGAAAGCTTATCCAGGTCCTTCTGTGTTTTTGGCTCTATGGCGATACCAATAACTGGTTCAGGGAAGGTCATGGATTCGAGAACGATTGGATCGTCGAGCGAACAAAGTGTATCACCTGTGCGGATGTCCTTGAAACCAACTGCGGCACAAATGTCGCCTGCTTCAATTACATCACGAGGTTGTTGTTTGTTGGAGTGCATCTGGAAGAGACGTGAAATACGCTCTTTTTTCCCGGTACGGGTATTCAGCACATAGGAACCTGAATCAATCTTCCCTGAGTAGACACGAATGAAACACAAACGGCCTACGTAAGGGTCGGTGGCAATCTTGAATGCAAGCGCGGCAAGCGGTTCACTAACGTCGGGTTTCCTTTCAACTTCTTCACCCGTATCAGGATTGGTTCCAACGATGGAGGCCACATCCAGCGGATTGGGCAAATAGGCACAAACCGCATCCAAAAGTGTCTGAACACCCTTGTTTTTGAAGGCCGATCCACACAACATCGGGATGATAACCCCTGACAGGGTTGCCTTCCGAATAACGTGTTTCAACTCCTCTTCTGTAATGCTGTTTGGATCCTCGAAGAATTTCTCCATCAGGGTCTCATCCTGCTCAGCCACAGATTCGACGAGTTTATCGCGCCATTCATGAGCCAATTCAAGCATATCTGCAGGAATCTCTTCCACCGAATAATCTGCTCCCATGGTCTCATCGTGCCAAACCACAGATTTCATGGCTACCAGGTCGATGATCCCCTTGAAACGCTCTTCGGCACCAATCGGAATTTGGATTGGAACCGGATTGGCTCCCAATTTCTCCTTGATGTCGTTGTATACATTGAAAAAATCGGCACCTGCACGATCCATCTTGTTGATGAAGGCGATTTTTGGTACCCCATATTTATCAGCCTGACGCCAGACAGTCTCCGACTGGGCTTCAACTCCACCTACGGCACAAAAGGTTGCAACCGCACCGTCAAGAACCCTTAACGAACGTTCCACCTCAACCGTAAAGTCGACGTGGCCCGGAGTATCAATGATATTGATCTGATGAACAATATCCTGATATGTCCATTCAGTAAATGTCGCAGCAGAAGTAATGGTAATCCCACGCTCCTGCTCCTGTTCCATCCAGTCCATCGTTGCTGCACCATCGTGAACTTCACCAATGCGGTGAACTTTCCCCGTGTAAAACAAAATCCGCTCTGAAGTGGTTGTTTTACCGGCATCAATGTGCGCCATGATCCCGATGTTCCTGGTATTTGTAAGGTCCCTTTTCGCCATTATAAATTTATCGTACAATAATCTAACTAAACTATCTGAATATTCCGGTTAGAACCGGAAGTGTGCAAACGCACGGTTTGCTTCTGCCATTCTGTGTGTATCTTCTTTCTTTTTGAATGCTCCGCCTTCTTCATTGTAAGCAGCAAGGGTCTCGGCAGCAAGTTTTTCTGCCATGGAGTGACCCGAACGCTTTTTGGAGAAGATGATCAGGTTACGCATCGAGATGGCCACTTTCCTTTCCGGACGGATTTCCATCGGAACCTGGAAGTTGGCACCACCAACACGCCTACTCTTAACCTCAACCTGCGGAGTGATGTTGATCAACGCCTTTTTCCAAACGTCAAGTGCAGACAATTCATTGTCTTTCATCTTTTTCTCAACGATATCAAGGGCATCGTAAATGATTTTGAATGCGATGGATTTTTTTCCATCAAACATCAGACTGTTCACGAAGCGAGTAACGAGAACGTCATTGAATTTGGGATCGGGAAGAATGATCCGCTTTTTTGGTTTTGTCTTTCTCATCTTAGTTACAAATTGTTTGTGTTATTTGAATCGGTTGTTGTTTAGCCTTCAGTTATACAGCCTGTTCAAGACAAGCCCTTACTCAACCAAACCTCCAAACTAATAACTAATGTTTCTTTTACTTAATTACTTTTTCTTCTTTGTTGCTGCAGCTACCTGTCCTGGTTTTGGGCGTTTTGCTCCATACTTGGAACGACGTTGCTTGCGGCCTTCAACACCTGCGGTATCGAGTGCACCACGAATTAAATGGTAACGGACACCGGGAAGATCTTTTACACGACCACCGCGAACCAGCACGATAGAGTGCTCCTGCAAGTTGTGGCCTTCTCCGGGAATGTAGGCATTAACCTCTTTGCCATTGGTAAGCCTAACCCTGGCAACCTTCCGCATGGCGGAATTCGGTTTCTTGGGCGTCGTTGTGTATACACGTACACACACGCCTCTACGCTGCGGACAAGAGTTCAACGCCGGAGACTTGCTTTTGTCTTCGATATTTACCCTTCCCTTACGTACTAACTGTTGAATAGTAGGCATAAACGTTTTTTAAATTTGAATAAAAAATACACACATAATTCTACTGGGGAAATCTCGCAATTCCCCATAAGTTCTGCACTATAACACTTTATTACCACACAAAACTTCTCCAAAATGGACTGCAAAAGTACACATTTCTTTGGAAAATACACTACAACCTTAAAAAAAAGTGATTTTCAAAGCTATTGTCCAATGGCTGTTAGCACTTGGCTTTTAGCTTTTGGGTTAGGTTGGTCTGGTTTTCAGAATTCGCCCGGTTATACCTCCCCCCTCCTGCCTACTTGCAGGGCCCTGAAATTTACAAAAGAATCGCTTCACCTGCAAACATCCAGATGGCAAACGACCCTCGTCTATTTAATATTCCTTTTGCCAAAAACAGCCTTCACCGGACCGAGAATCCGGTTAAGCAATCTGATATCTTCCGTTACTATTTCGGCATTCCCTTTTAGCTCTTGCCTGAATTCCAATTTTTTTCCAAAAGTAGTTGTCAATCCACAGGGCAGTTGTATCTCCACTTCATAGCTACCTCCGCTGGGGACCGAGGATATTTTACCAACCACACCACGAACGACGCCAAATTCCAGGTAAGGATAAATTTCAAACTTCAAATTCACCAATTGTCCTGTTCTTATTTTTTTGATTTCTTTATGGTTAAGTAGAAATAATCCATTTAGTTGCGATGGTTTTCCCTTATCAATGGTTACAACCACAGGACCATTCACAAGGTCCGGATATTTAAATAGCCAGCTCCCAAACAGCAGTACCATCAACAATGAGACCACCATGATCATCCCATTTCTGATCAGCCAGGAGGGTATTCTTCCCAGCAAATCCTGAACTTCCCGGCTGTGAAGGTCTATTTCGTCTATCTTTTTGGTCATCTATTCACTTTTTAATTCAATTCTTCGGGAAACCCTTCTTATCTAAAATAAATCTTCCAATCCTTTAGTCTTTAGACTTTTACGCTCCCAACTCCAACTGGTTTTTCACCAGATTCCAGTAACTTCCCTTTAACCGGATCAGCTCATCGTGCTTGCCCCGCTCCACGATTTCACCCTTGTCGAGTACGACAATCTGGTCGGCATTCCGCACCGTACTCAAACGATGCGCCACCACCACCACCGTCCTCCCTTTGTAAAACTGATTCATGTTCTCCATGATCACCTTTTCATTGTTGGCATCCAGGGCATTGGTCGCCTCGTCAAAAAACAGAAACTCCGGATTTTTGTATACCGCCCGGGCAATCAGAATCCTTTGCTTTTGTCCCTGACTTAGTCCTGCTCCCTCCTGCCCTATTTTGGTATGATAGCCCTTTGGCAACGATTCGATGTATTCCTGGATATTTGCCATCCTTACGGCTTCCTCCAGCCGGTCCCGATCGATCTTCTCATCTCCGACCAGGATGTTGTTCAGGATAGAGTCAGAAAAAATAAACCCATCCTGCATCACCACGCCACATCTATCCCGCCAGACGGTTGTCGAAATTTGATCCAAATTAGTTTCTCCAACAAGAATGGATCCTGAAACCGGTGGATAAAATCCAAGCATCAGCTTGATCAGGGTGGTTTTCCCGCTTCCACTCATCCCCACAATGGCCGTCGTTTGGTTCACAGGAATGGCGAGACTGACCTCCTTTAATACCTTTGGTGAGCGAGGTCCTTCGTACTGGAAAGTGACCCCCCTGACTGAAATATCTCTGTTGGCTGGCAGATCGGCGAGTCCGGGCTCTTCGGTATTCTCCTCATCTTTTCTCAAATGGATTTCGTTCAAACGCTCCAGGGAGATCTTGGCATCCTGAGCATTCTGAATAAAATCCATTAAATTGGACAGGGGGGCGTTCATCTGTCCGATGATGTAGGAGACTGCCACCATGGCACCTATGGTGATGTGCCCGTCCATTACCAATTTCGCTGACAGGAAGCTGATCAGGATGTTTTTCAGCTGATTAATGAAGGAAGACCCTATGGTTTGGGTTTGATTCAACGACAGTCGGCGGATGTTAACCTTGAAAAGCCTGGCCTGGATTCTTTCCCATTCCCATCTTTTCTGCTTCTCACAATTGTTCAGTTTGATCTCCTGCATCCCGGTGATCAGTTCAATCAGCTTGGCCTGGTTCTCGGAGAGCTGCCGGAACCTGTGAAAATCCAGTTCTCTTCTTCGTTTCAAAAAAAGGACGATCCACAAAACATAAAGCAGACTGCCCAATACAAAAACAAGCAAGATCATCCAGCTGTACATGGCTAGAACCATGGAAAAAACCAGAAGGTTCACCATCGAGAAGAGCACATTTAAAGTCTGACTGGTGATGAAATTCTCGATTCGTGTATGATCCCCGATTCGTTGCAACAAATCGCCGATCATTTTTGCATCGAAGAAGGAAATGGGCAACTTCATCAGCTTGATGAGGAAATCTGATATCAGCGATATATTTAGTCGTGCAGTCAGGTGAAGCAGTATCCAGCTTCTGAAAAAATCGACCGTAGTCTGTGAGATGAAAAGGATCAGTTGTGCCACCAGAATCAGGGTAACGAACCCAATATCCCTGTTGTTGATACCCACATCGACCATCGTCTGGGTAAGCAACGGGAAAATCAGTTGGAAAAGGCTTCCCAGCAACAACCCAAGGAACAGTTGCCAAAGAAATTTCTTTTGGTTCCGGAGATAGGAAAAGAGGTAAGAGAAGGAGGATTTGTCTGTTTTCTCCTCCTGTTGCCTGTAAAAATCAGGGGTAGGTTCTACGATCAATGCCAGCCCTTTGGCCTTCAATTCATCGGTAGAGCCACACCATCCCTTCAGAAAATCTCCGGTAGGATAATTGATCAGGCCAAAGGCTGGGTCAGCCACCCGGACTTTACCCTTGCCAAAAGCATAAACCACCACAAAATGTTCCTCTTTCCAGTGAACAATGGCCGGTAAGGGAACCTCCCCCTCCAATTGTGCAAAACTGACCCTGGCACCTACCGATCTCATTCCAATGGATTCTGCCGCATCCGATATCCCGAGGAATGAGACTCCTTCCCTGGTAAGAAAACATTTTTCCCGGAGGGTCTGCAACGAAAAATTCTTACCATGATGACTGGCAATCATCCTGAGACAGGAGGGGCCGCAATCCATGGCATCCAGTTGTTTGAAAAATGGAAATCGTCGCATCGGTTAAGATCAGCTTTGGTGAAGTACAAATATGCAAATTTTCTAAGCTTGTAGCCACCCAAAAGCGTCACAAATCCTATTTTAAACCTTTCCTGCGATCATTCGGAACATTTCAAATTCCTATTTTACCTCTTTGGCTCTTTTGAAATCCAATAACATGTTTAGTAACATAAAAATCCGCCACCTATTTGGTCATACACCATACATAATTCTGTATGTTAATTACTTACAAATTTTTCGAAATTCAAAATTCTTAAATCGAAAATCGAAAATTTTAGAGCCGGTCGGATCATTTTAAATAATTTCTATTTTTGAAGGGATTGAAAATAAGTTTTCTAAACAACAGATTATTTTATTTAAATTTTTCCCAATGAAAGTATATCAAACTAATGAAATCAGGAACATTACAGTGCTCGGAAATTCGGGCGCTGGGAAAACCACCCTTGTAGAAGCCATGCTCTTCGAGGGTGGGATTATTAACCGCAGAGGGGATGTCAAAAGCAAGAACACTGCGTCAGATTACAACCTCGTCGAGCAAGAGTATGGCAACTCTGTTCATGAAACTGTTCTTTACACCGAGTTTGAAGGATGCAAGATCAACATCATCGACACTCCGGGGATGGATGATTTCGTAGGCGGAGTAATTCCTGCGCTGAGTGTGGCCGCTACCGGTTTACTGGTTTTCAATGCCGTTAACGGGGTTGAAGTTGGAACCGAAATTGCCAGCCGCAATGCAGAAAGATTTAACAAACCGCTAATTTTTGTGGTCAATCATCTGGACCATGAGAACAGCAATTGGGAAAATACCCTTGAGATGGCCAAAACAACCTTCGGGAACAGACTGGCTATCGTCCAATACCCTGTCAATCCGGGATTGGGTTACAACAAAGCCATCGACGTACTGAAGATGAAGATGCTTCAATGGGGTCCGAACGGAGGCAAGCCGGAAATGCTTGACATTCCTGCCTCAGAAATGGAAAAAGCCGAAGAGTATCACAACGCGCTCGTAGAGATGGCCGCTGAGAACGACGAAGCGCTGATGGAACTTTTCTTCGAACAGGGCTCCCTGAACGAAGACGAAATGAAAAAAGGATTGAAATTGGGAATGCTCTCCAGAGGACTCTTCCCAGTTTTCTGTACCTGTGCTGCAAAAGACATGGGAATCCGTCGCCTGATGGACTTCATTGTCAATGTAGCCCCTCACCCGGGAGAACTTGCACCTGTTGAAACTGTCGACGGTAAACTGATTCCCATCAGTGTGCAGGGTCCAACCTCCATCTTCTGTTTCAAGACTTCTCTTGAACAACACGTTGGAGAGGTCACCTACTTTAAAGTGATTTCAGGTACCCTGAAGGAGGGGATGGATTTAACCAACATGGCCAAAAATTCGAAGGAACGTATTTCCCAAATTTTTGCCGTTGCCGGAAAAAACAGAACCAAAGTTGCTGAAATGGTAGCCGGAGATATTGGCGCAACCGTGAAACTGAAGGATGTTAAACACAACCAGACTCTCTGCGACAAGGACGCTGAAATTGAATTTCCACCGATTAAGTTCCCCAATCCCAGATATACTACTGCCGTGAAGGCCACCAACGAATCGGATGAAGAGAAGATGGGCGAATACCTCCACCGTCTGCACGAAGAGGATCCAACCTACATCATCGAATACTCCAAGGAATTGAAACAAATTCTGATTCACGGACAGGGAGAGTACCACCTCAACACCTTGAAATGGTATTTTGACAATGTCTATAAAATTGACATTCAATTCTTAAATCCAAAGATTCCCTACCGCGAAACCATTACCAAAATTGCCCAGGCCGATTACCGTCACCGCAAACAGAGCGGTGGATCCGGTCAGTTTGGAGAGGTGCACATGGTCATCGAACCTTTCGAAGAAGGAATGCCTGCTCCTACGATGTTTATCATCGATGGCAAGGAGATGAAGGTGAGCCTTCGAGGCACAGAGGTCACAGAACTGCCCTGGGGCGGAAAACTGGTCTTCTGCAACTGTATCGTTGGCGGGTCCATCGATGCACGTTTCCATCCGGCCATCTTAAAGGGAATCATGGAAAAAATGGAGGAGGGACCTCTTACCGGTTCCTATGCACGCGACATCCGCGTTTGCATCTATGAAGGAAAGATGCACCCCGTCGACTCCAACGAAATCTCTTTCCGTCTGGCAGGCCGTAATGCCTTCAGTCAGGCCTTCAGAAAAGCAGGCGCCAAGATTCTTGAACCCATCTATGATGTCGAAGTACTTGTACCAGGAGACAGAATGGGTGATGTGATGGGAGATTTGCAGAACCGTCGGGCATTGATCATGGGTATGACCTCTGAAAAGGGATTCGAAAAGATCGTTGCCAAGGTACCTTTGAAAGAGATGAACAAATATTCAACCACCCTGAGTTCCGTCACACAGGGACGTGCGATGTTCAAAATGAAATTCGCCAGCTACGAAAAAGTACCTGCCGAGGTTCAGGACGAACTGCTCAAAGCATACGCAGCTACCCAAAACGAAGAGTAGTATTCAAAACGGTAGATACCCACAGAAAAGTGCCTTCCACTCGGAGGGCATTTTTTTTGTCGGTTTGTTTCATGCCAGGCAGAATCAATTGGCAGATACCGATATTCGCTGCAATAGGATTTTGTCGTTCGGGCAACTTGTCTGGTCCGAAACCTGCCAATCTAGGTGAACGGTCATCGGGAATTTTACCTGCTGCAGGTCCAGCGGAGAACCGGCGGGTAAGGCATCGAACTCATAACTGATCCCGTTGATCAGAACGAACCAGCCGCCACAACAGGCGCACATTCTTGCATCCGGACCTGTGATCACGGCCATGGAATTGAGGAATTTTATATTTTCCAAAAACTGCTGATTCTTATCCATGTGCCTTGCATACAGAATATGATCCACAAATCCGATCCATATTTCAGACAGGTCATTTAGTTGGTACACATAGATATGAATCCCGCTCCCCGCATCTCTCGCCGGATTTCCAAAAGTGGAAACGATGGCATTGAAATCCATTCCCATACTCAGTTTCTTCTGAAAATCGAGATAGTTCAGTTCTTCACTCTTGAGCTGACTGGTCTCGGTACAGGAAAGAAGGACCAGTGAACAAAGTAGGAAAAAGAGAAATGCAGTTCGCATACTTCAAATTTACTAATTTATACGCAGGCAATACAAACAGATTGAAATTTCAGATTCCTGATGACATATATTCAAAAAAACAAGCACAAGCTGATTAAAATTCCCTAACTTTATGTCATGCGAAATTAACTGCAACGACCATGCCCGTCAGGATTGCCTGCTTCGACTGCAAAAAAAGGCGCTACGCAATTGACTGCGCCGATCAACCATCCCGTACGAACGCTCACAAACAAAATATGCAATTATGAAGATAAAATTTATCGGTGCCGCCCGCGAAGTAACCGGCAGCAAACATCTGATTACCCTCGATAACGGTAAAAAAATCCTGCTTGACTGCGGAATGTTTCAGGGGAAAGGCATGGAAACGGATGCCTCCAACCGCAACCTGGGTTTCGATCCCAAAGAGATCGACCACATCATCCTGACTCACGCCCACATCGACCATTCGGGACTGATCCCCTATGTCTACAAACTTGGCTTCAGGGGATCGGTTATTTGCACCAATGCGACAAGAGACCTTTGTGCCATCATGCTCGCCGATAGCGGACACATCCAGGAACTTGACGTAAAATGGTTCAACAAGAAACAGATCAAACACGGACTTGAACCCGTTGAACCAATTTATACCTGTGAAGAGGCCAAGCTTTGTATGGAACTATTTATTGGCATCGCCTATGACCGTAAATTCTACATCGACGACAACGTTAAAGTTCGTTTCACCAACAATGGCCACCTGTTGGGCGCCGGAACTGCCTTGCTCGAAATTACCGAGGAGGGCAAAACGGTAAGGTTGGCCTATACCGGCGACATCGGCAGGCCCGAGAGCAGGATTTTGAAGGCCCCCGAAGCCTTCAGGCAGTGCGACTACCTGATCACGGAATCTACCTACGGAAACAGGCTGCACAAGCAATTCACCCATGCTGAGGAGGATCTGCTCAAGGTGGTAATTGATACCTGTG
>Ga0209697_10000619_pt1 | contig 58021 bp, 62 predicted proteins | sample AliMusrvi5mmetaG_FD_184115 | JGI IMG/M metagenome (GOLD analysis project Ga0209697, IMG submission 184115) | Freshwater lake bacterial and archeal communities from Alinen Mustajarvi, Finland, to study Microbial Dark Matter (Phase II) - Alinen... | ecosystem: Environmental > Aquatic > Freshwater...
GGTGGGGGTACCGGCAAGCTGACGCTGTTCAGCGCGTCACCACCTTCTACAGGAGCTATCCATGAAATTACGATTGAGAACCGCACTCGGCCTGGCCGCTGTCGCCATCGCCACGCAGGCTGTCGCACAGGTCACGTTCTACGAAAATGACAATTTCCGCGGCCGGACCTTCACCACATCGCGGCAGATCCCCAACTTTGACCGCTTCGGCTTCAATGACCGCGCCTCCTCCGTCGTGGTCAAGCGCGACCGCTGGGAGGTTTGCGAAGACGTGCGCTTCAACGGTCGCTGCGTCATCCTGCGCCCGGGCCAGTACCCATCGCTCGCCGCCATGGGTCTGAATGATCGCGTCTCGTCGGTGCGAACCGTCGGCCGCAACATGCGCATCGAAGAAGACCGCTACGCGCCGATGCCGGTTTCCGAGCCCGACTACCGCCGCCATGACAACGAGCGTCTCTACCAGGCCCGCGTCATCGAAGTGCGGGCCGTCGTCGGACCGCCCGAGCAGCGCTGCTGGGTCGAGCGCGAGCAGGTCGTCCAGGAACGCGGCGGGGCCAACGTGCCCGGCGCGGTTGCCGGAGCCCTGATCGGCGGCATCCTCGGCCACCAGGTTGGCGGCGGCACCGGCAAGGACCTGGCGACAGCCGGTGGCGCCGTGGCCGGTGCAGCGATCGGCGCCAACGTCGGCCGCGATGGCACGCAGCACAACTCGACGCAGAACATCCGGCGCTGCGAAACCACGCAGCGTCAGACACGCCCCGAATTCTGGGATGTGACCTATGAGTTCCGCGGCCAGCAGCACCATGTCCAGTTGACCGCGCCGCCGGGACGCACAATTGCTGTCAATAATCAGGGTGAGCCCCGCAAATAGTCAGGGCTGAGCGCAGGCAGCACGCTCTGCCTGCCCGAACCGGTCAGAATTGGCAGAACCAACAAGGAAGCAGATTTGCGCAAGAAAGACGGCAATGACGAGAGCGCGCCGACACTGGCCGTGCCCAGCGGGCGCGGCTCGCGCTTGGTGCGCCTGGGCTGGATGGCCACCGGCGTGGCCGGAGGCATGCTGGCCGAAGGGGCGCGCCAGCTCGCGCGCGGCAACCGGCCCAAGGTCAGCGACCTGCTGCTGACGCCGGCAAATGCCCGGCGCGTGGCCGATCAGCTGGCCAAGCTGCGCGGCGCGGCGATGAAGGTCGGGCAACTGGTGTCAATGGAGTCGGGCGACCTGCTGCCGCCGGCGCTGGCGGAAATCCTGGGGCGCCTGCGCTCGGACGCGCGCGCCATGCCCAAGGCCCAGGTCACCGAGGTCCTGCTCGCCAATTGGGGCGCAGGCTGGGAAAAGAAGTTCAAGCATTTCACATTCACGCCGATGGCCGCCGCGTCGATCGGACAGGTGCATCGCGCGCACACGCTCGACGGGCGCGACCTCGCAATCAAGATCCAGTACCCGGGCGTGCGCGAGAGCATCGACAGCGACGTCGACAACGTCGCCGGCCTGCTGCGCCTGTCAGGGCTGATGCCCAAGGGCATGGACATTGCGCCGCTGCTGCGCGATGCCAAGCGGCAGCTGCATGACGAGGCCGATTACATCCGCGAAGGCAACTACCTGCAGCGTTACGGCGAGCTGCTCTCCGACGCGCCGCAGTACCTGCTGCCGGGGCTGCACGCCGACCTGACCACGCGCAGCGTACTGGCCATGGACTATGTGCGCGGCGAGCCGATCGAAGCGCTGCTGGATGCGCCGCAAGCCGAGCGCGACCGCGTGATGACGCTGCTGTTTGCGCTGCTGCTGCGCGAAGTGTTCGAGTTCCGCCTCGTCCAGACCGACCCGAACTTCGCCAATTACCGCTACGACACGCGCAGCCACCGGCTCGTGCTGCTCGACTTCGGCGCGACGCGTCCGTGCAAGGCGCGCATGGCAAGCGACTTCGGCCGCATGATCAAGGCCGCGATGGCGACCGACCGCGCCGCCCTGAGCGCCGCGCTGCTGGCCATCGCCTATTTCGACGAGAGCACGCAGGAAAAGCACCGCCATGCCGTGCTCGATATCGCGACGCAGGCGCTCGAGCCGTTCTGCCAGCAAGGCGGCTACGACTTCGGCACGTCCGATCTGCCCGAGCGCGTGCGCGCCGCCGGCATGACGCTCGGGCTGGAGCGTGAATTTGCCCAGTTACCGCCGGCCGACGCCATGCTGCTGCAACGCAAGTTCGGCGGCCTGTACCTGCTGGCGATCCGGCTCAAGGCCCGCGTCGACCTGCACGGTCTGGCCCAGGCAACGCTGCATCCGCGCCAGCGCGCCGTCTGAACCGCTCTCCCGCTGTCGTCATTGCGGGCCCCGACCCGCAATCCAGGTCTTGCGTGGCATGGATCCCGGGTCAAGCCCGGGATGACAGCCGGGGACTGAATGACAGCCTGGGTCGGGACGACATAGCGCGTGCGGCCATGACGAGTCCGAAACCCATCCTGCGTGCGCAGGCCCGGTGTGCCTAGGGATGCATCAGTTGCTTGATGTCACCCGCCATCAAGGCGGCGCCGGCGCCGTAGCGCGTATACAGGCGCAGCTTGCCCTGCGGGTCGTAAATGTAGCAACCGGCTGAATGGTCCATCGAATAGCTCGTCGGCGTCTTGCCTTCGACCTTCTTGTAGAAGACCTTGTAGTCCTTGGCCAGCGCTTCGAGCTTTTCAGGCGTGGTGTAGAGCGCCAGAAAGCTCGGATCGAAAGCCGCCATGTAGTTCTTCAGCACCTCGGGCGTGTCGCGCGCGGGGTCGACCGTGACGAACAGGCCTTGCACGCGCTCGCCATCCTTGCCCAGCAGTTGCCGCACTTCGGCGATCTCGGCCATGGCCGTCGGGCAGACGTCGGGACACTGCGTGTAGCCGAAGAACAGCACCACCACCTTGCCGGCGAAATCCTTCAGCGTACGCCGCTGGCCGTTGTGGTCGGTCAGGTCGAAATCGCGCGCGTAGTCAGCGCCCGTGATGTCGATCGCGGAAAAGGTCTGCGCCTTCTCCGAGCAGCCTGCGGTGATGCCGGCCAACGCCGTCAGGCCGGCGCCCGTCAGCAGGACTTGAAGCGCGTTTCGTTTGTTCATCAACATGAATTTTCGCCCAGGCATCACAACAGGTAGTGGTCCAGCAGCAAGGCCGCGAACAGCGCGCTCAGGTGGATCAGCGAGAAGCGGAACGTCTTGCGCGCGAGCTGGTCCGAATAATCGCGCCAGAGAAAGAAGCCGTACAGGCAGAAGCCGCAGCTCAGCACGATCGCCGCGATCAGGTAGAGCCAGGAACTCATGCCGTAGATGTAGGGCATCAGGCAGGCGGCAAACAGGATCAGCGTGTAGAGCAGCACCATCAGGCGCGTGAACTGGTTGCCGTGCGTGACCGGCAGCATCGGCAGGCCGGCCTTGCGGTAGTCCTCGACGCGGTACAGCGCCAGCGCCCAGAAGTGCGGCGGCGTCCACAGGAAGATGATCAGGAACAGGATCAGCGCTTCGGGGCCGACATCACCCGACATCGCGGCCCATCCCAGCACCGGCGGCATGGCGCCGGAGGCGCCACCGATCACGATGTTCTGCGGCGTCAGCGGTTTGAGGATCACGGTGTAGACCACTGCATAGCCGATGAAGGTGGCAAAGGTCAGCCACATCGTCAGCGGGTTGACCCAGACGTACAGGATCACGCTGCCCAGCGCGCACAGCACGGCCGAGAACAGCAGGGTCTGGCGGTCGCCGAGTTCGCCGCTGGCGGTCGGGCGCCAGGCTGTGCGCCGCATCTTGGCGTCGATGCTTTTCTCGACGATGCAGTTGAAGGCCGCCGCTGCGCCCGCCACCAGCCAGATGCCCAGGCAGGCGAGCAAGGCGTGCAGCACGTGCTCCATCGATGGCAGACCGGGCACGGCCAGCACCATGCCGATCAGGGCGCAGAACACGATCAGCTGGATCACGCGCGGTTTGGTCAGGGCATTGAACTGCCGCAGCACGCTGACGAATGCGGAAAGCGATGCCGCGCTCATGCCGTGGTCCCCGTCAACACATGCTGGCCGCGATGATCGTGGCCGCGCGTCGCAGCCAGCACCCAGGTCAGGGCCACGGCCAGCGCGCCGGCACCGCCGGTGTGCAGCACGGCCGCGAGCAGCGGCCAGTCGAGCACGACATTGCTCAGGCCGGTGACCAGTTGCAGGGCCGAGAGCGCGGCGATCCAACGCGCGGGACGGCGCAGCGCCGGCACCCGGTGCAGCCGCCAGGCCAGCAGCGCCAGCGCCGCGAGCACTATGACGGCCGCCAGCCGGTGCGTGTAGTGGATCGCCGTCAGCGCGGCAAAGCTGAGAACCGCGCCCGTAGCGGTCATGCCAAGTTCGCGCCACAGCGCAAAGCCCTGTTCAAAGTCCATCAGCGGCCACCAGCTGCCCTGGCACTTCGGAAAATCGCTGCAGGCCAGCACCGCGTAATTGGTGCTGACCCAGCCGCCCAGCGCCACCTGCAACGCCAGCAGCGCGAGCGTCAGCCAGACCAGCTTGCGCAAGGGCGGGGCCATTACCGGGGTCGGTGCCTGCCGGTCGAACTGCGGCAGTTGCGCACACAGCAGCATCAGCAGCATGAGGCCGCCGAGCAGGTGCAGCGTGACAATGGCCGGGAACAGTTTCATCGTGACCGTCAGCGCGCCGAACGCGCCCTGGATGCAGACCCACAGCAAGGTCATGATTGGAAGGAATATGTCCATTTTCCGACGCGGCGCAGCGCGTGCCCAGCCAACCCAGGCGACGACTGCCAGCACCACGATCAGCACGCCGACGCTGGTGGCGAGGTAGCGGTGGATCATCTCGACCCAGGCCTTGCCCAGCGTGACCGGGCCGCTCGGCATCGCGCTCTGTGCCGCCGCGATCGGCGCATGCGCACCGAGCGGGCTCGCGGTGCCGTAGCAGCCGGGCCAGTCCGGGCAGCCCAGGCCCGAATCGGTCAGGCGCGTGAAGGCGCCGAACAGCAGCAGGTCGAAGGTCAGGAACAGGGTCAGCAGCGTCAGAGCCTGGACCCGTTGCCCTGCGCTCGCGCGTCGCTGGCGCAGCCAGACCCAGGCCAGTGGCCCGAGCGCCAGCAGCGCACCGACGGTCATCATGCGCAGCAGGGGCGAGAGGTCGTACAGGCTTTGCATCGTCGTGCCTACGGCGCAGCCACCGGCTGCGGCTCGCGCCCGGGCTGGTCCCAGGAGGCCGAGGCGCGCAACAGGCGCTCCAGATCACGCTTGGCCTTGGAGGCGCCGGCGATGTCGAGCCCGGCCGGGAAGCGCATCATCCAGTTGCCCATCGGGTCCACCAGGTACAGGTGCTCGGCGAGCAGATGACCGGTCTCGGGTTGCAGCCAGGCGCCGAGCGTGGCCGGCGCCACGCGCAGCACGGTGGCGTCCTTGAGCGCCGGCAACAGCTTGTCGGATACCGGTGCGTCATCCGCAATCAGCCAGACCCAGTCGACGCGGTCGCGCTCCTTGCCCAGGCCTTCGCGCAGCTGGCGCTGCAGGTAGAGGTGTTTGCCGCAGGCCTCATCGCAGGCGCCGCCGGCCACGCTGACCAGCAGCCACTGGCCCTTGAGCGCCCTGAGGCTGCTGCTTTGCCCGCTCAGGCTGACGCCCGGTCGATCGGGCAGCGGCTGCTGCGGCTCGATCAACTCGCCAAAATTGCGCCGGCCCTCGGGCCGCACGACGTAATACGTGAAATAGGAGGCGATCACCGGCGCCGCGCAGATCAGGGCCACGACCAGCATCTGCCAGCGACCGCGCCCGGTGCGGCGCACCTCCGCATCCATGGCGCGCTCGGGCGACGGCAGGGAATGAACGGTCAGGCCCAGCGGCTGATCGAAGGCTTCAGGCGCGCCGGTGCGGGATGAATCGTCTAACAATTTGGAACCAGACATAAAGGGCGGTGATCAGCGCACTGAGCGCAAACCATTGAAATGCATAACCGTAGTGGGTCTCGACACCGGCGCCGGCCTGCGGCCATTCGCGCAGCAAGCCGTCGCTGGCAGCGCCAGTCTGCTGCACCGAAACCGGCAACAGCGCCAGACCCGATTCTGCGCTGAAAGCGGCGAGATCCAGATTCTGCCGGATCCGGCCCGTCTCGGCACCGCCGAACTGGTAAAGCCTGGACGGCACCGCGGCAATCCGGCCTTCGATTTCAAGCAGTCCGGGCGGGCTCTGCAGCACGGGCAGGCTGCTGCGGTCGATGAAGTTGCGCGCCACCCAGCCGCGCTGCACCAGCACAATGGGGCCGCCTTCCAACTGCAGCGGCGTAACCACGTACAGGCCCTGCTTGTCGTTCATCTGCCGGTTGTCCAGGAACACCGTGTGCTGCGCCAGCCAGCTGCCGCGCAGGCGCACGCGGCGCTGCAGTTCAGCGGTCGGGTCGGGCAGCGCGGTCAACGCCGCCGTGTCGAGCGCGGGCAGTTCCGAGCGCGCCAGCATGCGCGCGTGCAGAACCTCCTTCTGCGCGGCGCGCGACAGCTGCCAGCGCCCGAGCGCGAACGTCGTGCCGACCGCCAGCACGGCGCCCAATGTCAGCAGGAGGAAGCGCCAACGCAAACTCACGGGATAATCCTGTTCATGAAATTCTGGGTCATTCTTGCATTTGTCGCCATCATCGGCAGCCTCGGCAGCGCGCTGTTCTACATGATGAAGAGCAGCCGCAACGCCAATGCGCGATCGCGCAAGATGGCGCTGGCCCTGGCCATGCGCGTGGCGCTTTCCATCCTGCTGTTTGCCGGCATCCTGCTGGCCTGGAAGCTGGGCTACATCCACCCGAGCGGGATACCGGTGCAGGGCTGAGACGCTGCCACACTTGTCACCCCGGACCTAATCCGGGATCCATGCCACGCAAGATCTGGATTGCCGGTCAAGCCCGCAATGACGAATGCCAGTTGCCGCGCGTCACAACCAGTACACCAGCACGTAAAGCCCGAGCCAGACCACGTCGACGAAGTGCCAGTACCAGGCCGCCCCTTCGAAGCCGAAGTGGCGCTCGGCAGTGAAGTGGCCCTTTTGCAGGCGCAGCGTGATGAACAGCAGCATCAGCATGCCGACGAAGACGTGGAAGCCGTGAAAGCCGGTCAGCATGAAGAAGGTCGAGCCATAGACGCCCGAGCTCAGCTTCAGGTTGAGCTCATGGTAGGCGTGGTAGTACTCGTAGCCCTGCACCGTCAGGAACACGATGCCCAGCAGCACGGTGGCCCACATGAAGGCGATCGTCCTGGCGCGCTTGTCCGCGATCAGCGCATGGTGCGCGATCGTCAGCGTCACGCCCGAGCTCAGCAGCAGCGCGGTGTTGATGGTCGGCAGCCAGAACGGCGTCATGGTCGCAAACGGCTCGACGATGCCCGCGGGCGAACCGGTGGCGCCGGCCGCCAGGCTTGGCCAGACGGCCTTGAAGTTGGGCCACAGCAGGGCGTTGTCGGCATTGCCGAGGGCCGGGATCGAATGGCCGCGCGCCCACCACAGGGCTGTGAAGAAGGCGCCGAAGAACATCACTTCCGAAAAGATGAACCAGCTCATGCTCCAGCGGTAGGATAGGTCGACCTTGTGCCCGTACTGGCCGCCTTCGCTCTCGCCGACAGCGTCGCCAAACCACTGGAACAGCACGACCACGAACCAGAGCAGGCCGAAGGCCGTGGCATAGCGGCCCCAGTCGACGCCATTGACCCACTGGCTGGCGCCGAGGATGACGAAGAACAGGCCCAGGGCCGCCATGGCCGGATGGCGTGACGGGCCCGGGACGTAGTAGTAGGGCTTTGCGGCGCTTGTGTTTGAACTCATGTCGTCTCCAATTCCTGCGGTTCTCTTGAATCGATATCGGGTCTGCTGCGACCCATTACTTGCTGACCACCCAATGCACGAGCGCAATCAGGCCCAGCACAAAAACAATGGCCCCGGCGATGCCCACCACGATGATGTGGAAGGGATTGACCTGCGCCACATCCTGCTGCGATTCGCTGCTCTTGCGGATGCCGAAAAAAGACCAGGCCACCATCTTCGTGCTGCGCCAGAACGAGGGCTTCATGTGCCGGCTCCGGTCCTGACCTGCGCTGCGGCATCGGCCAGCGGCGCGGCCGGCGTCTTGCCGCCTACCTCGAAAAAGGTGTAGGACAGCGTGATGGTCTTGACGTCGTGCGAGAGCTTGGGATCGATCACGAACACCACCGGCCACGACTTCTTCTCGCCCGGCGCCAGCGTGTACTGGTTAAAGCAGAAGCATTGCAGCTTGTTGAAATACTTGGCGGCCTGCTGCGGCGCGTAGCTCGGGATCGCCTGCGCCGACATGCGTCGGTCCTGCACGTTCTGGAACTCGTACATTACGGTCGCCATCTGGCCCGGGTGCACCTGCAGCGAGCGCTGCGCGGGCTTGAACTCCCAGGGGCCGCGCGAATTGGCGTCGAACTCGACCGTGATCGTGCGGCTGACATCGACCTGCGTGTTGGCGGGCAGCGGCTCGATGGCGCCGGGGATGTTGCGGTCGCCCAGCGCCAGCACGTTGATGCCCGTCATCTCGCAGATCGCGTTGTACAGCGGCACCAGCGCATAGCCGAAGGCGAACATGACGGCCGTGATCACGCCGAGCTTGCCCAGCATACGGATGTTCTCGTGCCGCAGGTTCATCGACTAATGGCTTTCCAGGTACATCTTCGTGATGAAGCCGACGAAGAACACCAGCGCGATCGATGCCAGGATCAGGCCGGTCTTCAGGTTGGCCTTCTTTTGTTCGGGGCTCATGCTAGCCAATGATCCGGGTAGCGGTGGCGTCGAGCTTGGGCGGCGTCTCGAAGGTGTGGAAGGGCAGCGGTGTCGGCAGTTCCCACTCCAGGCCCTCGGCACCTTCCCACGGCTTTTGCGGCGCTTTTTCGCCCTTGCCGCGCATGGTCGGCAGCACGATGAAGAGGATGAAATAGACCTGTGCAAAGCCGAAGAAGAAGGCGCCGACCGAAGACACGGCATTGAAGTCCGCGAACTGCATCGGGTAGTCGGCGTAGCGGCGCGGCATGCCCGCCAGGCCCAGGAAGTGCATCGGGAAGAAGGTGACGTTGAACGAGATCAGCGACCACCAGAAGTGGATCTTGCCGCGCGACTCGTTGTACATGACACCGGTCCACTTCGGGCTCCAGTAGTAGTAGCCGGCGAACAGCGCGTAGAGCGAGCCCGCCACCAGCACGTAGTGGAAATGCGCCACCACGTAGTAGGTGTCATGGATCTGGATGTCGATCGGCGCCATCGCCAGCATCAGGCCCGAGAAGCCGCCGAGCGTGAACACGAAGATGAAGCCGACCGCGAACAGCATCGGCGTCTCGAAGGTCATCGAGCCCTGCCACATGGTGGCGATCCAGTTGAAGATCTTCACCGCGGTCGGCACGGCGATCAGCATCGTGGCGTACATGAAGAAGAGCTGGCCCGTCACCGGCATGCCCGAGGTGAACATGTGGTGCGCCCAGACGATGAAGCTTAGGATCGCGATCGACGAGGTCGCGTAAACCATCGAGGCGTAGCCGAACAGGCGCTTGCGCGCAAAGGCCGGCACGATCTGGCTGATGATGCCGAAGGCCGGCAGGATCATGATGTAGACCTCGGGGTGGCCGAAGAACCAGAAGATGTGCTGGTACATGACCGGGTCGCCGCCGGCGGCCGGGTTGAAGAAGCTGGTGCCGAAATGGCGATCGGTCAGCGTCATGGTGATGGCGCCGGCCAGCACCGGCATGACGGCGATCAGCAGGTAGGCCGTGATCAGCCAGGTCCAGCAGAACATCGGCATCTTCATCAGCGTCATGCCGGGTGCGCGCATGTTCAGGATGGTGACGATGATGTTGATCGAACCCATGATGCTCGAGGCGCCCAGCAGGTGCAGCGCGAAGATGCCGGTGTCCATGCTCGGGCCCATCTGCAGCGTCAGCGGCGCGTACAGCGTCCAGCCCGCGGCCGGCGCGCCGCCGGGCACGAAGAAGGAGCTCGCCAGCATCACGCCGGCCGGGATCATAAGCCAGAAGCTGAAGTTGTTCATGCGCGCAAACGCCATGTCGGAGGCGCCGATCTGCATCGGGATCATCCAGTTGGCGAAGCCAACGAAGGCCGGCATGATGGCGCCGAACACCATGATCAGGCCGTGCATTGTGGTGAGCTGGTTGAACAGTTCCGGGTTGACGAACTGCAGGCCCGGCTGGAACAGCTCGGCGCGGATGATCAGCGCGAGCACGCCGCCGATCATCAGCATCGTCAGGCTGAACAGCATGTAGAGCGTGCCGATGTCCTTGTGGTTGGTGGCGAACACCCAGCGCCGCCAGCCGCTGGGCGCGTGGTGGTGCTCGTGATCGTGGTCGTGGGCGGGAATCGGTAAAACGGCGCTCATGGCAATATCCTTGTCAATTCTTGTAATCCGCAGCGGCCGCTCAGTGGCGCGCCGCCGTGACGTCAGCCGGCTGGACCAGTTGACCCGTCTTGTTGGACCAGTTGTTCTTGGTGTAGGTGATCACCGCCGCGATGTCGGTGTCGCTGAGCGTCTTCCAGGACGGCATGGCGCCGTTGTTCTGGCCGTTAAGCAGCACGGCAATCTGCTTGCCCTTGTCGGCGTCGAGCACCACGGCCGCGCCGTCGAGCGGCTTGACCACGCCGCCGCCCTTGCCGTGGGCCTGATGGCAGACCACGCAGTTGGCGGCATAGACCTTCTCGCCGCGCTTGAAGATGTCGTCGGCGGTCCAGACCCGCTTCGGATCGTCCGCCTTGGCAGCCATGGCCTTCTTCTCGCCGGCAACCCACAGCGAATAGTCGGCCGCGGAAACCACCTTCACGTGGATCGGCATGTAGGCGTGCTCCTTGCCGCACAACTGGGCGCACTGGCCGTAGAAATCGCCGGTCTTCTCGGCGCGAAACCAGGTGTCGCGCACAAAGCCCGGAATCGCCGCCTGCTGGATACCCAGCGCGGGCACCATCCAGGCGTGGATGACGTCGTTGGCGGTGGTGATGATGCGGATCTTCTGGTTCACCGGCACGACCAGCGGGTGATCGACCTTGAGCAGGTAATCGTCGACGACCTCGCCCGCTTTCGGGCCGCCGTCGTTCGACATCTGGCGCTGCGCCTTGTCCAGGGCCGAGATGAAGCCGATGCCCTCGCCCTCGCCCTTGAGGTAGTCGTAGCCCCATTTCCACTGCATGCCGGTGACCTTGATCGTGAGGTCGGCGTTGGTCGTGTCCTTCATCGCCACAACCACCTTGGTGGCCGGCAGCGCCATCAGGATCACGATGATGAAGGGCACGATGGTCCAGATCACCTCGACTGTCACCGATTCATGGAAATTGGCCGCCTTGTGGCCGACCGACTTGCGGTGCTTCCAGATCGAATAGAACATCACGCTGAAGACCGCGACAAAGATCACGGTGCAGATGATCAGCATGAACCAGTGCAGCCAGGCCTGATTCTGGGCGATGCCGGTGACGCCGTCCGGCAGGTTCAGCTGGTTGACTGCCGGACCGCCGGGCAGGTCGTTGACCGCATGGGCCGCGCTAAAGACCGCGCTGCCGGCCCAGGCGCTTGCAGCCAACAGCGGGCCAGTCAATTTCTTGAAAATGCTTTTCATCGTGCTCACTTGTTTTGTTGCCTCGGAACCCCTGCTTGTCCCCGGCGCGGCAATCACAATCCGATCGCACGCCGTCTGCTCCAAGCCAGGTCGCGGGCAATTGTAGTGCAGCCGACTAAATCGCGTTCGCCACCTTGTCAAGTCCTTTTCTCAAGGTTTACCGGGATAGCTTTTGCGCTGGTTCAAGCTTTCGCGCATTTGCGCCAAGGACAGCACGGTTTCGGGCCGCACATCGAGTCGCGGCGCGGGTTTCAAGGCGTGGCCGTAGACCACCTCGAAGGTCAGCTGCAGCGGCCGGGCGGCCAGCGCCTGGCGCAGTTGCGCCTGCCATTGTCGCCCGCGCAGGCCCTGGAAGCGCTGCGGATGCAGGTTGCGCCCGAGGCCGCGCAGCTCCTGCAGCAGCCGCTCGGGGGTCTCAAAGGTCAGGGTGATGCGCTCCATGTCCATCACCGGATCGGCAAAGCCGGCTGCCAGCAGCATGTCGCCCCAGTCGTGCATGTCGGTGTACTCGTGCGCCGGCGCGCCCCAGCCCAGCGCCTGGTAGAGCGGACGCAGTTCCTGCGCGGTGTCGGGCCCGAGGCAGGAGAACATCAGAAAGCCGTCCACCGCCAGCGCGCGGTGCCACTGCGCCATCAGCGCGCGCGGGTCGTCCGTCATGTGCAGCGCCATGTTGGCCCACAGCATCTGCGCCGCGCCCTCCCCCGGCAGCTCGAAGCGTGTCGCCTTGCCGGCCCAGCGCGACGGCCGCCACCAGGGTGTGGCGAGCACGCTCTGCGCATGCGCGGCGCGCGCTGGCTGGAGCTCGGTCACAAAGCAGTCGGCCTGCGGGTAGCGCCCGGCCAGCAGGGCATGCGCCTGCAGGCCGCCGCGCACCGGCTCCCAGTGCGCCCAGCTGGCGGGCTGCAGCTTGATGCAATCGAGCCGCTCCTGCATGCGCCGCGCCACCTCCTCGTGCAGCCACGGCGATGCACTCTGCGGCATCTGCTGCCAGCGCCGCGCGGCGTTGGGGTCGATCGTGGGTGGGCGTTCGGTGGTCATGTGGAGCTCGGGATAAGGTCGCCAGAGTATATTGACTCCATATTTGCGCGCGTGTTCAGGGGCTTGCTGGACGCACTGCCGAGCCAGTGCCTGGTGTGCCATGCCTGGCCGCGCCAGAGCCTGTGCAAGGACTGCGTCAGCCACTTCGCGCCGCCGCTGCCACGCTGCCGGACCTGCGCCCTGCTGCTGCCGCCGGGCGTGCGCCAGTGCGGCGACTGCATCAGCACGGCGCCGCCGCTGGATGCCTGTCTGGCGGCCGTCTCCTACGCCTACCCGTGGTCGCACCTGATTCAGGGCTACAAGTTTCACGCGCAGCCCGGGCGCGCCGGCGCCTTCGCACTGCTGCTGCGCATCAAGGACACGCCGACGCAGAGTTCGCTCAAGCGCAGCGAGCGCCTGCAGGCGCTCAAGCATGCGTTTGCCGTCGAGCCGCTGCTCGCGCCGCAGGTCAGGGGCAAGCGCCTCGTGTAGGTCGACGATGTCATGACCAGCGGCGCCTCGCTGCATGCCGCCGCCGCGGTGTTGCGCGCCGCCGGCGCCGCGCACATCACAGGCCTGGTGATCGCGCGCACACAGTGAACGGTTTCGTCAACCGGAGCACCTCCTGAGGAATGTCGCGGACATCCGTCAGGCAAGAATGCCTTTGCATTCGTTTGGTTTGGGCGTACCCTTGAGGAATCCTAAATGGCAGTATGGCGTTCGGGCTCCACAATATGACCGACAAGAAAGCTTCAGACGCAGCCCCGAAAGCCGCAGCAGTCGTGTCCGGTGCACCGGTCAACGCCGCCTCTGCGATCAACCGGGAGGCCTTGCTCAGCCGTGCCAGGGCCGTTGCCCACGAAGAGCAAAAAGGTTCTCCTGGTTCGAGCGAGCATTTGTGGCCGGCACTTGCCCGGCAAGCACTGCAGGAACTGCGCGTGCATCAGATCGAGCTCGAAATGCAGAACGAGGAACTGCGTCGCAACCAGATGAAACTCGACGCCGAGCGCGAGCGCTACTTCGACCTCTATGACCTCGCGCCGGTCGGCTATATCAGCGTCAGCGAGCAGGACTCGATCCTGGAGATCAACCTTGGCGCCGTCAAACTGCTCGGCAGCTCACGCCGGCAATTGCTCAGCCAGCGCTTCAGCCAGTTCATCGAGCGGCAGCACCAGGACAGCTACTACCTGGCCCGGAAGCAGCTTCTTGCCAGCCGCCAGACGCAGAGCTTCGACCTGCAGATGCTGGGCGAGCAGGGCCGGCCATTGTGGGTCAAGCTGATCGCCAGCGTGGTGCAAAAGGACGGCGGCGACGAAATCCGCATCGTGCTGAGCGACATTAGCGAGCGCAAGCAGGCGGAAATCGCGCTGGAGCAATCCGAGCGTGCGCTGCGCATCAGCGAAAGGCAGATGGAGATCGTGCAGCGCATCAGCGCCACCGGTTCCTAGACCTACAACCTCGCCACCGGCGAAATTTTCGGCTCGTCCGAAGGGATGCACATCTTCGGCTTTCCGCCGGTGGCCGGCAGTTTACCGATCGGTCGCTTTGAAGCCTGCATTGCCGGGCAGGACCGGCAGCGGGTTCACGAAAGCCTCATGGCGCTGATCGCCGACGAAGGCGAATACGACCTCGAGTTCAGCGTCATGCCGGCCGACGGATCGGCGCAGCGGATTACCCACTCGATCGGGGTTCTGGAACGCGACGCGACGGGCAAACCGGCGCTCGTGCTGGGCTTTGTTCAGGACATCACCGAGCGCAAACGGATGGAGCAAAGCGTGCGGCAACTGGCCTTCTTCGACCCGCTGACGGCGCCGCCCAATCGCCGCCTGTTGCTCGATCGCCTGGGCCAAGCCAGCGCGGCCGCAGAGCGCAGTGATGTCTTCGGCGCGCTGCTGTACCTGGACCTGGATAATTTCAAGCCCCTCAATGACCGGTACGGGCACGATGCGGGAGACCTGCTGTTGCAGGTCGTCGCCCGCCGGCTCAAGGAGTGCGTTCGCGAAGTGGATACGGTGTCGCGCGTCGGGGGCGATGAATTCGTGGTGGTGCTGGCGGGCCTGGTTGCGGACCCGTCAGACGCGCGGGAGCGAGCCGGCATGATTGCGGAGAAGGTCCGGCTGGCATTGGCCATGCCGTACCTTCTGGATATCCAGCAAAAAGGCACCGGCGCCAGCCGGGTCGCGCATGACTGCTCGGCCAGCATCGGCGTGGTGCTGTTCAGCAAGCAGCATCGAAACCTGGAGGGCATCGTGAAATGGGCAGATGCCGCGATGTACCGGTCCAAAGAAGACGGGGGCAATCGCGTGACGTTCATGATCGAACGACGCACGCAGCAGCGGCCTTGAATGACCCGCACGACACGCAGCTTGCGGTCGCTGCCACTTTCTCCGGAACATCGCTGAGGCACCCATGGGGATTGATGCGGGATTGCCGATCAATTTAACGTCTGCTTGCATGCCACGCAGATTCCGGAGCCAATTGCTTATGCTCCCGGCAAGCACTAGATTGGATGCGTGACTCTTCGCAGGAAGTCCTTGGTACGCTCGTGCTGCGGGTCACTCAGGACAGCGCGCGCCGGGCCTTGCTCGACGATGTGACCCCGGTCGATGAAGACAACGCGGTCCGCGACCTCGCGTGCAAAGCCCATCTCGTGCGTCACGACGATCATCGTCATGCCTTGATCGGCCAGCGCCCGCATGACGGCCAAGACCTCGCCTACAAGTTCCGGGTCGAGGGCTGATGTCGGCTCATCAAACAGGATCGCGCGCGGTTGCATCGCCAGCGCCCGGGCAATGGCCACCCGCTGCTGCTGACCACCGGAGAGGTTGCGAGGATAGGCATCCTCCTTGCCTGCCAGTCCGACCTGGGCAAGCAGATTGCGCGCTTTCAAAGCGGCCGCGTTTCGCGATTCGTGCTTGACGTAGATCGGGCCTTCCATCACATTTTCCAACGCCGTGCGGTGCGGGAAGAGGTTGAATCGCTGAAAGACCATCGCGACCCTTTCGCGAATGGCGATCATGTGGCGGCCGACCTGATCGACGCGCTGACCTTCAACCGTGATGTCGCCGCCGTCGTAGGTTTCCAGGCCGTTGACACATCGCAACAGCGTGGACTTGCCCGAACCCGAGGCGCCGATGACACACACGACCTCGCCCTGCGCGACATCAAGGGAGATGCCGTCAAGCACGAGATTGGTTCCAAAAGACTTGCTGATATTGCGTATCGAGATCATGAGCGTCCAAACCTTTTCTCAAGCCGACCAACAACCATGATCAACGGTATGCACAGCAACAAGTAGAACAGTGCAACCAGGGTAAACACCTCCGCGTTCTTGAAAGTCGAAGCTGCGATGACCTTGCTTTGGAAAGTGAGTTCGGTCACCGTGATGATCGATGCCTGTGACGTATCCTTGATCAGCATGATGCAGGTATTGCCGTATGGCGGAAGCGCAATCTTGAAGGCCTGGGGCAATACGACGCGCCATAGGGTCATGGCCTGGCTCATGCCGAGCGACTTTGCCGCCTCCACCTGTCCCGGGTCAACCGCTTCGATGCCGCCGCGAAAGACTTCGGCCATGTAACACGAGTAGGCAAAGCCAAGACCGATGAAGCCGGCCTGGAAGGCCGTCATCTGGATGCCGACATCGGGCAATACGAAGTAGATAAAGAAGAGCTGCACCAGAATCGGAATGCCACGAATGGTGTTGATCAATGCCTTGGAGAACCCGGCAAGCGCCGGGACCCCGGAAACCCGCAACAGCGCCCATAGCAGGCCCAGCGCTGTGGCGACGATCAGACCGCAGACGAAGACCTCGATGGTTACCAGGGCCCCCTGGGCCAGGATCGGCACAAATTCAGCGATATCCTTCAATGCGAACGCGGTCATGGATCATTCCCTTGTTGGGCAGATTACTTCAGATTCCAAGTGGCCAGGATTCGGTCAATGGTGCCATTGGCCTTGAACTTGGTCAGAGCCGCGTTGAGCTTGTCAAGCGTTGCCTTGTCGCCCTTGCGCACTGCCAGGCCAACGCTGCCGACCACCGCCGCCTTGTAGTTCTTTGCCAGCCTTGTTTCCGGGAACGCACCCTGGCTCAACTGATAGGCCACGATGGGGTAATCACCAAAACCTGCCTTGATGCGGCCCAGGTTGACATCGCGCATGATGTCAGGAATCGAGTCGTAGACCTTGACTTCCTTGAACAGACCCGAAGCCTGAAGCGGCTTGATGTAGGCGGTGCCGATCTGCACGCCAACGATCTCACCCTTGAGGTCATCGTAGCTTTTGTAATCCTTGGTGTCCTTCGCTGCGACAAAGAGGCCGTCGCCGTAGGTGTAGATCGGGTCGCTGAAGTCGACCACCTCCTGGCGTGTCGGCGTGATGTACATCGCCGCGGCGATCACGTCGATCTTGTTGGACTGGAGCGACGCGATCAATGCGCTGAAGGCCATCGCATTCACGTCTGCCGTGAAACCCTGGTCCTTGCCGATCTCCTTGATCAGATCGACCATCACGCCGGAAATCTGATTGGTCTTGGTATCGAGGAAAGTGAATGGAACCCCGGTCGGGGTGGAGCCGATGCGCAGGGTCGTTTGAGCGCTCGCGAGCGAGCCAACGAATACCAGGCACAAGGCGAACAAGCGAAATAGTCTCGACATGATGTTTCCTTTCAAGGGTAAAGCGGGGGGACTGAAAAAAAGGTGCGGGCCGCGATGCGCCTATGCGGCTTCCATCTCATCGCGAACACGGTAGTAGCTTACCAACACCCGGGCCACAAGCCGGGTGAAAGGGTAACCCACGATCGGGTGCATCGAGGTCACGGGAAAAGGGATGTCCTTTGCGGGGACACCCGAGGCCAGATCGGCCAGCAGTCGACCCAGCAGAGTCGCCATGCCCACGCCTCGACCGTTGTAGCCCATCGCGGCCCACAAGCCCTTGTCAAGTTGATTGAGGTGTGGAACATGGTCTTGGGTCATCGCCACCCGTCCGGCCCAATGAAACTCGAACGGCGTGCTGCTGAGCTGCGGGAAGAGCCGGTTGACCGCGTTGCGGACATAGTTGTCGTCGGCGGCGCCCAGGTCCTCGCGGTACGGCGCGCGTCCACCCATGATCAACCGACCGTGAGCGTCGCGCCGGAAGTACCACAACAGCCGGCGGGTGTCGGAAGCAGCGTGCCCTTCGGCGAGGATGCTCTTGCCCAGTGCGTCCGGAATTGGAACGGTGGCGGCCTGGTAGCTCATCATGGGAACGACGGTCTTGGCGAGTCCTGGCCAGAGCCCGTCGGTGTAGCCGTTGGTCGCAATCAGCACCTGGTCTGCGTCAATTGAACCTTGCGGAGTCGACACTCGCCACTTTGTGCCCTGTTTGCTCAAGGATAGAGCCGGCGATTCGACGTGAATCTCGGCGCCAACCCGTTGGGCGGCCGAAGCAAGGCCGCGCACATACGACATCGGCTGGACATGACCGGCACGGCGATCTTCCCAGCCGCCAAGATAATGATCAGTCCCAAGCAGCTGCGCCATCCTCGATCGATCAACCGGGGTTACGTCAGCGCCGCGGCGCTTCCAGCTGTCGCAACGCCGCAAGGCCAGAGCGAGGGACTTTGCCGAGTAGGCAGGTTGAAGCCATCCCTTGCGCTGGGCGTCACACGAAATGCCGTGCCGCTCGATCAGGCCGAATACCTCATCGCCCACGCCACCGGCTGCATCAACCATGCGAGGGCCGAGTTCCGGTCCGAACATGGCTTCAAGTTCGTCCGGGTCATATTTCAGGCCCGGTATCACTTGGCCCCCGGTTCGGCCTGAGGCGCCCCACCCGACGGTCCTGGCTTCCAGAACTCGGACCCGCTGGCCGCGCTGCGCCAATGCCAGCGCCGCGGCGCAGCCGGTAAACCCGGCGCCAATAATCACCACATCGGCCGATACTGCGCCGTGCAACGCTTGTGCCTGCACATCGGGCACTGCGGTATTGGCCCAAAGGCATGAGCTGGTTGATTCGGACATTCGCGCTCCAATTTCAATTGACCACACAAAAATTCAATTAGATTGAAAATTACATTAATTTATTTCATAATACCCATCGGATATGGCGGTGTCAATAAGGATTGACCCAAGACTCACCGGACCAAGACATCAAGGCTTGAACGAAATGAAGAAACTCTTTGAGGCACCGACTGATACCCAGAAATCGGGGCTTGGGCTTCAGATTCGACAACGCCGGCGCATCAAGGATTTCACACTGGCTGAACTGTCAGAGAAGTCCGGGCTGTCGGTTGGTTTGTTGAGTCAGATCGAACGCGGCATCTCCTCACCGTCCCTGAAATCGATGACGCAAATCTGCTCGGCCCTGGGCATTCCGGTGAGTTGGCTGTTTGACAGCGGTTCGGCGGAGAACCCGGCCGAAAAGGGCTTGGTGGTGCGGCGCAGCTCTCGAAAGCGTCTTGATCTTGGAACGTATGGCGTGACCAAGGAACTGCTTTCGCCCGATCTGGGAGGGGAAATGCAGATCTACCTTGTCACGATCCGTCCAGGCGGGCATTCGGGCCCCGAGACCTATACGCACCGTGGTGAAGAAGGCGGGCTGGTGCTGACAGGTGCGCTGGAACTCACGGTTGATGATCGGATCGTCGTCCTGTATGAGGGTGATTCGTTTCGCTTCAGCAGTTCGCTGCCACACCGTTTCGCCAATGCTGCGGATACCCAATCCAGTGTCGTGTGGGCAAATTCGCTTGGCTTCTACTGAACCTGAGGGCTTTGGCCTTGCGCGATTGACGCGCTTGCCGGCCGCAACTTGACAGGGAAGACCGCGGCTTCGAACTGGGTAGACTGGGACCATCTCGGAAACGAATCACACAGAGGGTAACTGCATGATCCAACGCATGGAAATCGGCGCACGGATGTCCGAGGTGGCTGTGCACAATGGCACGATCTATTTGGCCGGGCAGGTCGCGAGTGACGCCAGAGCAGACATTCAGGGCCAAACCCGGCAGATTCTTGCCGAAATCGACACATGGCTGGCCCGTGCCGGCAGCGACAAGAGCAAGATTCTGATGGCACAGATCTTTCTAACCGACCTGGCCGACTTCGCGGGCATGAACGAGGTTTGGGATGCTTGGGTTGTGCCCGGCCAGACACCACCGCGTGCAACCGTGCAGGCCGCGCTTGCCAAGCCGGGCTGGAAAATTGAGGTGGTCGTCACGGCGGCCGTGTGAACCACTTGGGTCGAATTCGCCCTCAATCCCCCATCGCGATCACCTGAGCGTTGATCTCCCTTATAGCGGTCAAGACCCCAACAACTCCCGCACCAGAACTGCCGCCAAATCCGATCGGGTGCGTTGGCGCGATGTTGGCGCGTCTAGGTGTAAACACTCATATGCGCCTATTTTTTCCAAAATAGAATTTGTGCTGCACTAATATTTTCATTTGGAAAATATTAGACTGATATTTTTACCTATTAGCCGATGCGCGAATTTCTTGATCCAACCGATCGCCGCTTGGCCAAGTTGCTTTCCAGTGATGGGCAGGACGGGGTCAACCAGCTGGCAGACAAGCTGCGCGTCAGTGCGCCGACGGTGCGGGCTCGCCTACGATCCCTGGTCGAAAAGAACATCCTCAAAGTGGTCGGCCTGCTCAATCTGTCGGAGCGGCCGGAACTGATTGCCGCCATCGTCTGCATCAATGCCAACGCGCAGGGACACCTTGACGACCTCATGAAGGACATCGCCAATCTGCCGTTCGTGACTTCCGTCAGCATCGTGACCGGGCGTTTCGACCTGATCGTGGAGGTGTTGGTGGATGGCGATGTCCAAGATTTGTACCGTTTCACGAGCGAACTCCTTCCCCGCGTTGCGGCGCCCGGGGTCATCAGCCGCAGCGAGGCGTTCGTCGTCATGAAGTCGCATGAAAAATGGGTCCCTCTGCCGCGCGGCTGCTGGGAGAGCAGTGCGGATGGCGCCACGGATGCCAGCATCGCAAACCCGCCCCGCTAAAGGGCGGACGACTGTTTTCTATCCTGGAAGGTTTTCTTCCAGGGAGATCATTAGAGGAGAACGTAAATGATGAAGAAGTGGAATTTCTTGCCCGCGATATTGCTTTGCGGCCTGGGCTACCTGGCTATCGCAGCAAGCGCCCACGCGTCCACGCTTGACGATATCCAGAAGCGCGGCGAGTTGCGGATTGCGGTCCAGACACAAGGGCCTCCCTTTTCAATGGTCGACAAGAACGGCGAGCGCACCGGCAGTTCGGTGGAACTGGCCAAGCTGATGGCCAAGGAGATGGGCGTCAAAGTTGTCTTTCTTGATCTTGACTGGGATGGTTTACTGCCGGCGCTCATTTCCGGCAAGGCCGATTTGCTCGCGGCCGACATGACGCCCACCCTGGCGCGCGCAACCAAGGTCGCGTTCACCAAGCCGTTCATGTACATCGGACCTGTCGTTGCGACCAAGGAAGGCAGCAAGTTCACCTCCCTGAACGCCTGCAAGGCGCCAGGCACAAGAATCGCCGTTCTGTTTGGCAGCACCGGTGAAAAGCTGGCCAAGACCGTCTTCGAAAAAGGCCAGATCAAGAGCTACAAGGGCGGCGGAACATTGCTGTTGGACGCTGTGAAGACCGGACAGGCCGACTGCCTGCTCAACGACAGTTCGGCCGTGGCCGGACAAGCCGCCGGGTATCCCAAGGGGACGTTCAGGGTAATGCCGGAACTGCTGGCCAAGGAGCCCCTGGCTTACGCGACGCGCTACGACTCGCTGGACCTTCTGACGTGGATGAATCTGTTCATCGATCAGACCACACTGGACGGTCGACTTCAGCAGAATCTGGACTACTGGGTCAATTCGACCAAATGGAAAGAGACGCACTGAGCGCCTGATCTGACCGCAGGTCCGGCATGGTTTGCGCCGTGCCGGACCCGGTGCACCGTATTCATCCAACCCTTGGTTCGCGAATGCTATTGAGTCTGAATTTTCGGGTGATCGGAGAGACCCTTCCCGACTATTGGGCGGGATTCCTGTCCACGCTGTCGATTTCACTGACTGCATTCGCAGGTGCCATTGCCATCGGCATCATCGCCTGCGCGATGAGCATCCAGCCGTCGCGGCTGGTTCGGGCACCGGCAGTGGCCTATGTGGATGTGATCCGGGCCACGCCCTTGCTGGCCCAACTCTATTTCCTGTACTTCGGATTGCCGAATTTCGGCGTGATCATGCCGGAGATCATGATTGGAATCATCGCCCTGTCCATCAACAGCGGCGCCTATGTCAGCGAGATCATCCGCTCCGGGATCATGTCAATTTCCCGGGGTCAGGTCGAGGCCAGTGCCAGTTCGGGAATGACATACTGGCAGCAAATGCGCCTCATCATCCTGCCGCAGGCGTTGCGCCCGATGGTGTCTCCGATGATCGGACAAGCCATCGTGCTGGTCAAGGACTCATCGTTGCTGTCCCTGATTTCGGTTCTGGAGTTGACGCGTGCCGGTCAGACCCTGGCCAATGACCGGTTCATGCCGGTGGAAGGCTTGACGACCACTGCGGTCGGCTACCTGATCATCTATTTCGGACTGAAGCTGATGGCCATGGCATGGATGCGCATCAACCAGTCATCCGCGCGCCACTGAAGGACGAAGCCATGACCATGTTTTTCGACCAACTGTACGGCATCGCCCAGTATTACCCGGTGGTTCTCAAGGGCATCGGCGTCACCCTGGCGCTCTCATTCATCGGCATCGTCGCCGGAACCTTCTTCGGCTTCGTGCTGGGCGTCGGTCGCGCCAGTTCCCACCGGTGGCTTGCCGGCATCGTCGGCGCCTACACCGACATCTTTCGCGGAACACCGGTTCTGGTGCAGGTGTTCGTCGTGTTCTTCATCCTTCCCGAGGCGGGCATCGAGCTGGACTCGTTCTCGGCGGGTGCGCTGGCGCTGTCCAATATCACGGCCTGTTTCATCTCTGAAATCGTCGCATCGGGCATCAAGGCGATACCGGTCGGGCAGGTGGAGGCAGCCGCGTCGGCCGGCCTGACACGCTTGCAGCAACTCAGGCTCATCGTGCTGCCCCAAGCCACCCGGATGATCGTGCCGTCTCTGGTCGGCCAGTTCGTGCTGCTGGTCAAGGATTCATCGGTGGTGTCGGCCATCGGTCTGCTCGACTTGACGCGCTCCGGCTGGGTCATCGTTCAAAGCATTCCCAACGGACTGATGGTTTTTTCCGTCATCGGAATGGGCTATTTCGTGATCTGCTATCCCTTGCTGCACTTGTCACGACGTCTGGAAAAAGCCCAGCTTCACAACGCCAGCTGAAGACCCATCACAGCCGCTCACGGCAATCACGAACACGACGAGGACTATCGGGCATGATCAAATTCAACCAAATCAACAAGTGGTACGGCACGCATCACGTTTTGCAGAACATCAACCTTGAAGTCGCCAAGGGCGAAGTGGTGGTGGTTTGCGGACCGAGCGGGTCGGGCAAGAGCACATTGATCCGCTGCGTCAATGGTCTGGAAAAATTTCAGAGCGGCACATTGATCGTCGACAGCCTGCCCGTCGCCGATGACGCAAATCTGAGGCCGCTGCGAATGGAGCTTGGCTTCGTCTTCCAGCAATTCAACCTGTATCCCCACAAGACGGCGCTTGAAAATGTCACGCTGGCGCCAATTCACGTGCGCCGGCTTGCCAGGAAGGAAGCTGACAGCCGGGGGCGGGAGATGCTGGAAAAGGTTGGGCTGGGCGACAAGTTCAATTCCTACCCGTTGCAGTTGTCGGGCGGCCAACAACAACGGGTCGCCATCGCCCGCAGCCTTTGCATGCAGCCCAAGGTCATGCTCTTTGACGAGCCCACCTCCGCGCTCGACCCGGAAATGATCAACGAGGTTCTGGATGTGATGGTTTCCCTGGCTAGGGACGGCATGACCATGATTGTTGTCACCCATGAAATGGGATTCGCACGCAAGGTTGCCGATCGTGTCGTGTTCATCGACAAGGGGGCGATTGTCGAGGTTGCCGAGCCGGAGGCCTTCTTCACAACGCCGCGCAATGAGCGGACACGCGAATTCCTTGGGAAGATTCTTCACCACTAGGCATCGCAACTGCGGTCGGAAAACGAAAAAACTTTGGGAAGAATTGATGAGTCATACAGATGCACAGGCAGCAGGGAACAACCGTTCCGTTGCCATTGTCGGAGCCGGCGTTGTCGGCGCAGCGACCGCCCTGGCGCTCGCAGTCCAGGGCTATCGGGTCACCGTCATTGACCATGGCGAGGTGGGCGCCGGAACGAGTTCCGGCAACGCCGGCGGCATTGTCACCGGCGCTGTGACGCCAACCGCTACGCCCGGCGTGCTTCGATCAATTCCGTCTTATGTATTTGACCGCAATGGGGCCGCTGTCCTGCGTCCCTCGTATTTCTTTCAAGTGCTGCCGTGGCTTCTTCGCTTTATCGAGGCCGGTCGTCCGGCCCGGGTTGCCGGCATTGCCCGGGCACTCGAACCGCTGGTCTCCGGTTCAATGCAGGCGCACCTTGCATTGGCCGACTTGAGTGGTGCCAGAGACCTGATCCGACCGGTGGGTTGGCTCAAGGTCTACAAGTCGGATGCGGGCTTTGCCGACACCGCCTTCGAGCGCGAACTGATGACGCGGCACGGTGTCAATTTTGCGATTCTCAATGCCGCAGAAATTGCCGATCTGGAACCCGGGCTCAACGCGAGTTCGTACACGCGTGGCGTATTCCAGCCCGACAGCGGCTTCGTCAATTACCCCAGGGCTTTGACAAACGCCTACTTCGAAGGCGCGCGCCAGCGGCAGGCGCAGTACATTCAGGAGAGCGTGCTGGAACTCAGCCCCGGCCAGGGCGGTGGCGTGACGATCAGGACCAACAGGACGACACGGCAGTTCGATTCTGTGGTGGTCGCTGCGGGCGCCTGGTCAAAGCAATTCGCCAAGCAGATTGGCGACAGCGTCTGCCTCGACACCGAGCGGGGCTACCACATTTCATTTGGCTCGACAGGCAACGAACTGCTGCGCCGTCCTGTCGGCTTCCCGGAGAAGCACTGCGTCCTGTCACCCATGCACGACGGCATTTCCCTGGTGACTGGCGACGAATTGGCGGGACTGACCGCGCCGCCCGATTACCGGCGCGTGCGCGCACTGGCGCCTTTCGCACGCAGTGTGCTGCCGGGTCTTGCCGAACAGGCGATTCAGCGTGAATGGATGGGTTACCGTCCATCGACGCCCGATTCCCTGCCTGTGATCGGGCGTTCGCCAAGCTGCAAGAACGTGTTCTATGCCTTTGGCCACGGCCATCTGGGATTGACATTGGCCGCGATCACGGCCCAATTGATCGCCAGCATGGTCAGCGATCGTCCGGATCCGTTTGACCTGTCTCCGTATCGAATCGCAAGGTTCTGAGCAGCCGAATCCCCCGAAACCATGGACGCCCCCACTGGCGAGTCAACGATGGAAATCAAGCGCCGACCGGCGAAGATCGGAATCTTGTGCTGGGAAGCCGGACAGGTCCCCAAGGGCCTGCTTCAGCTCGAGACCCTTCCAGGCAACAGCACGAATCCCGCGTCGTATGCATACGATGTCAGGTTCCATCGCGTATCCGGTGCCAACGTCCACACGATTCTTGAAAAGCCCGATCAAGCCGTTCTGGAGACGATGATTGCCGATGCCAAGGTGATGGTGTCGGAAGGAATCAAGGCCATCACGACCAGTTGCGGATTCAATGCCATTTTCCAGCGGGAACTGGCCAGGGCTGTGGGTGCGCCAGTCTTTACGTCCAGTCTCCTGCAAGTTCCCTTGGCGAGGCAGATCAACGGGCCGGATAGCGAGATCTGCATCATCACGGCCAACGCCAGTGCGCTTGGTCCGGAGCACCTGAAGTCGGTTGGCGTCACAAGCACAGCGGGCCTGCACATCATAGGCTTGGAGAAATGTGCCGAATGGAACAGGATGTTCGCGGAACCGACCGCCGAAATCGATCTTGATGTCATCGAACAGGAAGTGCTGGACACGGCACTTCGAGCCCTTGACGTGCATCCAGGCATTCAGACCTTCGTCCTTGAATGCACCGATCTGCCACCTTATTCTGCAGCGATTCGACGCCAGGCAGGCCTGCCAGTCTTCGATTTCATCACCATGGTCAACTACCTGCATTCAGCCATCTGACCGACCTGTCCTGAACGTTCTCGCCGGCTTCTTTGGAAGCGTTGTTCGTGGTGACGACCGGTATGCGTTGGCCAAGGACTGAAACCTGCAACAGCCCAATTGATTTCACGCTGCGTCGCCGGGTGAACTGATCGGCCCCATTTGCGGTGCGGCTCAGTCGAGGTCCGCGTGGATGTCTGGCAGGCCGGGTCCGGTCGTGTGCAGGTCCAGGGACGTGAACGCGTCGTCTGCGTGATCGATTTGCCGTCGCCTTGGGGCACGTGAAAGCCACCGACCGCCGCGTGCCAAGGGCATCGGGCCTTGAGCCCGAGCGCCCTGGACGCCATGCATCTGGCGAAGCGCTTGCGCACGGTCTTCGCATCGAAAACCAGCGGCGCGTCGCCACCACCCTGTTGGCGGCCAATACGTTGTCGGAACCCTCGGAAAGCCATGGGCCCTGGCTTTCTTGAGGCAGTCTCTTTCAAGAAGCGGAACCACCTGGCGCTGGCGCCGCTTCACGGGTTCACTTGAATGACATCTCATCCCACCACGGGAAGAAATCCGGCATGTCGGTTGACACCCGATCCGGATAGGCCGGCGCACGTTTTTCCAGAAAAGCGCTGACGCCCTCTTTGGCGTCGGCCGATCGGCCACGCGCTTGCAAGGCTCGGCTGTCAATCTGATGGGCGCGCATCGGGTCATCTGCGCCCGACATGCGCCAGAGCATCTGGCGCGTCAAGGCGATGGACACCGGCGCCGTGTTGTCCGCGATTTCCCGGGCCAGGGCGCGCACCGCAGGCAACAGGTCCTCGGGGGCATGAACCGAGCGCACCAGGCCGTGCCTGAGCGCTTCTGCTGCGTCAAAGACACGACCGGTGTAGCACCATTCGAGTGCCGTCTGCATGCCTACCAGCCGGGAAAGAAACCAGGAAGAGGCAGCCTCCGGAACGATGCCACGGCGCGCAAAGACAAAACCGAAGCGGGCGTTGCTCGAGGCCATCCGGATATCCATGGGCAAGAGCATCGTCACCCCGATCCCGACGGCGGCTCCGTTGATCGCGCCGATCACCGGCTTGAGGCTGCGAAACGTTCGCAGGGTCTGCAGTCCGCCACCATCCCGGTACACGTCGCCGACCCGGGTGGACTCGCGCTGCGGATTGGCCTGCGCCGCATAGTCAAACGTTTCTCCACCGCGCGACAAATTCGCTCCCGCGCAAAACGCCTTGCCGGCGCCCGTGACAATGACCACACGCACGGCGTCGTCCGCATCGGTTTCGTCAAATACTGAGATCAGTTCGTCACGCATTCGCGGCGTGTACGCATTCATCTTTTCGGGCCGGTTCAGGGTGACGGTCGCAATGCCCTTGTCAACCGCGTAGAGCACCGTTTGCAGGTCGTTCAATGCCATCTCGATTCTCTCCAGTCTTGGGGTGGGAACGGGTCCGGGGTTGCGGCGGCGGCAGTGGCAAATCGAAACCTACTGCGAATGACCACGGGATATTTTCCGAGTGTAGATTGCCTTGCTGGCGGTCCGCCACATCCAGGAAATCGAATCTGTCACCTGGGTAACTGCCTGGGCAATTCGAGCCACTGCGGCGACCGGCCGATTCTCAGGCCTTTGCCTGTCGACACGATGCCAGTTGTTGCGATTTGTCAACCGGCTCGGGACAATTGCTTTTAAGGTGGCAGTCGTGATGCGTCGGGGGGCTCCATGAACAAGAAGCTGAGACGGATATTGCTTGCATTGGCAAGCGCGGGCGTGTTGACGATCAATGCCTGCGGAGGCGGCGGGGGCGGCGGCGACTACGAGATCACGCCATTCTGGACGCAGTCCGGCATGGTGCTCGGAGATTTCAACGGCGACGGGCGCCTTGACGTTGCCGTGGCCAACACCTATATCAGCGGGCCGCCGCCGCACGTCGGCTATGTCGACGTGTTCCTGCAGACACCGACAGGCGGCTTTGATCCGCCGGTCCAGTACCCTGCCGGACCCGACCCCTGGGCCTTGGCGGCGGGCGACCTGAACGGCGACGGGCTAACCGACCTGGTTGCCGTCACGCCGAGGAACGGCCCCGCGCAGATCAATGTGATCGGCGACAGCGGCGGCGTGTCGATTCTGCGTCAGGATGGCGCGCATCCGGGACAGTTCCTGGGTCCACAGTGGATCGCCACCGGCGGTGGCCCGCAAAGCGCCGCCGTTGCAGACCTCAATGCGGACGGCGCCGCCGATTTGCTGGTGGCCGATGCGATCACGGTCAATGGGCGGGTATTGCTCTACCAGCAAAACCGGTCGCTCGCCGGGACCTTTCTTGCGCCCACAGCCCTGCAGACGGGTGGCGGGTCCGTCGCAGTGGTCCTCAAGGATTTGAACGGCGATGGCCTGAACGACATGGTCGTGTCGGTCTACGACCGAATCATCGCCTTCTATCAGCGACCGGGCGGCGGCTTGGACGCGCCCGTTACCCTGGCCACGGGACAGACGATCAGCAGCCTCGCAGTGGCCGATATTGACGGCGACGGGCGAGCCGACATCGTCGCCACCAGTGCCGGCAATGCACCGGCCGGCGGCACAGGCGGCGCCAGCGTCATGATTCTTCGGCAAGTCAGCGCCGGCAGTTTCCAGGCCACGACCGTTGCGGTAGCCGACGGGGCGGTCGGCGTTGCGGTGGGCGACCTCAACGGCGACGCAATCGCCGACATTGCGGTCGTATCGCTGGTGTACCAGTCCTTGTCGAAACCGTCCTACGTGACCGTCCTGTTGCAGTCAGACACCGACCGCGGCCAGTTCAGCCTGCCGGTCGTCTACGAGGGGCCTTACTCGGGGAACTTCATCGGCATTGGCGACGCCAACGGCGACGGTCGCAACGACATCATCCTGAACGACGGACCCAGTGTCCTTCTGCAACGCGCGTCGGCACCGGGCACTTTCGACCCGGTGCGGCCCTTGCGCTAGATTCAGTCCCGCGCTGCGGCACAGGCCAGGCGCGAACAGCACCTTGCCTACTGAATCTCCAGCATGATTTCGTTGCGACGGAACATGGGCAGAGTCCATGGCGGGTTGTAGCGCGCGAGCTGCGGGCTGCCGATGGTCCTGATCTTTTTCGCGGCCAGCCACGCCACCAATTCATCGCTGCGCTGCTGGATTCCGGCTTCCGTGTTGAAGCCTGAATAGCTCAGTACCGCCCAGGTCTTGGCCGGCACTTCACGCAGGTGCACAGCCGGATTCCCAGGTTTGGGCAGTGTGCTCAGCGTGTAACTGCGGGGCATCACAAAATGCACGCGCCAGCGCTTGGCGCCTTGCATGGCTTGCGGCGTCTGGCCGGCTTGGGCGGCGTCTGGCAAGGGTTCCATGGCCACGGGCGCCGTCATGGCGATTTTTTGCGAGACTGCGGTCACGGGCTCCAGCGTCACCGGCGCGGTCATCGCAATCTTTGCCGAACCCTTGTCGGGTGCCGAACCGGCAGCCACGTTGTTGCCAAAGATGTAATCGGCAATGGCGCGAAATCCTTTGCCCGAAGCAGCATCCATGTCGCCTTCCACGAAGGTCTCGGCCACGATCAAGGCCGGGTAACGGCGCAGCTCAATGTGATCGTGCTTGGCGACAAGTTCAAATGCGGGTTCTTCAGTGGCCATGGCGGGAGCTCCAAGCAGCCCGAGGGCCAGCAGAGTGATGCATTGAGTGGGGTGTTTCAAGAGGGTCAGGCTTCCAGACCGCCATGCCTCGTCTGATGTCATGGCGCTCGACAGGTGGCGGTCATCCGCATACTAACAGTCAGCCCGAAACCGGCGCGCAGAAAACTTCGCCGCATGCCACATGTGCCGTGCTGCGAACCGATAGAGCGGAGCATCAATCGATCGCGCTGTATACGCCGGTTCTGAATTGGCGCCAGAATTTCGGGCCCGCGAACGGGTTGAGTCGTGCCATCATGTAGATGCCAACGAGCCTTTCCTTCGGATCGACAAAGAAGAACGTCCCATCGGCTCCGAACCAGCTGTACTCACCCACCGATCCTGGCGCAGCGGCCTCGCCAAGCGCAGTGCGCACCTGAAAGCCAAGACCGAAACCGTAGCCGGGTCCGGGCATATAGAACGGTCCCTGATTGATCCCCGACCCGAGCTGGTCCGCCGTCATGTATTCAACAGATTTTCTGGAAAGAATTCGCACGCCATCGAGTTGCCCGCCATTGAGCAGCATCTGCGCAAAGCGGTAATAGTCGCTTGCCGTGGAGACCATGCACGCGTCAGCACACAGGAAGCGTGGAGGATGGCGCACATCCAGCGCTTGCGCCGGCAACTTTGTGCCAGGGTCTACGGCCAGCGGCTCGGCGATGCGTCCTTGCTCGGCGGTGTCGACCCAGAAGCCGGTATCCTTCATGCCCAGAGGCCGCAGGATTTTTTCAGACAGGAATGCGTCGATTGTCTGGCCGCTCACCCGCTCGATGATCGCCCCCAGGATGTTGGTGCCGGCGCTGTAGTCCCAGGTGGTTCCGGGCTGGTACGCCAAGGGCAGCTTCGCCACGCGGCTCACGTATTCCGCAAGCGTTTGATTCGGATCGGAATCCACCCTGCTGTCCAGGTATTTCTGTTTCACCGGGGGCTTCGTGAAGTAGCCCGGATAGCCCGAGGTCTGGCGCAGCAGGTCTTGTATCGTCATCTGACGTGATGCCGCACCTTCCTCGATTGCCGTGCTGCCGTCGGCGTTCTTCTTTCCGATACCCACCTTCTGGTCCTTCAATTCCGGAAAGTAATCGGACGCCGGATCACTGAGCAGTATCCTTCCCTCCTCGACGAGCATCATGATGCCGACTGACACAATCGGTTTTGTCATCGACTTGAGCCGGAAGATGGCGTCGGGCCGCATCGCGGCGCCGGATTTTGGATCCTGCACCCCGACTGCATCCGAATAGACGATCTTGCCGTCGCGTGCGACAAGAATCACCGCGCCGGGAATGAACCCTCGTTGTACATTCGACGCGACTTCAGCGCTCAAGTGCTTCAGGCGCACGTCGGATACACCGACATCGCGAGCCTCTCTTGGGCGATCGAGGCTGCCGCAACCCGCCAGGATTGCGGACAGCAGTTCGACCGACGGTAATGCAATCTTGCGCACCATGGCATCCTCCAAACGTATTGAAAATATAAATGGCGTTCAGAGCGATGACGACTGCCGTCAGCGGCAACTTGCCCACCACGGATCCGGTTGCTCAAATGCCCGATGCCGGCCCGGCCCCAACACACAACGCCAGACCCAGGCGCCAGCTTAGGTGCTGCGCAGATCCTCATTTTTGACAAAACGCAAGAGGCGCAATCCGGATGAGACCGATCGATCAGCCCCGTCGGCGCGGGCACTGTCTGTCAACAAAATCAGAGGCCAATACATGCGCGCTTGATCGTTGTCGTTGCACGGGTCCGCTGCAATGACTAGCGTGAGTCATGCTGCAACGCAGTTGTTGCGCGAAGGAGCGATATGAAGATCACTGCACTCATCGAGAACACCCGTTCGCCCGGCATCGAGCACCTGAAAGCCGAACACGGCCTGTCGCTGTTGATCGAGCACGCGAACAGGAAATTCCTGTTCGACACGGGCGCATCCGGCGCATTTGCCGATAACGCCACAGCGCTGGGCATCGACCTCCAGTCGATCGACATGGTCGTCCTGTCACACCATCATTTCGATCATGGCGGCGGCCTGCGGCGATTCCTGCAATCGAACAACAGAGCGCCCATCTACCTTCGCGGTCCGGCTTTGCGTGAATGCTATGGCAAGTTCCTATGGTTTCAAAAGTACATCGGGCTCGACCGCGAACTGCTGCGCGAGCATCAGGACCGGTTCGTCTTCGTGAATGAAAGGACCGGCATCGCGCCCGGGGCTTTCATCCTCACCGACGTGGAGCACACGTATCCGCCGCCACACGGCAACCGGTCCATCTTCGTCAAGGCCAATGGCCAGCTCGAGCCCGACCGCTTTGCACACGAACTGGTTCTGGTGCTGCAGGAAGCCGACGGCCTGGCTGTGTTCACCGGCTGTGCCCATCAGGGCGTTCTGAATATGGTTCAGGCGGTGACCAAGGCGTTCCCGGGCGTTCCCATCAAGGCGGTCCTGGGTGGCATGCACTTCATGGCGTTCCCGCCCTTCAATTTCATGGCCGGCAGCAAGCAGGAGGTGGCACAAATCGGCAAGCGGCTCCTGGCGTTCCCGCTGCACCGTGTTTACACCTGCCACTGCACCGGATCACATGCCTTCCCCGTCCTCAAGGGTGCCATGGGCGACCGGCTTGAGTACATCGGCACCGGGCGCAGCGTATCCGTTTGAGCCGAGGATCGCACGACCGGCGACGGCGCACGCGCCGTGCAGGTCTTGCGCAGCGGCTACGCCGGCTGGTTCGCGAAGAATGCGTCGATCTGATTGGCGACCCAAACAGGTCGCGTCAGGGTCGGCACATGGCCTGCATCGTCAGCAATGACGAGCTTTGCGTTGGGCAGCAGCGACGCTAGGGTCTCGGACGAGCTGAGCGGCACAATCACATCCTTGCGACCGTGCAGGATCAGCGTTGGCAACGTGATGGCGCTCAGGCGCGGCGTCAGGTCGACATGCTCGGCACACGCCATCATCTGCACCGCGTCGGGTCCGTTCGAACGATTGACGATCAGCTTGCCCCATGCGCGCTCGGCGTCGCAATCGCCTTCCGGCGTGCAGGCGTTGACGAAAGCCTCCATCGTCGCCGGGAAGTTGAGCTTGCATCCGGCCAGCAATCGATCCCGCGCCGGCGTCGGCGCCCCGATGTACCGGCCGCCGACGATCACCAGGCCTGAAAAGCGATCGGGGTGAAGCAGCACCGCCTTCAATGCCACCATGGCCCCCATCGATTCCGCGGCCAGAACGCAGGTGTCAATTTCGAGCGCATCGAGCACCCGAAACAGATCCGAAACCAGCAGTTCCATCGTAATCCCGGGTGCGGTACTTCGGGTCGCACCGGTCCCGCGATGGTCATAGGTCACGGTGCGCCAGGACCGGCTCAGCTGCTCAAATGGGGCGGCCCACAGCTCGCCGCTTCCCACCCATCCACCGTGCGCGACAAAGGTCCTCGCCGCACTGCCGTATGACGAAACCAGAATTTCTGCGTCGCTGCTCTTTAGAAACATGATCGGTTCCCTCGGGTTTGGAAGTGCAAGTGCAAGCCTGCGGCTTGAATGGCGGCGCTGGAGCAATGTACCTCCAACCAGAGACCTTGCGGCAAATACGTCAATTGGCGGACCGCTCGCGCCGGACAGCCGACCATGAGCAGGCGCCCGCCGAATACATGGCGTTTGCGAAAATTCTCCGATTCGCCGCTCTGCCGGTTCGCTCAACGCGGTGCCGGCGATGCCGGGGGCGGTGGCGGATAGCGACGCGAGCCGTAGTCGTAGGACGGCAGCTGATTGCCTTTGGAATACATGCACTGCTGGTACGCGATGTCGTAGCGTCGCTGCGCGCTGCCCGCCGTGGCGCCGCTCTGGTTCGCCCCGGCCGTTGCGCCCATGACCGTTCCTATGGCGGCGCCGGCGCCAATATTGCGGTCACCGCCGACCATCGCGCCGGCGATGGCGCCAACGGCCGCTCCGGTCACCGTGGACCTGAGCATGGCATCGGCTGCGGCATCGTTGCCGGCCTGTCCGATCGAATGCGCGGCCCAGCCGCGGCACAGCTGATCTTCCTGCATGAAGACCTCGAACGGCTTGTTCGGCGACGGCATGACGGCCACGGATGGCCCGCTGGGCATCGGGGCGCAGGCCGCCAGCAACAGCGCCGCGATGCCAGCCACGCCGAGGCGGCCCGGCGTCGTGCGGCGCGGAGCCAAACGGGACGCTTCATGGATGTTGCGCATCATGGGCTCCCTGGGGCCGGTGCCGCGCCGACCGGCTGGGCCGGCACCTGCATCCAACCCGAAGGGCAGCTTGACACGTACGGGTAGTAGGCCCTGGCCGGCTCGCAGTAGTACCAGTATGGGGTCGGCGGCGGCGGAGCGATCGCACCGGCCGGCGGGTTCACCACAACAACCGGCGGCTCCCATGGATTGGGATAGGGATAGACCGGCGCTGGATAGAAATACCAGCTGGCGCCCACGACCCACCACCAGCCCCAGCGTCCGTCATGCCGGGCCTGACGCCAGTGACCGCCGCGCCACAGACTCCAGTCGTGCTCGTGGAAACGTGAGATGTCGCCGCGCCATTGCGGCGGTGTCGCGTGCGCCCTTCTTTGCGCCAGCGTTGGCGCGCTCAAGGTCAGTGCGACAAGCGCCAGGCTCAATGCCAGCACAGCCGGCCGAAGCCGGCATCGATCGTGTAGAAGATGTTTCATGGGCAAGCCTCCATTGCACAGACGGATTCTTGGCCTTGCGGCAGCGCACGGTTTGCGATTAATCAAGCCCGCAACCGAATCGTCGGCGCCTGGCCGTCAAGGCCAGTTTTCCAGGCCTGGCGCGCTTGTGTATTCGCAAGCCGCCCCGATATCAATTTTCTATCATTTCATTGCACCTGCGGTGCAGGTGCGTCCTGCTGCAAACCGGTGCGGCCCTGGCTTTCGAATGCGTCCGCTTGCAGCAGCCGCAGCTGCATCCCGCCACGAGGAAAGGGATTGACCATGAAGACGAAAAACTGGGTACTGACTTTGGGCGCGATCGCCCTGATCGCCGCGGCAACGTCCGCTGCCTTTAACCTGAAACCGGCCGACCGGCTGGCCAAGGAGAGCACATCCGGCAGCGCCTCTGCAACGGCGCTGGCCGGCGCACCGCCAGCATCCACGCTGCCGGCGATTCCGCCCGGGGTCACGCCCAACTACCGCGCCATCGTGCAGCAGGCAGGCCCGGCCGTGGTCGGCGTCACGGTGGCGGGCCAGCATGCAGGCAGTTCGGCTGAAATGCCGTTCGACCTCGATGACCCGTTCTTCCAGTTCTTCCGCGGTCTGCCGGGATTTCAGCTGCGCGTGCCGCGCCAGGGGCGCGGTGACGCCGTCCCGTTCCGGAGTCTGGGCTCGGGCTTCATCATCGCCAGCGACGGGCTGATCCTGACCAACGCGCATGTGGTGCGCGAAGCCAAGGAGGTCACCGTCAAGCTCAGCGACCGGCGCGAGTTTTCGGCCAAGGTCCTCGGCTCGGATGCGGCCACCGACATCGCCGTCCTGCGCATCGATGCCAAGGGCCTGCCGGTCGTGCGCCTGGGCGATGCGCAGCAGTTGCAGGTGGGAGATCCGGTGCTGGCCATTGGTTCGCCGTTCGGCTTCGAGCAGACCGCCACGCAAGGCATCGTGAGCGCCAAGGGGCGCTCGCTGCCCGGCGACGCGTCCGTTCCCTTCATCCAGACCGATGCGGCCGTCAATCCAGGCAATTCGGGCGGGCCGCTGTTCGATGGCAGCGGCGCCGTCGTCGGCATCAACGCGCAGATCTATTCGCAGTCCGGCGGCTTCCAGGGCCTGTCGTTTGCGATCCCGATCAATGTGGCGCTGAAGGTCAAGGACCAGATCCTCGCCAGCGGACATGCATCGCACGCGCGGCTTGGCGTCACGGTGCAGGACCTGAACCAGGGCCTGGCCGAGTCGTTCGGCCTGAGCCCTCCGGACGGCGCCCTGATCGCCAATGTGGCGCCCGACAGTGCCGCTGCGGCGGCCGGCCTCAAAGCGGGCGACATCATCACCGAAGTGCAGGGTGAGGCGGTCGTGCGTTCCGGCGACCTGAGCAGCCGCATCAGCCTGGCCACACCGGGCGAAACCGTGCGCCTGAAGGTCTGGCGTGACAAGGCGGCACGCGAAGTCACGGTCAAGCTCGGGCGCTCCGAGGACGGGGCGAAGACGCCGCAGCCGCGCGACGCCCGGGCCGAGCCCGGTCAGCTCGGTCTCAAGCTGCGCGCCCTCGCGTTCGATGAACAGGCCCGCCTGCATCTCAAGGCCGGTCTTCTGATCGAAGGCGTGGCCGGCGCGGCCGCGCGCGCGGGCGTCGTGCCCGGCGATGTGCTGCTGTCGATCAATGGCGTGGCCGTGCACTCGGTGGACCAGGTGCGTGCCGTCATCAGCAGCAAGCCCAGGCGCATCGCCCTGCTGATCCTACGCGATGGCGAGCGCATCTTTGTGCCGGTGGAACTGGACTGATGCCGCCATTGACAACTCGCAAGGCGTCCGCCGCGAAGCTCTGTAGTCTGATCGGCGGATTGCGCGCAACCCCATGCAGGCAGTCCCTTGATACTTTCAAAAAAAAGGAGTAGTCCTCATGAGCAAATTGCGTTTGTTTGAGCCGCGCTTGTTCGAGCCCGCACTGAGCGATCCGTTTGATTCCATGTTCAGCCGATTCATGGCGCCCATGCGAAAAGCCATGGAAGACGGGTCCCTCGACATCAAGCTCGATGTCACGGAATCCGACGGCCTGTACAAGGTCCGCGCCGACATACCGGGCGTCAAGAAGGACAACATCAATGTGCGCATCGACGGCAATGTCATCCAGATCGACGCCGAGGCCAAGAAGGAGAAGGAAACCAAGGAGAGCGGCGGCAAGGTGCTGCGCAGCGAGCGCTGGGAAGGCGCGGTGTCGCGCACCTTCTCGCTGGCGCAGGATGTCGACGAAGCGAAGGTCACGGCCAAGTACGAAGACGGCGTCCTGACGCTTGAGCTGCCCAAGAAGGCCACGGCCGCCGCGAAGCGGATCGCCATCCAGTGACAGCGCAACCAGGCAGTCCGGTTCGGGATGGAGCCGGGCTGCTGTTTTTCACCAATGCAGAGCAGGAGGACCTATGTTGAAGATACTGATTGCGGTGGACGGATCCGATCTGGCCAACCGCGCGATCGAGACCGTCGGCGAGATGGTCCGCTCCGGCCTCGATGTGCAGGCGTGCCTGATCTGCGTCAGCCCCAATATTTTCCTGGAGCCGGCCTTCTCTGCTGACTACAGCTATGTCGCGATGCAGAAGGTCGAGGAGGAGCAAAGGCGCCAGCAGGACTTGACGCTGGGCAAGGCCACGGACCTGGCCAGGGCGCAGGGACTGCGGCTTGCCGACCCGGAGCGCGCCAATGGCGTGATCGCCGATGAGATCGTGCGCGTTGCCAAGGAACGCAAGGTGAACCAGATTGCGATGGGCACGCGCGGCATGGGCGCCCTGGGCAGCGTATTCATGGGCTCGGTCGCGCAGCGCGTGGTCCATCAGTCGCCGGTGCCGGTGCTGCTGGCCAAGTAGGCGCTGCAGGCGGTCGGTTCACGGCGCCAGGACAGACGCGCGCGCTGCGCCTTGCGCCTAGGCTTCCACATGGATACAGTTGCGACCGGCCTTTTTGGCCAGGTACAAGCTTCTGTCAGCACGTTCCAGCAAGGTCGCGTCGCTGTCGCCGGCAACGTAAGCCGCCAGGCCGATCGACACCCGAATGGGCAGCGCTCCCAGCGCTGGAAGCAGCAGGTCCGCGATGCCCACACGCATGCGTTCACAGACGGTCAAGGCCGTTTCGATGCTGCTGCCCTCCACCAGCACCACAAACTCCTCTCCGCCATATCGGGCAAGGTAGTCCACCGCACGGATCGAATCGCCGATGCGTTTGGCGACCGCGACCAATACTTCGTCGCCCACAGGATGCCCCAGGGTGTCGTTGATCCTCTTGAAGTGGTCCAGGTCGATCATGCACAGGGCAAACCCGTGGCACAGATTGCGTTCACAGCGCATGACCTGATGGCGCATGGTCTCTATCAGGTGCCGGCGGTTGAACACACCGGTGAGTGAGTCGTGTTGCGCCATGTCCCGGATCGTCAACAAAGATCGCGACAACTCGGCCCTGACCCGGCTGATATAGCCTCCCATCAGGCAAACGAAGCCCATGACCCCCGCCAACGCCAGCAGGTTCATCAATTCGACGGGCAGCAGAACGCGATCCGGGTGGTTGCGAAGCAGCAACCCGATCACGCCCGCATAACCCACCAGACCCACCGCGCCCACGCGTGCCATCTGGTGCACGCGCAGACGCAGCACCCCAAACAGCAGCGGCACAGGAAACAGCATCAGGAAGGTGCCGCGCGCCTCGACTGCGTTGTAAACCAGCACCATGACGGCGAACATCGAGACCAACAGTTGCGCCTCGGTCAGGCTTGGGTCACGCACCATCAGGTTCCAGCCGAAGCGAAAGATCAGAAACAGCGCCAGGTTGACCAGGCCGAACCCAAAGGCCCACCAAACCGGCAGCCAGGCGGGCATGTAACCCAACCAGGCACATCCCTGTACCAACAAGCCACAGGCCACATACGTGGCAACCGCCATGTAGAAGCGGCGCAAGCGCAAATTCTGCTTCAGGTCCAACTCGTGCATGCCCGACACCGGCGGCTGGTGGTGTGCGGAGTCGGCAAAAGCGGATGCCGTCGCTGATTTTGAACTTTCAAGCATGCGCGAAGATTAAACCATGGCGGCGTGTGTGACGTATCGACAGCTGGCGCGACGTCCTGGCCCAAGCCTTGCCATGATCAAGCTGGCCAGCCCGCGCTGCGACAATCCAGCCATGTTCCATATCGTCCTGGTCGAACCTGAAATCCCGCCCAACACGGGCAACGTCATCCGGCTCGCCGCCAACACCGGCTGCACGCTGCACCTGATCGAGCCGCTCGGCTTTTCGATGGACGACAAGCACATGCGCCGCGCCGGGCTCGATTACCACGAGTACGCCGAGCTCAAGTGCCACGCGAGCTGGAGCGCCTTCCTCGCATCGGAGCAGCCGGCGCCGGAGCGCATGTTCGCGTTGACCACGCGCGCCAGCCGTCTCGTGCATGAGGTCGCCTTCGCGCCCGGTGACTGGCTGGTCTTCGGCGCCGAGACGCGCGGCCTGAGCGAGGCGGTGCGGCAATCATTTGCCGCCACACAAAACATCAAGCTACCGATGATCGAGGGTCAGCGCAGCCTCAACCTGTCGAACGCCGTGGCCGTCACGGTGTTCGAGGCCTGGCGGCAGAACAAATTTCAGGGGTAATAGCGCGCCATCGACTCGGCGACGCAGACCGGCTTGGTGCCGCCTTCGCGCTCGATGGTCGATTCCCAGGTCATCTGGAAACCGCCCCGGTCGATCGGCTCGTACTTGAGCAGTTTCATGCGGGCGCGCAGGCGGCTGCCCACCGGCACCGGCGCCGGAAAGCGAACCTTGTTCAAGCCGTAGTTGACACCCATGCGCGCCTCTTCGATCTTCAGCGATGACTGGAAGAACTGCGGCAGCAGCGACAGGGTCAGGTAGCCATGCGCGATCGGGCCCCCGAACGGGCCGGCCTTGGCCTTCTCGACATCGACGTGAATCCACTGGTGGTCGCCCGTGGCCTGTGCAAACAGGTTGACCTGCTCCTGCGTGATGGTGGTCCAGTCGCTGACCACGACTTCCTGGCCCACAAGGGCAGTCAGTTCGGCTAGGGTTTGAAGTATTTTCATGCTGCCACTGTAGCGAAACGCCGGTCCGGCCCTTGTCAGCTGAGCGACAAAGCGGCGGCACCGCATCTTTGCGGTATCTTCGCGGCATGGCCATCCCCTATGCCCGCTGCCCCAAGTGCGGCCATCAACCGCTCCCCGCCGACCAGGCGTTGCCGACGGCGTGCCCGGCCTGCGGCGTGATCCTGGCCAAGGCGGGCCAGCCGCTGGCCCGGACGTTACCGGACGACCCCGACCCGCCGAGCGCTGCGCAAGACCCGGCGAAGCCGGCAACGGCCCTGGGTTTGCGGGTCCAGCTTGCCCTGCTGGTGGCGCTGATGATCTGGAGCTGGATGCTGATTCGGCTCGATTACCGCAGTGGCGAATTCGGGACAAGCTTTCTGCACCGCCCGCTGCTGGTGTTCCACGAGGCCGGCCACATCATCTTCATGCCGCTGGGCCATTGGTTGTCCGTCCTCGGCGGCACGCTGGGGCAGTTGCTGATGCCGGCCACCATGGCCGGGGCCTTGCTGCTCAAGAACCGCGACCGCTTCGGCGCCGCTGTCGGCGTCTGGTTCGTCGGCGTGTCGCTACTCGATGTCGCACCCTACATGTACGACGCGCTGCAACCGCAACTCATGCTGCTCTCGGGCAGCACCGGCGAGGCTGGCGGACACGACTGGATCTATCTGTTCGACAGCACCGGGCTGCTGGCGCGGGCGCAGTCGATCGGCCGCCTGACCCACCGCCTGGGCGCGCTGGTCATGCTGTTGGCGCTGGCCGCAGCGGCACGACTGCTTTGGCGCAATCGGCAGACTATGGCACTGCGTCCCACACCAGCTTGACGCCGGTGAGAAACATGCCAAGGTAGATCAGGCGGTAGAACACCAGCTGATCGATGCGCCGCGCCAACCAGACGCCGAACCACACGCCAAAGGGCGCGATCGGCAGCAGCACCAGCGAGGTCGCCAGGTTGCGCATGTCCAGCAGGCCCAGCCAGGCATAGGGAATCCACTTGGCCAGATTGATGACGAAGAAGAAGAACGCCATGGTGGCGGTGAATTTCACCGGCGACAGGCGCAGCGGGATCACGTAGGCGTTGATGGGCGGGCCGCCGGCGTGCGCGATGAAACTGGTGAAGCCCGAGGTGGCCGTGAGGATGGCGCCGAGCCAGCGCGGCGGCGGCGCGCTGTCAGCCTTGGGCGGGAACAGCAGGCGCTGCGCCAGAAACAGCAGCGTGAAGATGCCGACGATGCCGGCCACGATGTGCGCCGGCAGCAGCTTGAACAGCAGCGCGCCGATCACGATGCCGACCAGGCCGCAGGGCACGAGGAACTTCAGCAGTTGGAGGTCGAAGTCCTTGCGGAATGCCGCCATGCCCAGAATGTCCATCAGGAACAGGATCGGCATGAAGATGGCAACCGACTGCGGCACGCTCACCGCCAGCGCCATCAGGGGCACGGCCAGCGAGCCGAAGCCCGCGCCAAAGCCGCTCTTGCTGACACCCATCAGCAGCACGGCCGGAATCGCGACCGCGTAGAAGTGGGGGTCGGTGATCAGCGGAAAACTCAAACCCGTTCCAGGATCAGCGCAATGCCCTGCCCGACGCCGATGCACATGGTACACAGCGCGTAGCGACCGCCCATCTGCTGCAACTGGTTGACCGCAGTGGTTGCGAGCCGCGCACCCGAAGCACCGAGCGGATGACCCAGCGCGATCGCGCCGCCCCAGCGGTTGACGCGTTCGTCGTCGTCCTGCAAGCCCAGCAGGCGCAGCACGGCCAGCCCCTGCGCGGCAAAGGCCTCGTTGAGTTCGATCACGTCCATCTGCGCCAGCGTGAGACCGGTCAGCGCCAGAACCTTCTGCGTGGCCGGCGCCGGGCCGATGCCCATGACGCGCGGCGCCACACCGGCCGTGGCCATGCCGACGATGCGCGCCTTGGGCGTCACGCCGTTCTTCGCCGCGGTCTTCTCGTCGGCCAGCAGCAGCGCGCAGGCGCCGTCGTTGACGCCGCTGGCGTTGCCCGCCGTGACGCTGCCATCCGGCCGCACGATGGGCTTGAGCTTGGCGAGCACCTCCAGGCTGGTGGCGCGCGGATGCTCGTCCTGGTCCACCACAATCGGATCACCCTTCTTCTGCGCCAGGCTCACCGGCGTGATCTCGCGCGCCAAGTGGCCGGCCTGCTGCGCCGCCACCGCCTTCATCTGGCTGGCCAGCGCCATCTTGTCCTGCGCTTCGCGGCTGATCTTGTGCTCGACGGCCACGTTCTCGGCCGTCTCGGGCATGGAGTCGATGCCGTATTTCTCTTTCATCAGCTTGTTGACGAAGCGCCAGCCGATGGTGGTGTCATAGACCGCGTTGTTGCGGCCGAAGGCGCTGTCCATCTTGGGCATGACGAAGGGCGCGCGGCTCATGCTCTCGACGCCGCCGGCGATCATCAGAGTGGCTTCGCCCGACTTGATGGCGCGCGCCGCCGTGCCAATGGCGTCAAGCCCTGAGCCGCACAGGCGGTTGATGGTAGCGCCGGGCACGTCGATCGGCAGGCCGGCCAGGAGGGAGGCCATGTGGGCGACGTTGCGGTTGTCCTCGCCGGCCTGATTGGCGCAGCCGAACAGCACGTCGGTGACGGCTTGCCAATCCACATTTGGATTGCGCGCCAGCAGGGCCTTGAGCGGGATGGCGCCGAGGTCGTCGGTGCGCACGTTGGCCAGGGCGCCGCCGTAGCGGCCGAAGGGGGTGCGGATGGCGTCGCAGATGAAGGCTTGGGTCATGGCATGGTTCCTGTAGCGGTTAGGGCGCCGGCAAGGCCGGGCGTGATGCGAAGCGCCAAGGATAAACGCTGCGGCCCGCGCGCCATGTCACCCTGGTTGCCCCGCGCGATAATCTGCAGCCATGTTCAATCCATCCCAAGCCGATGTGCGCCGCTACTTCTGCGCGGTCTATGCCAAGTCCCGCTCCGGCCAGCCGCTCGAGGCGCTCGAGACGATCGCCAGCCTGTGGATTGACGAGCACCCCGAATACCACGCCGAGCTGGCCGATGTCGACGCCGCGCTGGCCAGCATGCAGCAGACGCAGGAGGGCAAGACCAATGCGTTCTTGCACCTGTCCATGCATGTCTCGATCAGCGAGCAGTGCAGCATCGACCAGCCGCGCGGCATCCGCCAGGCCGTCGAACTGCTGACGCACCGGCGCGATTCGCTGCACGACGCCCACCATGAAGCGATGGACTGCCTGGGCCGCATGCTGTGGGAAAGCCAGCGCGCCGCGCGAGCGCCAGACGGCGAGGCTTACATCGCCTGCGTCCAGCGCCGCGCGACGCAGGACTGACGCCGGCTTCAAGACACGCCCCCGGAACATGCACTGCATCATCGAATACGCCGACAGCCGGCACCGCCAGCAGGTCATCGCGCTCTGGAAAACCGTGCTTGGCTACACCGCCGCCCACAGCGAGCCGGGCCTCTCGATCGACAAGAAGCTGGCCATGCAGGACGGCTTGTTCTTCGTGGCCGCGGCGGATGGCGCCGTGGTCGGGACCGTCATGGCCGGCTACGACGGGCACCGCGGCTGGCTGTATTCGGTTGCGGTCGATCCGTCGCAGCGCAAGCAGGGTTTGGGCGCGGCGCTGGTGCGCCACGCCGAGCAGGCCCTGAGCGCGCGCGGTTGCCTGAAGATCAATCTCCAGATCGTCGGCGGCAACGACAGCGTGAGCGCGTTCTACGCGTCGCTCGGCTACGTCATCGAGCCGCGCATCAGCATGGGCAAGAAGCTCGGCCAGAACATTCCGTGGCCGGCGCAAGCCGGCTGAACACGCGGGCCGACCAGGCCTGTTTCACTGGCGATTCGGGTATCTACTGATGCCCGCTTTCCGCATCAACAGTACAGTTGTGTATTGAAGCCAACGAAGCAAGCGAAGACGATGGAAAGAATCTGGATCCAAAGCTATTCGCCCGGCGTTCCGGCGCAGATTGACGTCAGCGCACTGGGCTCGATCGCGAGCTATTTCGACGATGCCGTCAAGGCGTTCGGCGAGCGCCGCGCGTTCGTCAGCGGCTCCACCGGCGTGGCCATCAGCTACCTTGCGCTGGACCGCTTGACGCGCCAGCTGGCGGCCTACTTCCAGTCCGTGCTGCAGCTGCCGCCAGGCGCGCGCGTGGCGCTGATGATGCCCAACCTGCTGCAATACCCGGTGTGCCTGTTCGGCCTGCTGCGCGCCGGCTACGTGGTGGTCAATGTGAACCCGATGTACACGGCGCGCGAGCTGCAGCACCAGCTCAACGACTCGGGCGCGCAGGCGATGATCGTGGTCGAGGTCTTCGCCCATACGCTGGCCAAGGTCATCGCCAACACCGAGGTCAAGCACGTGGTCGTCACCGGCCTGGCCGACATGATGCCCTGGCCCAAGCGCGTGCTCGGCAACTTCCTGATCCGAAAAGTCAAAAAGGCCGTGCCGCCGTATTCGCTGCCCGGCAGCGTGGACTTTCTGGACATGCTCGCGCAGGGCGCGGCCGCGCCCTTCAAGCCGGTCGCCATCGCGTCGGACGACCTGGCGTTCCTGCAGTACACCGGCGGCACCACCGGTGTCGCCAAGGGTGCCATGCTGACACACGGCAACATCCTGGCCAACGTCAAGCAGGGCCAGGTCTGGAGCGAACCCTTCCTGGACCGCAGCGAGGAGCTGATCAGCATCACCGCGATTCCGCTGTACCACATCTTCGCGCTCGGCGGCTGCCTGGGCATGGTCGGCATGGGCGGCACCAATGTGCTGGTGGCCGATCCGCGCAACATCCCCGCCTTCGTCAAGGTGCTGAGCCAATACCGCTTTGTTTCGCTGCCAGCCGTGAACACGCTGTTCAACGGCCTGATCAACGACCCCGGCTTTGCGAAGGTCGATTTCAGCAAGCTGCGCTTTGCCATCGGTGGCGGCGCGGCCGTGCAGCGCCCCGTGGCCGAGCGCTGGCACGCCATCACCCAAACGCCGCTGGTCGAAGGCTACGGACTGACCGAATGCTCGCCGACGGTCACCGTCAACCCGTTTGACCTCAAGGAGTTCAACGGCAGCATCGGCCTGCCCGTGCCGTCGACCGAGGTCTCGATCCGCGACGGCGAAGGCCGGGAACTGCCGCCCGGCAAGGCCGGCGAGCTCTGCGTCAAGGGGCCGCAGGTCATGCGCGGCTACTGGCGCCGGCCGCAGGAGACCGCCGCCGTGATGACGCCCGACGGCTTCCTGCGCACCGGCGACGTCGCGGTGATGGACGACAAGGGCTTTCTGAAGATCGTCGACCGCATCAAGGACATGATCCTGGTCTCGGGCTTCAACGTCTACCCGAACGAGATCGAGGAAGTGGTGATGATGCACCCCGACGTGCTCGAGGTCGCCGCCGTCGGCAAGGCGAGCCCGAACTCGGGCGAGATGGTCAAGATCTTCGTCGTGAAGAAGTCGGCGTCGCTGACCGAAGAGGCGCTGATCCGGCACTGCCGCGAGAACCTGACCGCCTACAAGATCCCGCGCGCGATCGTGTTCCTCGGTGAGCTGCCCAAGAGCAACGTCGGCAAGATCCTGCGCCGCGAACTGCGCGACCAGGCCTGAGGCTGCGCCGCCCAAGCCCATGAGCAGCACGCTGATCATCGCCCTGCCCCTGCTGGCGCTCTACATCGCGTTTCTGCTGTGGTACGGCGGCCGCGGCAAGCCGCTGAGCGAAGCCGAGCTTCTGCAGTTCGAGCGCGAGCTCGGCGCGCTCGGTAGCGATGCGCAGGGCCATTCGGCGTCCGAGCTCGTGCGCCTGCTCGCTGCCAGGGATGACGGCCGCGAGTTCATCATGCACAACCTCGTGCGCTACCGCGCCAAGGCGCTGTACCCGAGCGGCCATTCGTATGGCGACAGCGCGCGCGCCGCCGACAAGCGCTACGGCCGCGCCGCCCTGTGGCCGATGCTGCGCCACGGCTCCGTGCCCGTCTTTCTGGCCAAGTGCAGCGGACGCTTCATCGACGGCGACGACGCGCCGCCGTGGGACTACGTCGCCATGGTGCGCTACCGCAGTCGGCGCGACTTCCTGCGTTTTGCCGTGGCCATCGAAAGCCGCGACATCGCCATCCACAAATGGGCCGCCATCGAGCAGACCTACATCACACCGCTCAAGCCGCTGGCCAGTCTGTTCTTCGTGCGCAGCGCCGTCGGCGTTGTCTTCGCGCTAATCGGGCTTGGCTTCATGCTGCTTCGGGCCTAGCACGCCATGCTGCGCAACATGAGCAAACCGGGATCGCCACCATGAAACTGAAAAAAACCTTGGCCATCTCGCTCGCGGTGACGGCGGCGCTGGCCGTGGGCGTCTACGCCAATCGCCTGCGGATCCTGCAGTACTCGCTGGGCTGGCACACCGATTTCAAATACCCGCGCGATCCGAATCACCCCGTGCCCTGGATCGACGGCCCGGCAGCGGCGGTGCAGGCGGTGTCGCAGCGGCCGCCGAACATCATCGTGATCCTGGCCGATGACCTCGGCATCAACGACGTCAGCACCTTCGGCGGTGGCCACACGGCCGAGGGCGTGCCGACGCCCAACATCGATGCCATTGCGGGCGACGGCGTGCGCTTCGATCAGGGCTACGCAGCAGCGGCCGTCTGCACGGTTTCGCGCGCCGCCTTGCTGACCGGGCGTTACCCGTGGCGCTTCGGCGTCGAGTTCACGCCCACGCCCGGCGCCATGGCGCGGGTTGCCGGTGCGCTCTACGCCGATCCGGACCGTCTGTACCCGGTCGTCATCGACCAGGACAAAGCCAAGGCGTCCAAGGACTTCAACGATCTGGGCATGCCGCCGACCGAGCAGACCGTGGCCAAGTTGCTCAAGCCGCGCGGCTACCACACCATCCACATCGGCAAATGGCATCTGGGCAGCACGCCCGAAATGCGGCCCAACAACCAGGGCTTTGACGAAAGCCTGTTCATGGAGAGTGGCCTGTACCTGCCGGAGAACGACCCGCGCGTGGTCAACTCGAAGCAGGACTTCGACCCGATCGACAAATTCCTGTGGCCCAACATGCGCTTCGGCGTGAGCTACAACGCAGGCAAGTGGTTCGAGCCCAGCAAGTACCTGACCGACTACTTCACCGACGAAGCCATCACCGCGATCAAACGCAACAAGAACCAGCCATTCTTCATGTACCTCGCGCACTGGGGCGTGCACACGCCGCTGCAGGCGAGCAAGGCCGATTACGACGCGCTGGACAACATCCGGGACCACCGGCGCCGCGTCTACGCCGCCATGATCCGCTCGATCGACCGCAGCGTCGGGCGTGTGCTGCAGACGCTGCGCGAGGAAGGGCTCGATGACAACACCATCGTCATCTTCACCAGCGACAACGGCGCGCCGGGCTACATCGGCATCCCCGATGTGAACCGCCCGTATCGCGGCTGGAAGCTCACGCAGTTCCAGGGCGGCCTGCGCGTACCCTATGTCGCCAAATGGCCCGGCCACATCACGCCCGGCACGCAGTACGGGCAACCGGTGTCGAACATCGACATCCTGCCCACGGTCTTGGCCGCCGCGGGCGGTCAACTGCCGACCGACCGGCCCATCGACGGCGTCAACCTGCTGCCGTATCTGGGCCGCGACGCGGCGACGCAGCCGCCGCGCGCGCTGTTCTGGCGCGACGGCCCGTACCGCGCGGTTCAGGAGAACGGCTGGAAGCTGATCGTCTCCGAGATGCCAAAGAAAGACTGGCTGTTCAACCTCGCGCAGGACCCGACGGAAGAGCGCAACCTCGCAGCCGGGCAGCCCGAGAAGCTGGCGCAGCTCAAGGCAACACTGGCCGCGCACCATGCGCAGATGCCGCCGCCGCTGTGGCCGTCCTTCATCCAGTTGCCCATTGCCATCGACAAGACGCTCGACCAGAAGCAGACAGCGCAGGACGAGTACACCTACTGGTACAACTGAGATGGCACGAACCGTTCTGATCACCGGCGCATCGAGCGGCATCGGCCGCGCACTGGCGCTCGAATTCGCCGCGCGCGGCTACCACCTCGGCCTGGCCGCACGGCGCCTCGATCTGCTGGCGCAACTGCGCGACGAAGTGCAGAGCCGCTACCCGGACCCGGCGCGGTGTATCGAGATCGTCGCGCTCGATGTCGATCACAGCGCCACGTTGGCGCCGACGCTGCGCCCGCTGTTCGCAGCGTTGGGCACGGTCGACATCGTCGTGGTGAACGCCGGCGTGAATCGCCTGACACCCGTCGGCCGCGGTGGGCTGGCGCAGGCCGCCCAGCTGATCCAGACCAATCTGATCGGCGCCATTGCAACATCCGAAGCGGCCATAGAACATTTCCTCGCGCAGGGCCGGGGCCAGCTGGTCGGCATCTCCTCGCTGGCGTCGCTGCAGGCGATTCCGAAGCAGGGCGCGTACTGCGCGAGCAAGGCCGGCTTCTCGATGTACCTCGACGCCGCGCGCGTGGAGCTCAAGCGCAAGAACATCGCCGTGTGCCGCATCCTGCCCGGCTTTGTGCTGACGGAGATCATGCCCAAGATGGAGAAGTACCCGTTTGCCGTCACGGCCGAACAGGCGGCGCGCGAGAGCGTGAACCTGATCGAGCAGCGCAAAGCGGTCGGCGTCGTGCCCGCCTTCCCCTGGCGCTGGCTGCGCCCCTTGTTCGGCCATATCCCGGATGCGCTATGGCGCAGGCTGGCATGAAACCGTACACGCTGTACGGCTGGCACCTGTCGTATTTCACGGGCAAGGTACTCTGTTATCTGCGCTATAAGCAGGCGCCCTTTGTGCTGCAGCCGGTCAACCTGTACACGCTAACGCAGCGCATCAAGCGCGAGACCGGCGCGGTCGTGATGCCGGTCATGGTGACGCCGCAGGGCCGGTGGATCCAGGACAGCAGCGTCATCATCGACCACATCGAGACGCTCCATCCGGCGCCTTCCATCATTCCGGGCACACCGGTGCAGCGCTTCGCCGCTTACTTGATTGAAGCCTGGGGCGACGAGTGGTGGGTGCCGATCGCCATGCACACGCGCTGGTCGCATCCGGAAAACTACGCGCTGTTCGAGCACGACGCGGGCCGCGCGCTGCTGCCGCATTGGCCCGGCTTCATCCAGCGCCGCGCCGTGCGCTTCATCGCGCAGCGGCTGCGCCGCATGCTGCCTTCGGTCGGCGTGCGAGCCGAGCAGTTCGGCGTGATGGACGCGTGGACCGAGCACATGCTCGACCTGCTCGATGCGCATTTCGCGCAGCTGCCCTTTCTGCTCGGCGGTCGCCCGACGCTGGCCGACTTCGGCCTCGTCGGCACGATGTACGGCCATCTCGGGCGCGACCCCTGGCCGGCGCGCGAACTCATCGCCAAGCGCGCGCACCTGCGCGCCTGGCTTGATCGCATGGCCGCGCCCGCCGCGCCGACGCGGGGCGCGCCGCTGTTCCCGGACGACCGCATCGCGCCGACCCTGCTGCCGGTGCTGCGGGCGATCTGCACCGAATTCCTGCCGCTGATCGTGGGCATCAACGAACAGGTCAAGGCGCGCCTGCCAAGCTTGCCGCCGGGCAAGGCCTTGCCGCGGTCCCTCAAGGACGTCGAGGTGCCGATGGGCAGCGGGCGCTTTCGCCGCGCCGCGCTCCCGTACACGCTGTGGATGGCGCAGCGCACGCTCGACGTCTGGCGCGCCATGGCGCCGCCGGAACAGGCCCAAGTGCGCGACTGGCTGCGCGCGATCGGAGGCGAACGGTTGCTGACACTCGACATCCCGCGCCTGCAGCGCCAGGGCCTGCGCGTGATGCCCGAGGCCGGCGCCACGGCGCCCGATCCGGCATGAGCGCGGTGCTCACGACGCCGGCAGCGCGCGCGTCGTGGCGCAAGCGCGTGCTGCTGGCGGTCCTGATCGCGCTGCTGCTCATGCTGGCCCTGCTGCTGGCACAGGCCGCTCAGATCCGGCGCGCGGCCGAAGCCTATTTGTTCGGCTACCCGCTGGTCATCATGGATGTGACCCGCGCCAATTCAGAGCGAACCCTGGGTCCGGAAAACCAGCTGCACCGCATGCGGCGCTTTCCCGATGCCACGTTCAAGGATGTGGTGCGCCCGAACGTCGACACGCTCTATACCAGCGCCTTCATCGACATGCGCAAGGGGCCGTGGGTGTTCGAGATGCCGCCCAATGAGCAGCGCTTCGAGGTGATGCCATTCATGGATGCCTGGACCAACATCTTCGCCGCGCCCGGAACCCGCAGCACCGGAACGGCCGGGCGCAAGTTTCTGCTGGCCGCAGCGCACTGGCAGGGCCAAGTGCCCGCTGGCTTGACGCTGCTGCGCGCGCCGACGCAGATCGTATGGCTGATCGGGCGCACGCAGGCCAACGGCGCGACGGACTACGCCGTCGTGCATGCCTTGCAGGATGGATTGAAGCTGCGCTCGATGGCCGCGTGGCAGAGCGGCCAGCAGGAGCCGGCAACGGCGTGGACCGGCGCAGCCGAGCGCCCGGTACCGGCGATCGAACAGATGCAGGCCATGAGCGCCGAAACCTTTTTCAGCCGCCTGGCGATGCTGCTGGTGAACAACCCGCCGGGCGCGGCCGATGGCGCCGCGATGGCCGAACTCGCGCGCCTGGGCGTGCGCCCCGGGCAGCCGCCGCAGTGGGCTTGGCTCGATCACTGGAGCGTGCGCCTGGGGCGCTGGATCGCCGACGCCGGCGTGGCGCGCGAACTGAAGAAACCGCGCAGCCTAGTGCGCGGCTGGGCCACGCCACCGGCCATCCTGGGCGACTACGGCACAGACTACCACCTGCGCGCCGCCGTCGCCATGGTGGGCCTCGGCGCGAATCTGCCGGCCGACGCCATCTACCCCAACACGCGCGTCGACCAGCATGGCGAGCCCCTGGACGGCAGCCACCGCTACCGCCTGCATTTCAAGGCTGGCGAACTGCCGCCGGTCAATGCCTTCTGGTCGGTCACGGCCTACAACGCGCAGGACTTCTTCATCGACAACCCGATTCATCGCTACGCCCTGGGCGACCGCGACGCCCTCGCCTTCAACACCGACGGCTCGCTCGATCTGCTGCTGCAGTCCATGCTGCCCACCGGTGAGCAGGCACGGAACTGGCTGCCGCTGCGCGCCGGCGAGCCCTTCTTGCTCAACGCGCGCCTGTACTGGCCCAAGCCCGCCGCCCTGAACGGCGCCTGGGGCATGCCCGCCGTCGAGCGCATCGACTAGGGCCTGTTCACCCTAAGCCCCACCACGAAAGCCGCAGATGACCGACTCCTATCTCAACTTCGCCAACTCCCCGGTCGGCTCCAAACTGACGCAGGCGCTGGGCCTGCCCACGCCGATCGTGCTGGAACGCTACGAACCCGGTGCGCCCGTCATCAAGGGCGCGGTGCTGCTCGGCGGCGGCGGTGCGCCGCAGATGCTCCCGGCCCTGGCGCGCGCGCTCAAGTCCGTGGACGCGCAAACACTGGCGCACGCGCAACTGCCGCAGTGGACGCCGATTGCCAATGCTGCAGGCCTGCTGACCGGACGCTGGGGCCTGGAGGGGCAGCCTGGCGAAAAGCTCAAGGCCCTGCTGTTCGACGCCAGCGGCCTCGATGACAGCAGCCAGTCCGACGCGCTGTACCACTTCTTCCACGACACGGCGCGCTCGCTCCTGCCGTGCGCGCGCGTCGTGATCGTCGGGCGGCCGCCCGAGTCCTGCGCCTCGGCGCGCAAGGCCACGATGCAGCGCGCGCTCGAAGGCCTGAGCCGCTCGCTGGCCAAGGAACTCAAGAAGGCGATCACGGTGCAACTCGTGTACGTGGCCGAGGGCGCCGAGGACCAGATCGAATCGACGCTGCGCTTTCTGCTGTCACCACGCTCGGCCTATGTCTCGGCGCAGGTGATCCGCGTCGCGCTGCCGGTCGGCCCTTCGGCGGCGCCGGCCGACTGGACGCAGCCGCTCGCCGGCAGGAAGGTGCTTGTGACCGGCGCGTCGCGCGGCATCGGCGCAGCGATTGCCGAGGTCATGGCGCGCGAGGGCGCGAGCGTGATCTGCCTCGACGTGCCGCAGGCGCAGGCCGGCCTGGACGAAATCTCGGCCAGGGTCGGCGGAACGGCGCTGGCGCTGGACATCGGCGCCGCCGACGCGCCGCAGCAGCTCGTCGCTGCGGCGCTGGCGCAGGGCGGCTGGGACGTGGTCGTGCACAACGCCGGCATCACGCGCGACAAGACCATCGCCAACATGAAGGAACACTTCTGGCAGATGGTGGTCAACGTCAACCTGTCGGCGCAGGAGCGCATCAACGATGCGCTGATCGCCGCTGGCGCCATCACGTCCGGCGCTCGCATCGTCTGCGTCTCGTCGATCTCGGGCATCGCCGGCAACCTGGGGCAGACCAATTACGCGCTGTCCAAGGCCGGCGTCGTCGGCATGGTGCAGAGCACGGCGCCGCTGTTCGCCGCGCACGGCGTCACCATCAACGCCGTGGCGCCGGGCTTCATCGAAACGCAGATGACGGCGGCCATCCCGTTCGCGCTGCGCGAAGCCGGGCGGCGCATGAACGCCATGGGCCAGGGCGGTCTGCCGCAGGATGTGGCCGAAGCCATCGCCTGGTTTGCCAGCCCGGCCTCGAGCGGCCTGTCCGGCAACGTGGTGCGCGTCTGCGGCCAAAGCCTGATCGGAGCCTGAAACGCGATGAAGACGATCGAGATCAGCCAGCCCAAAGGCGCGGCGGCGAGTTACCTAGACGTGCTGCTGGCAAGCCGCAAACCTTCGACGGTGGTCGACGCCTTGCCTGAAGTGACACTGGTGCACCCGCAGCTCGTGCTTGATGCCGATCACATCGCGCGCTACGCCAGCGTCTGCGGATTTCATGCGGCGCAGGGCGTGCCGGTCAGCTATCCGCAACTGCTGACATTCCCACTGCTGATGGCCTTTTTCGGCTCGGCCGACTGCCCGTGGCCGGCCATGGGCACGGTGCATCTGGCCAACCGCATCGTGCAGCACCAGCGCCTGAACGCCGGCGAGCGCGTACGCGTCGAGGTGCAGACCGGACGCCTGCTCGCGCACGAGAAGGGCCAGATTTTCGAGCTCGAGCTGCGCATCCTGCGCGCCGACACGCTGGTATGGGAGGCAACGCAGACCCTGCTGCGCCTGGGCGTCAGGCAACCCGCCGGCGCAGCCTATGCGAGCCGCCTGAATACCGAGCTGGCGCTGTCGCACCAGGCCGATTTCTTCGCCCCGGCCGGCATCGGACGACGCTACGGCCGGGTCTCGGGCGACCTCAATCCGATCCACCTCTTTGCCCTGTCGGCACGACTGTTCGGCTTTCGGCGCGCCATCGCGCATGGCATGTGGACGCAGGCGCGCGCGCTCGCCGCGCTGCTGCCGCGCGCGTCAGTGGAGCAGGCCGAGCTGACGGTGGAATTCAAGACGCCGCTGTTCCTGCCCGCGCGCGCCACGCTCTGGAGCACCCGCGAGATCCGGGGCACACTGCAACAGGCGGCGCTGTTCGAGGTTCGCAATGCGCGCGGCGACAAGCCGCATCTGCGCGCACAGCTCGACTACCAATAAGGCCACACGGACTCACCCCTTGATCGCAGGCACCATCATGAACACCACCATTCGCCGCGTTGCCATCATCGGCGGCAACCGCATCCCTTTCGCGCGCTCCAACACGGTCTACGCGCACGCCAGCAACCATGACATGCTGACCGCCACGCTGCAAGGCCTGGTGGACCGCTTCAACCTGCACGGCGAGCGCCTGGGCGACGTGGCGGGCGGCGCTGTGATGAAGCACTCGCGCGACTTCAACCTGGTGCGCGAGTGCGTGCTCTCGACCACGCTGGCGCGCGAGACGCCGGCCTTCGATCTGCAGCAGGCCTGCGGCACCGGTCTGGAGGCAGCGATCGTCGTGGCCAACAAGATCGCGCTGGGCCAGATCGAGTGCGGCATCGCCGGTGGTGTCGACACCACTTCCGACGCGCCGATCGGCCTCAATGAAAAGATGCGCCGCATCCTGCTCGACGCCAGCCGCGCCAGGACTACCGGTCAACGTTTGGCCGTCCTGTCCCGCCTGCGCCCGGGCATGCTGCTGCGGCCGGCGCTGCCGCGCAATGGCGAGCCGCGCACCGGCTGCTCGATGGGCGAGCACGCCGAGCTGATGGCGCGCGAATGGGGCATCAGCCGGGAGGCGCAGGATGCGCTCGCGCTCAGCAGCCACCAGAATCTGGCGCGCGCCTACGACGAAGGCTTCTTCACCGACCTGATGACGAGCTTCAAGGGCGTGAGCCGCGACAACAACCTGCGCGCGGAACTGAGCATCGAGAAGCTGCGCGCGCTCAAGCCCGCGTTCGACAGACAGGTCGCGCCCGAGCAGGGCACGCTCACCGCGGGCAACTCGACGCCGCTGACCGATGGCGCATCCGCCGTGCTGCTGGCCAGCGAGGACTGGACGCGCGCGCGCAATCTGCCGGTGCTGGCGTACCTGAGCTGGAGCGAGGTGGCGGCGGTGGACTTCTTCGACAAGAAGGAAGGCCTGCTGATGGCGCCGGCCTACGCCGTGCCGCGCATGCTCGGGCGCGCCGGACTGAAGCTGCAGGATTTCGATTTCTACGAGATCCACGAAGCCTTCGCCGCGCAGGTGCTGTGCACGCTCAAGGCCTGGGAAGACCCGCAGTACTGCCGCGAGCGCCTCGGCCTGGCGCAAGCCCTGGGTGCGATCGATGCGACCAAGCTCAATGTCAAGGGCAGCTCGCTCGCCGCCGGCCACCCGTTCGCCGCCACCGGTGGGCGCCTGATCGCGACGCTGGCCAAACTGCTCGCGCAAAAAGGATCGGGCCGCGGCCTGATCTCCATCTGCGCCGCCGGCGGCCAGGGCGTGGTTGCGATTCTGGAGCGTTGATGAACTACAAAGCTCCTCTGCGCGACATGCGCTTCCTTATGAACGAGGTGCTGGACTACCCGGCGCACTACGCGAGCCTGTCCAATGGTGCCGATGTTACGCCGGACATGATCGAGGCCATCCTGCAGGGCGCGGCTACGCTGTGCGAGGACGTGCTGGCGCCGCTGAACCTGTCGGGCGACGCGCAGGGCTGCCAATTCCGCGACGGCGCGGTGACGACGCCGGCCGGTTTCAAGGCCGCTTACGCGCAGTTCGTCGCCGGCGGCTGGCAGGGGCTTTCGTTCCCGACCGAATACGGCGGCCAGGGCCTGCCGATGTCGGTCAACGTCTTCAAGTCCGAGATGATGGGCGCCGCCAACTGGTCGTTCAACATGTACCCCGGTCTGAGCGTGGGCTGCATCAACACCATCCTGCACTACGGCAGCGCGGCGCAGAAGCAGCAGTACCTGCCCTCGCTCGTGGCCGGCCTGTGGAGCGGCACCATGTGCCTGACCGAAGCGCAGTGCGGCACCGATCTGGCCCAGGTCCGCACCCGCGCCGAGCTGCTGCCCGACGGCAGCTACCGCATCACGGGCACCAAGATCTTCATTTCGTCAGGCGAGCACGACCTGACCGACAACATCATCCACATCGTGCTGGCGCGCCTGCCCGACGCGCCGCAAGGCACGCGCGGCATTTCGCTCTTCATCGTGCCCAAGGTGCTGGTCGACAGCGAAGGCGTGGCGGGCGCGCGCAACACCGTAGCTTGCGGCTCGATCGAGCACAAGATGGGCATCCGCGGCTCCGCCACGGCGGTGCTCAACTTCGATGGCGCAACCGGCTACCTGATCGGCGAGGTGAACAAGGGGCTCGAAGCCATGTTCACCTTCATGAACACGGCGCGCATCGGCACCGCGATCCAGGGCATTGCGCACGCCGAGGCTTCGTTCCAGGGCGCCCTGCCCTACGCCCGCGAGCGCCGCTCGATGCGCGCGCTGTCAGGCAAGAAGGATGCGGACCAGGCGGCCGATGCGCTGATCTGGCATCCCGATGTGCGGCGCATGTTGCTGACGCAAAAGGCCATCGCCGAAGGCGGCCGCGCCATGATCTACAGCGTCGCGCAACTGGCCGACAAGATGTTCAACGCCATCACCGCCGGCGACGCGGCCCAGGCCATGGCGCTCGACAACGAGCTGGGCTTTTACACGCCGATCCTCAAGGGCTTCCTGACCGAGATGGGGCTCGAGGCGGCCAACCTCGGGATGCAGGTCTTCGGCGGCCACGGCTATATCCACGAGCACGGCATGGAGCAGATCGCGCGCGACGCGCGCATTGCGACGCTGTACGAAGGCACGACCGGCATCCAGGCGCTGGACCTGCTCGGGCGCAAGGTGCTGCTCGCCAGCCGCGGGCGCTGCGTGCGCGACTTCACTGCGACGATGTGGCGCTTTGCCAGGCCGCATCTGCTCGCCGGCGGACCGCTGGGCACGATGGCCCGCGCCTTGAGCCGACGTGCGCTGCAATGGAACGTGCTGACCACGCGCGTCATGCTGCGCGCGGCCAAGGACCGCGAAGCGGTCGGCGCCGCCAGCGTCGACTACCTGATGTACTCGGGCTACGTGATGATGGCCTTCTTCTGGGCCCGGCAAGCGGCCAGCGCGAGCCCTCTACTGGCCAGCGGCAAGGGCTGCGAAGAAGCCAGCTTCTATCAGGCCAAGCTGCAGACCGCCGCGTTCTACTTCGAGCGCCTGCTGCCACGCGCCGATGCGCACCGCAAAGTGGCCCTGGCCAGCACACGCTCGGTCATGCAGATGAACAAGGATCACTTTGCTTTCGACTATTGATCCGCGTTCGTCGGCGCGAGGTTGACCGGCCGAGACGATCCAATTTTCAGATTGTCATGCCGGACTGGATCCGGCATCCACTGCCGCGTGGCCCTGGATTTCGGATCAGGTCCGCAATGACGAGCCCGAGGTTCAGGTCTTCTTGCGCTTGGGCGTTTGCTTGTGGATCAGGTGGCTGGCTATGATGCCCTTGAGGAATTCCTTGACCTGCGGCGGGCTTGACGGACGGCTCAGGGCCTGGTGGCTGCCGACGATGGCCAGGTAGAACAGGGCCGCCAGTTCGGTCGCGGCGGTGGCGTCACCGGTCAGGCGCATGAACTTGGAGACGAACAGCGCCATGCGCATTTCATCGACCTCGACCAGCATCTTCGCAACGCCCGGGTCGCGCCGCCCGAGGCCGCGCAGCGCGAGCTCGAAGCGGATGTTTTCCAGATCGGCGCCGCCGTGCGCCAGCGCCGCCTCCAGCAGTTGCAGCAGGTCGGCCTGCGGGTCCGCCGTGGACTGCGACTGCAGTTGCCGGTCGATCGCGATCTCGCGCTCCTTCCAGCGCGCCAGCAGCGCCGAGACCAGTTCGGCGTGGTCGGCGAAATGCCAGTAGAAGCTCCCGCGCGTCACACCGAGCGCATCGGCAATCACCAGCACGCGCACGTTGTCAAAACCGCCCTCGACGACGGCCTTGAAGGCGGCATCGAGCCAATCGTCGCGGTTGAGCCGCGGTGCCTCTGAACGCTTTCTCGGTTTGCTCGTCGGCTTCATGGGTTGTCTCCCGTCTTCTTGTGTTCGCCGCCTGATTCTCACGCAGTGCGACCCTTGTTCCGCCCTCGCGTCGCCGCGCACGCCATCGAAAACACATTGTGCAATCGACTAGTGAAAACCCCGACAAGATAAGCGGATGCGGATGCTATATTAACTCTTCCATACATCGATGTATGGAGCACAGGGTAAACACTGTGTCGGACGCTTTCAGCGCATTCCTTCTTACTGCCACTAAAAAAATCGGAGACGTCACATGAAGAAAACGGTGCATCGCAATTACCCTGGTCTCGCAAGTTTCAAAACCGTGTCCTGCCTGGCCCTGATCGCCGCCAGCGTGAATGCCATGGCCAGCGAAGGATCGCGCTCGCGCCAGTCGCCGGTCGGCGCCTTCGGCGGCGAGATCGCGGCGCCGGCCGACAATCCCGGCCTGTTCGGCACCGCGAGCCTGACCTACCTGAACATCTACAAGGTGGTCGACAGCAAGGGCGATCCGATCGCCGTGGCGGGCCGAACCGTGCCGCTGCCGACCGGCACACCCACCGGCGGCGCCGTGCCCAACGGAACCTACGCACTCAGCGTGGCCCCCGGCACCGTCGACTTCAACCAGCGGCAGACGCAGTTGAATCTGGTGGGCGGCTACCTGACCGAGGACCTGTACAGCGACGGCCGCCTGGCGTTCGCCATCAATGTGCCGCTGATCAAGCAAAGCCGGACCTTCATCGCGGTGCAACCGGCCGGCACCGTGACGCCAACCCCGTCAGCGGCCCTGCCCGCGCCCTTGCGCGGCGCGATCGCGCAAGTGGGCGCTGCCGTCAATGCGCAGGTGCAAGCCGGTGTCGCGGCCACCGCCGCGGCACAGAACGCGGACGTCTCCGGCCTGGGCGACACCGAGCTGTCGATGGTCTGGGTGCGCCATCACGACCGCCTCAAGGTGGCCGCCGGCGTCTCGCTCTATTTGCCGACCGGCGTCTACGACAAGACGCGCGGGCCGAATCCGGGCTTCGGCAAGTTCTACACGCTGCGCCCGGGCGTGGCCGTGACCTACGCGCTCAACCCGCATCCGGCCGATTCAGCCTGGGACGCGGGTGTCACGGTGGCCGGGCGTCTGTCCTACGGCATCAACACCATGAACAAGGACACCGACTACCGCAGCGGCAACTTCATCTACGGCGAACTGGCCGTCGTCAAGGTCATGGGTGACTGGGCCTTCGGCAGCAACCTGCTGACGACGCAACAGGTGACCGACGACAGCGGCACCGGCGCGCCCGCCGACGGCAACCGCTACCGCAATTTCGGCATCGGCCCCTTCCTCTCGTACAAGCTCCCGGGCCGGGACGCCGGCTTCAACCTGCAGTACAGCGACAACTTCGGCGCGCGCAATGCCATCGTCGCCAAGTCGCTGCAGCTGCGCTTCGTCAAGGCCTAGTAAGGACGGACCGGATCGATGTCGATGTCGTAGCGCGCAAGCA
>Ga0209697_10000627_pt1 | contig 57718 bp, 68 predicted proteins | sample AliMusrvi5mmetaG_FD_184115 | JGI IMG/M metagenome (GOLD analysis project Ga0209697, IMG submission 184115) | Freshwater lake bacterial and archeal communities from Alinen Mustajarvi, Finland, to study Microbial Dark Matter (Phase II) - Alinen... | ecosystem: Environmental > Aquatic > Freshwater...
ATCTCGGGGAAGCCTTCCTCGACAAGCGGGAGAAGACCGTCAAAGTCGATAAGCTCAGCCGCCGCCTCCAAGCTCTCGGCTATCGTGTCACTCTCGAACCCCTCCCGGATTCAGGATTGATAGCGTAGGGGTTACGACTCTGTTTTCATTGCAGAAAACCTTAATCACCAAGACGGGAAGACCACGAAGGAAGGCCTTAAGGCATCCTTGCTTCGTGGTCTTCCCGTCTTCGTGGTGGGTTGTTAGAGCGCCGCCCGCAGGGCCTGCAGGGCTTCCGGGAGGCCGGCAGGATTGCTGCCACCGCCCTGGGCCAGATCCTTCTTCCCGCCACCGCGGCCGTTGAGGGCCGGGAGCATGGCCTTGAAGAGGCCGCCAGCATCAAAGGACAGGTCCGGCGATACGGAGACCAGGGCGGCGATCTTATCCTCAGCGGTCTTGCAGGCCAGGACGATGACGGCGCTCTGGTGGCGGGTGCGGACCTGGTCCATGAACTCCCGGAGGGCATTGCCCTCGAGGCCTTCCACCAGGGCGGTGACCAGGGTCGTGCCATTCACCTGCTCGGTCTTCTCGGCGGTGCCGCCTCCGCTGGCGGCCTTGAGCTTGGCTTCCTTCAGCTCGCGTTCCAGTTGGACGATGCGGTGATCCTTGGCGCTCAGCAGCTCCGGGAGACCCTCCCGGCCCATGTTGGCCTGGCGGGACAGGGCATGGATCATGGCCTCGTCCGCCTGGAGCAGTTCCAGAGCCATGTCACCAGCCACGGCCTCGATGCGCCGGACACCGGCGCTCACGGCGCCCTCGGAGATGATCTTCACGACGCCGATCTCGCCGGTGTTGTGGACATGGGTGCCGCCGCAGAGTTCCGTGGAGAAGCCGGGCACCTGCACCACTCGGACCACCTCACCGTACTTTTCGCCGAAGAGGGCCATGGCGCCTGAGGAAAGGGCCTCCTCGATGTCCATCTCCCGAACGCTGGTATTCAGGGACTTCAGGGACTGCCGGGAGGCCAGGCGCTCAATCTCGATGATCTGCTGGGGCTCCAGGGGGGCGAAGTGGCTGAAGTCGAAGCGAAGCCGGGCGGCGTCCACCACGCTGCCGGCCTGCTTCACGTGGGTGCCCAGGACTTCGCGCAGCGCCGCGTGGAGCAGGTGGGTGGCCGTGTGGTGGGCCTGGACCCGCCGGCGCCGGATGGGGTGCACCAGGGCGTTCACGGCGGTGTTCTCCACCAGGGTGCCCTGCACCTTCACGTGGTGCAGGTGACGTTTTTGGGCAGGCGCCGTGCAGTCGGTGACCTCAGCGTGGCCGCCCTCGAAGCGGAGCTGGCCCGTATCGCCCACCTGACCGCCCGAGAGGGCATAGAAGGGGGTCTTGTCCAGCAGGGCGTAGCCCTCGCCGCTGAGTTCCTTCACGCGGCGGTGCTGGGCGTCGAAGAGGGCCAGCACGTGGGCCTGGCCCTCCAGATGGTCATAGCCGATGAAGCGGGTCATGGGCAGATCCGCCAGCACGGCCAGGTCTCCGGCCAGGCGCAGGTCGTGGGCCTTCATGGCTGCCCGGGCCCGGGTGCGCTGGGCATTGAGCTCGGCGTTGAACCCCGTGAGGTCCGCCACAATATTCCGCTCCCGGCACCAGTCTTCGACCAGATCCACGGGGAAGCCATAGGTGTCGTAGAGACGGAAGATGTCCGAGCCCTTGAGGGTGCCCGAGCCGATGTCGCAGGCCTCCAGCAGCTTCAGGCCCGCAGACAGGGTTTGGCTGAACTGCTGCTCCTCGCGGTGGAGGGACTTCTGGATGCGGCCCAACTCGGGCAGCAACTCCGGGTACTGATCCCCCATGGCCTCGAAGACGGCCGGGGCCAAGTCCGCGAAGAAGAGTCCGTCGATGCCCAGCTTCCGGCCGAAGCGCAGGGCCCGGCGGATGATCTTGCGCAGCACATAGCCGCGGCCCTCATTGCTGGGCACCACACCGTCGAAGCACATGAAGGTGGCAGCCCGGATGTGGTCCGCGATGACCTGGGAGGCGGTGCGGTTGGCGTGGTCACGCCGGTCCTCGGGGTTGACCTTGGCGGCCTTCCAGATGGCCGCGAAGATGGGCGCGAAGAGATCGATTTCGTAGTTGGTGTCCACGCCCTGAAGAATGCTGGCGGTGCGTTCCAGGCCCATGCCCGTATCGATGCTGGGCTTGGGCAGGGGGGTCAAGTTCCCCTGGGCATCCCGCTCGTATTGCATGAAGACCAGGTTCCAGATCTCCATGACCCGGTCGCCTTCGCCGTTCGGCGTCGCATCTCCAGCCACATGTTCACCGCGGTCATAGTGCAGTTCTGAGCAGGGGCCGCAGGGGCCCGTGTCGCCCATCTGCCAGAAGTTGTCCTTTTTGCCGAAACGCATGATTCGATCAGGGCGGGCTCCGGCAGCCTTCCAAAGCTCCTCGGCTTCGGTGTCCGCCGGGACGCCATCGGCACCCTCGAAGACCGTGACCCAGAGCCGGTCGCGATCCAGGCCCAGGTTCCCCAGTTCCACGGGGCCCGTGAGGAATTCCCAGGCGTAGCGGATGGCGTCGACCTTGAAGTAATCCCCAAAACTGAAGTTGCCCAGCATCTCGAAGAAGGTGTGGTGGCGGGCCGTGAAGCCCACCATGTCCAGGTCGTTGTGTTTGCCACCGGCCCGCAGGCACTTCTGGCTGCTGGTGGCCCGCCGGTAGTCGCGGTTCTCCTTGCCCAGGAACACATCTTTGAACTGGATCATGCCCGAGTTGGTCCACATGACCGTGGGGTCGTCCGCGGGGCCGATGACCGCGCTGGAAGTCACCCGGCGGTGCCCCTGACGCTCGAAATAGTGGAGGAATCGCTGGCGGAGCTCAGAGGTCTTCATGGGTGCATCCAAAGAAAAAAAACACTCGCTGAGAAAAGACGAGAAGGCAGAGGTTCGCGGAGAAAGCCATGGTGGGGTGCTTTTCTCTGCAACCTCAATTCCCCCTGCGACCCTCTGCGAGTGTAGTTACTCAATGCCTGAAGTGCCTCATCCCCGTGAAGAAGAGCCAGACACCGAGTTTCTGGGCGGCGGCGATGACTTCGTTGTCCCGCAGGCTGCCTCCGGGTTCCACGACGGCGCTGACGCCATGGCTGGCGGCCAGTTCCAGGCCGTCGGCGAAGGGGAAGAAGGCATCGCTGCCCAGGACGGCGCCGCGGGCCCGCTCACCGGCTTTGCGGCAGGCGATCTCCACGGAATCCACCCGGCTCATCTGGCCGGCCCCGATCCCCACGGTGGCGCCATCCTTGACCAACACGATGGCGTTGGACTTCACGGCCTTGGCCACGCGCTGGGCCAGGACCAAGTCCTCGGTGCGGGGCTTCACACCCTGGCCGCTGGCCTTCACTTCCCAGGATTCAAAGGGCAGGAAGGCGTCATCAGCGCTCTGAACCAGGTAGCCGCCCCCGATGGAGCGGGTGTCGAGGCCCTTGGCGCTCTGAGGCCAATGGTCCGGTGTCTGCAGGATACGGAGCTGCTTTTTGGCGGCAAAGACCTCCAGGGCCTCACCGGTGAAGGCCGGGGCCAGGATGACCTCCCAGAAATTCTGGGACATGACCTTGGCGACCTCGACGCCCACGGGACGGTTGAATGCCACGATGCCACCAAAGGCGCTGACTGGATCCCCGGCCTGGGCGCGCATGAAAGCCTCGAGCGCATGGGGGCCCTGACCGACACCGCAGGGGTTGTTGTGCTTCACGATGACGCAGGCCGGAGCCGGGAATTGCCAGACCAGGCGGGCGCAGGCATCCGCATCCAGCAGGTTGTTGAAGCTGAGTTCCTTGCCCTGGAGCTGCTCACAGGAGGCCATGCCCTCGAAGGCGCGGCCAGGCTCCACATAGAATGCCGCGGGCTGGTGGGGGTTCTCTCCGTAGCGGAGGCTCTGCTTCTGGACCAGGTTCAGGCAGAGGTGGTGGGGCAGCTCCACGCTCTTGCCGGAGACCAGTTCCCGTTCCATCCAGCCGGAGATGGCGGCGTCATAGGCAGCCGTGCGTCGGAAGGCCTCCAGGGCACAGCGGCGGCGGTCCTCCATGCCCCAGGTGCCGGAGCCCAGCTTCTCCAGAAAGGGCTCGTATTGGTCCGGGGCCGTCAACACGGTCACGGAGGCGTGGTTCTTGGAGGCGCTGCGGATCATGCTGGGGCCGCCGATGTCGATCTGCTCGATGGCCTCGGCCGCCGTGACGCCTTCTCGGGCGATGGTGGCCTCGAAGGGGTAGAGGTTGATCACCACCAGGTCGATGGGCTCGATGCCCTGGGCCTTGGCGTCAGCCACGTGGTCCGCCTGGTCGCGGCGGTAGAGGAGACCCCCGTGAATGCGCGGGTGGAGGGTCTTCACGCGGCCATCAAAGCACTCGGGAGCCCCGGTGTAGGCGGCCACTTCCAGGGCCTCCAGTTTGGCCTCATTGAGGGTGCGCAGGGTGCCGCCCGTGGCCAGGATCCGCCAGCCTTGTGCCAGCAGGCCCTCGGCCAGTGGGATCAGTCCTACCTTGTCATAAACCGAGATCAATGCCGTTGGCATGTCCGCCCCCTGAACTCTAGATTTTTCCATGTTCTGCGCCCTTTCGGAAGGAAAGGATGTCCAGGTTTGGGTTCCCGGGGGATCCGACCGAAGAAGTGGACACAGGAGGCCCTCATGGATGTCCAGGTCGAGGTGCAATTCACCGTCCAGCACACCCTGGAGCAACTGAAGGCGGAGTTCGTCAAGCGGGGCCATATCCCCGAATGGAAGACCCCAGACGACGGCGGGGCACCAGACTTGTTCTTTGAGTCCAAGGTGGTGAGCCTTACCCTCTCCTCGGAAAAGGACCGCCAAGCCTGGTTCGTATTCTCCCTGGAAGCCACAGGGGAACTGCGGAAAAGGGTGGTGATCCCGAATGTGATCCCCGCCACAGTGCAGGCGGATATCCCGGATCTGGAGGATTTCCTCGACTTCTGCAGGCGGTGCATGGTGGGTGCGGTCGGAAGGGGTTGATCTCGCCTCCTTTACGTTCCCAGCTATAGGCCCCATTCTGGTTGAAGTGGAGTGGGCCCATGCCGACGATCAAGATCAATGACGTTGAACTGAGCGTGAACACCGGCACCCTGGTGTTGGACGCTTGCCGTCAGGTGGGGATCGACATCCCGCACTACTGCTACCACCCGGCGCTCACGCCGGTGGCCACCTGCCGCATGTGCCTGGTGGACATCAAGGGTCAGCCCAAACTGGCCACCAGCTGCACCACCACGGTGCCGCCCGCGCCCAAGGACAACCCGGACGCAGTGGTCATGGAGGTGTTCACCAATACGCCCGCCGTGGCTGACGCCCGGGCCGGCGTGATGGAATTCCTGCTCATGAACCACCCTCTGGATTGCCCCATCTGCGATCAGGCCGGTGAGTGCAAGCTGCAGGACTACTCCTACAACTACGGCAGCGGTGACTCCCGCATGGGCGAAGTGAAGCGCCGCTACCGTTACGAGGACTTGGGCGCAAAGATCGTCATCGACAAGAACCGTTGCATCCACTGCACCCGCTGCGTTCGCTTCACCCGCGAGATCAGCGGCGGCGGCGAGCTGACCGTGGCCTCCCGCGGCTCCCACCTGGAAGTCACCACCTTCACGGGCAAGAGCATGGACCAAAATCCCTTTGCCGGAAACGTGGTGGATCTCTGCCCCGTGGGCGCCCTCACCAGTCGCAACTTCCGCTTCAAGAAGCGGGTCTGGTATCTCAAGAGCGTTCCCTCCATCAGCCGCCACTCGGCCCTGGGTAACCCCATTTGGATGGACCACGAGGGCAACCAGGTCCACCGCTTCCGGCCCCGCCCCCTGGAGGGGAAGGAGACCACGCACTTCATCAGTGACGAAGAGCGGTACGCCTATGTCGCATACAACCGCAAGGGTCAGTCCCCTGCGCCCAGCCTGAAGGGCGCTCCCGCGACCCTCGATGCCATTCGTGAGGTTCTGCAGGGCGTCGGCACCGTGGCCGTCATCGGCCAGGGTACCTTCGGTTGCGATACCGCCCAGCGTCTGGGTGAGCTGGCCTCGACGCCAGAGCTACGCTACGGCAGCGGCGACAAGACCATCCCCGTGCTCCTACCCAAGTATCAAGCCAGTGCCGACGGCATCTTCAATCGCCGCGGTTTTACGGAGCGGGGCTTCCGTTTTGGCACCCTGGATGAGTTGCTGGCCAAGGTGCAGCAGGGCGCTGTCAAGGCTTTGGTGCTGCTGCATGACGCTGCCTTCACTAGCAACAAGGAGGCCGAACTGCTGGGCCAGATCCTCAAGGCTGCGCCGTTCAGCCTGGCCCTGGAAGTGGAGCCCTCGGACCTGGGCCGCGCAGCCACCGCCTGGCTGCCCATCGCCAGCTGTGCCGAGGAGAACGACTTCATCGTCAACCACGATGGTGAATTGCGTCGTTACCAGAAGGCCCTGCAAGCCCCCAAGGGGATCCTCACGGTGCCCGCTCTGGTCAAGGAGCTGGCTGCCGTTCCTGTTCCGGTCTAGGTTTGCGGGCAAGGCCCGTTCCTCCGAGGAAGTCGGAGGAACGGGCCTTGCTGCCTAAACGGGTTAGACGAATTCCACCAGCACATCGCCGGTCTGCACCCGATTGCCCTTGATCACCTTGATGGATGCGATGACGCCGGACTGGGGAGCGGTGATGTTGGTTTCCATTTTCATGGCCTCTAGCACGAGGATGGTATCCCCGGCATTGAGGGTCGCGCCCTCGGCGGCAACGACCTTGACCACCACGCCGGACACCGGGCTTCGGCAGGCCTTGCTTTCATCGGCCACGGCTGCGGGTGGGCCACCGGCGCCCGGTCCCGAAGGTCTTGAACTGGCCGCGCTGCCGACAAGGCGAGCTGAGCCCACGGGATAGGCCGGGGGCAGGCTGGCGTGGTCGGGTTCGGCGACCTCGACCTCCACTTCAAAGGTGCGTTCGTCCAGGCTGATGCGTAGTTTCACGGCAGATCCATTCAGTGAGGATGATGTGATGCGTGTATTCCGCTGCGTCCGACCTGGGCCCAGGCGCTGGACTGCACCAGGCGCACCTGGCGGATGCGCGCGCGAACCCCGAGGAAGGCCGCCACGGCGGCAGATATGGCCAGCATGTCCTCCTCGCTGGGGCCTGAAGAAGCAGCGGCTTGAAGGGTCCTGCCTTCGAGGGTGCTCAGGCGCCCCTTGAGGGCATCCAGTTCCTCGCGCAGTTCAGCGATCAGGGCCAGCGGGTCATTGGTCGGTGCGTCCATGGCGTATCCTAGAGCGGCGTCAGCCCGTGTTTCTTGTGCGGCCTTGGCAGGCGCTTGATGCGCTCGTATTCCAGGGCCTGAGCGATATGAAAGCGGGTATTTTTGGGCTCGATGATTGAGTCCACCAACCGCGACGCGGCCGCCACATAGGGGTTGGAGAAGGTGTCTCGGTAGTTCTTGATCAGTTCGGCGCGGCGCTGGGTTGGGTCGGCCGCTTCGGCAATTTCCTTACGGAAGACGATTTCAGCTGCACCCTCGGCACCCATGACGGCGATTTCGGCTGTGGGCCAAGCGAACACGCGGTCGGCGTCCAGATCCTTGCCGCACATGGCCAGGTAGGCGCCACCGTAGCTCTTGCGGAGGATGATCGTGATTTTGGGCACCGTGGCCGCCGAGTAGGCGAACAGTAGTTTGGCACCGTGGCGGATGATGCCACCGTATTCCTGCTCCACCCCGGGCATGAAGCCAGGCACGTCCACGAAGGTCACCAGCGGGATGTTGAAGGCGTTGCAGAAGCGGATGAAGCGGGCTGCCTTGTTGGAGGCATTGATATCCAGCGCACCGGCCATCACCAAGGGCTGATTGGCCACGATGCCAACCGAGCCACCACAAATGCGGGCGAAGCCGACCACGATGTTCATGGCGTAGCCTTCCTGCACTTCCAGGAAGTCCGCACCATCGACGACCGCTCCGATCACAGCGCGCACATCGTAGCCCTGCTTGCTTTCTTCGGGGAGGACGGTTTCCAGCACCGGGTTGGGTTCCACGGAGCGGTCGCCCTCGATGAGCGGCGGATCCTCCAGGTTGTTGGAGGGCAGGAAGCTGAGGAGTTTGTGGCAGAGCTGAATGGCGTGCTGGTCGTCCTCGGCGATGAAGTGAATCACGCCGGAGTGCACCATGTGGGCATCGGCGCCCCCGAGTTCCTCAGCGGTCACATCTTCGCCTGTGACCTGTTTGATGACCGAGGGGCCGGTGATGAACATCTGGGCCTGGCGGGTCTGGATGATGAAGTCGGTCAGGGCCGGGCTGTAGGCCGCGCCACCGGCACAGGGACCGCAGATCAGGGAGATTTGTGGCACTGCCCCGGACAGCAGCACATTGGCATGGAACACTTTGCCGTAGCCCGAGAGCGAATCGATCCCTTCCTGCACCCGGGCGCCACCGGAATCATTGATGAACACGAACGGCGAGCCGGCACGCAGGGAGGCCTTCATGATCTCGGCCACCTTGATGGAGTGCATCTCGCCGGCGGAGCCGCCAGCCACCGTGAAGTCCTGGCTGGCCAGGTGCACCAGTCGTCCGGCCACGGAGGCGGCACCGGTCACCACACCATCGGCGGCCAGGATCTTGCCCTGCATCTCGAACAGGGATGAGCGGTGCGTGACAAAGAGCCCGACCTCGTCGAAGCTGCCCTCATCCACCAGGGCGGCCACGCGTTCGCGTGCGGTCATGCGCCCGCCCTTGCGCTGCTTGGCCAGCTTGTCAGCACCGCCGCCCAGATAGGCCTCTTCCTGCCTGCGCCGGAGTTCCTCGATTTTTTCTTGCATCATGGTCATGGCGTTTCCTGTGGCTTATTCGACGGGGGAGACGGAGACCCGGTGTGAGCGGCCGTTCAACTTCACGTCGTAGGTCACCGGTGAGTTCACTGCGTTGCTACCAGGAGCGTTCGCGCCAGCTGCACCCTTTGTGGATTTACCTGGGGTCTCGGGATCGCGGCCGAGGTTGAGGGGACCCTCACTCCGTTTCTCGAAGAAGTTGGCGGCAACCTGCGGGAACATGGCATAGGTCAACACATCTTCTTCGGTGCCGTTGCAGCCAGGCAGGGCCGTAGCCGCTGTGTGCAGTGATTCCCACTCAGGGGTCAGCAGGTCAGCCGGGCGCTGCAGGATGGGGGGCTTGTGGGCCTGCGCTTCGGCCAGGGCCAGCACCTCGGGGTCGCGCTGGCCCGGCGTCTCGCCGTAGTAGCCCAGCATCAGATCCGAGAACTCACTCGACAGCACTTTATAGCGGCCCATCAGGACGTTGAAGACCGCCTGGGTGCCCACGATTTGGCTGGATGGTGTCACCAGGGGTGGGAAGCCGGCGTCTTCACGCACACGGGGCACTTCAATGAACACTTCTTCCAGCCGGTCTCCGGCGCCCTGCTGCTTGAGCTGGCTTTCCATGTTGGAGATCATCCCGCCGGGAATCTGGCTGTCGAAGATATCGGTTTCCACGCCCACGATGTTGGACATGAAGGCTTGGTAGCGCGGACGGATCGTGGCGAAGTGGTTCTTGATGCGGTGCAAGGCGGCCTTGTCCAGGCGAGTTTCGTAGCCGGTGTCGACCAGCATGGCGACCAGACTTTCGGTGGGATTGTGGCCGGGTCCCAGGCTGAGGGAGCTGATGGCTGTGTCCAGACAGTCGGCCCCGGCTTCGATGGCCTTCATGAGCGAGACCAGGGTGACGCCGGTGGTGGCGTGGGTGTGGATGTGGATCCGAACTCCTTCACCACAGCGGGTCTTGATGCCCTTGACCACGTCATAGGCGGCCTGAGGTCGCAGCAGGGCCGCCATGTCCTTGATGCAGATGGAGTCACAGCCAAGTTCCACCAGGCGCTCGGCCATCTCGACAAAGGTCTCCGTGGTGTGGAGTGGGCTGGTGGTGTAGGAGATGGTGCCCTGGGCGTGCTTGCCGTTGCGGCGCACCGCCTGCACGGAGTGACGGATGTTGCGGATGTCATTGAGCGCGTCGAAAATCCGGAACACATCCATGCCGTTGCTTGCGGCCTTGTCCACAAAGCGGTCCACCACGCCGTCTTCGTAGTGGCGGTAGCCCAGCAGATTCTGGCCGCGCAGCAGCATCTGCAGGCGCGAGTTGGGCATCAGCTTGCGGAAGGTGCGCAGCCGCTCCCAGGGATCCTCATTGAGGAAGCGGATGCAGGCGTCAAAGGTGGCGCCCCCCCAGCACTCCACGGACCAGTAGCCGGCTTTGTCGATGTCGGCACAGGCCGGCACCATGTCCTCCATGGCCATGCGGGTGGCCAGCAGGCTCTGGTGAGCATCGCGCAGGCACAATTCGGTGATATCGATGAGCTTTGGCACTCGAACCTCACTTTTGGGACAAGTGGGCAGAAAACACCACATTCGTGAATGCTAAACAGGGCGCTAAGTGCCTACCGTCGGGTAACCCACTCGAACCGTATTCATGATGTACTGGTTGTCTATCGTTGCCAAGGGGCGAATCGCAAATTTTTTTTGATTCTATTTAAGAGAAATGCCTCAAGAGCTTCGGTATGTGAAGCAGAAGCAGTCTTGCTTTTCCCTTTCGCCATTGAAGTTGCTTCGTGCTTTCCGGCCAGCCCCCAGGGCGAATCCGGCGCGCACAAAGCAAAAAGGCGCCTTGCGGCGCCTTTTTGCTTTGGTGGCTGGTGGGTCGTGGCTATTTCTTCACGACCTTGGCGTCTTCCACAATGATCGGGTAGGTGTAGCCCGCGCCGAAGTCCTTGTCGATGCGCACGACGCCCTTGGCCGTGACCACATCGCCCTTGGCGACGGTGTCCATGCTGGTGACGGTGATGTCGTGGGTGCTCTTCGCGGGATCCCCGCTGCCGTCCTGCAGGTGGATCCAGTTCTTGCCCATCACGCCGGGGTTGTACTTCACCACCTTGCCGCGAATGCTGACGGTCTTTTCCTTGAGGCCGGCCTTCTGGGCCCAGATCTCGGCGACAGTCTTGGCATCGGCGCCAGAGGCCTTGTCCACCTTGGCGATGAGCACCGGGGCGGGGGCTGGAGCGCCCGCGGGGGCGCTGCCGGGGGCTGCTGCCATCGCGGCAGGGGCGGTACCAGGAGCGCCGGCCAGGGTGCCGAAGTAGACTTCCGCAAAGGTGCGGTTCAGGGTCTTGGACTCGAAATTGGTCATCATCATGGGGTTGGCGATGGTGACCTCGGCGCCCTTCTCCACCTTGGTTTCGGGCACGGCGGCCCACACTTCCCCTTGGGCGGTCTTGAGGCGCAGGTAGCAGTAGGGGGCGGCGTCGATGCGCTCCAGCACCTTGCCACTGAGGCCTGACCCTTGGGGGGCGCCAGGCATGGTAGCGGACATCCCACCAGCTCCGGGTTGGGTGGAGGCAGCCACGATGGCATCGGACTTTTTGGATTGGCAACCGAGGGTGAGGGCGAGGAGCAGGGACAGGGGGAGGGCGGCGCGCATGGGGAGAACTCCTTGAGAGACCGGATTCGAACCGGGGACAACCTGAGCTTAGGGCAATGGTCCTATGACCGGGGACAAGGTGCGCACCAGGTGTTCCTGCTTGGATGCGTGGGATCTAGGTGCCGTTCCGGGCAGGATCATCCCAGAATGGATAGAAGCAGTACCACTGGCTGGGGTGGGCCCGGATCAGGGCCTCCAAGTCTGCCACATAGGAGCGCATTCCGGCCTCGATGGCGGCCATGCGGTCCCCGCGGCCTCCAAGGACTCGAATGGGGGCACCAAACCGTGCGTGGAAGCGCCGGTCCTCGTCCGTGTAGAAGAAGGTGGTGACGATGGGGGCTCCGGTCATGGCCGCCAGCTCCCAGGGCCCCCGGGGGAAGGGAACCTCCCGGCCAAAGAAGGGCATGGGCACCCCGTTGAGGCTGAAGTCGCGGTCTCCCTGCATGCCCACCAGGGCGCCCTCCCGGAGCAAGCGCACCAGCGGCAAGGTCGAGAACCCAACGCCATCCACGGGGATGCCCACCACGCCACTATTGGTCCGCATCTGCTCGCGCAGTCGCTCCACTGCCTCGAAGCGATCCGGCTTGTAGACGGCGTGGACCTTGCGCCCCTGGGCCCGGAGCAGAACCCCGCCCAGTTCGAAGTTGCCCGCGTGGGCCGTGAGCAGGATGACGCCCTTGCCTTCCGCCAGGGCGGCCTCGAAGCCCTCGGTCCCTTCCAGTTCATCGAATTGCGCCAGAGCCTCAGCCAAAGGGCGCTGGCCGAACCAGAAGAAGTCCACCCAGGCCCGGGCATGCTGGCGCACCATCTCTCCGGCATTGCGCTCCACCCGGGGATCGGTGGGGGGCAGGCCCAGGACACGGGCGGTGTTGCCCTTGATGGCCTCCAGGTATTTAGGCCGCAGTGTCATGAAGGCATTGGCGATCTGATCCGCGATGTCGTGGCCCCGCTCCCGGCGGGCGAAGGAACGGGCCGCGAAGTGGAAAAGGGGGAAGAGGGACCCGAACACGGCCCCATAGAGGAGGCCCAGCAACTTGGAATCGGACTGCATCCGGTCTTGCATACCTAGCGCCAGATGTTCTGATTGGGATTGCGGTCGTCCATCTCCTGCCAGAGCCGCTGGAGGCTCTGGAGCCGCTCCGGGTAGTCCAGATCCAGGCGCTCGAGGGTGGCCTCGTCGTCAGGATCAAAGGCCAGGGGATCCTCCAGCACCTCGGACGGGAACTCCGGGAAGACCCGCGCCAGAAGATCCCGGTTCAGGCCCCGGACGCTGAGGGTGCGGATACCCGGCGTGTCGACGAGCACACCTCCATCGGAACCATCCGGTGCAAGCAGGGGCAGCCAGCGGGCCGCCGTGGTGGTCTGCTTGCCCGTGCCGAACTTCGTGAGCCCGCCGGTCTTAAGGGCCTCGTCCGGGCGCAGGGCGTTCACCAGGGTGCTCTTGCCCACACCACTGTGGCCCAGCAGTACGACCACTTTGCCCCGGAGCAGGTTCCGGAGGGGCTCGATGCCCTCGCCCTTGAGGGCAGAGGTCTCGTGGATGGCGATGCCCTGACCCCGCAGCGGATCCAACTCCGGGAGGGTGTCCTTCTTGGAAGCCCGGTCCCGTTTGGTGACCAGAACCCGGAAGGTGAGCCCTGCGTCCAGGGCCAGCAGCAGGGCCCGCTCCAGGAGGCCCGGTCGCAGGGGTGGGTCCACCACGGCGGCGCAGATCCAGAGCTCGTCAGCATTGGCGCAGATGAGCTGCCAGGGTTCGCGATCATCAATCCCGCCCCGCTTGAGCAGGCTGCGTCGGGGCATGATGGCCACCACCTGGGCCTGGGGGCGCTTGGTGTCCGTGGCCTCGATGGGGATCGGGGAGTAGCGCACGCGGTCGCCGCAGACCAGGTGCACGCCCTTGAGCTTGCCACCCAGGGTGGCCCGGAGCGTGGAGCGGTCCTCAAGTTCCAGATCCACCCACTGGCTGAAGCGCTGGATCAGGGTGGCCTCGGGCAGGTGCAGCCAGGGGGCCGGGTCGGGCAGGCTCAGCAGAGAAGTCGCGTCATGGGACTCAATGCCCGTCTCCAGGCGCTCGGCGCGGCGCTGCCGCCGCTTGCTGTCCGCCGCGCGCTCCCCGGAGTAGGCCTCCCGGTGGTCCATGTCCTGGGCCTCCCGGCTCTGGCCTAGGCGGTACTTGCGCGGCATTAGACGGTCACGCGCGACCTGCGAAGTCGCCGGTCTCGGTGCTGACCTTTACCAACTCACCCTCTTTGATGAAGAGGGGCACCTTGATTTCGATGCCGGTCTCCACCTTCGCGGGTTTGGTGACGTTGCCGCTGGCCGTGTCCCCCCGGGCGCCGGGCTCGGTGTAGGTGACCTTCAGCTCCACGTGGGTGGGCATCTGCAGGCCGATGGGGTTGCCGTTGAACTTCTGGATCTGGACGATGAGGCCCTCGGTCAGGTAGTCCAGGGCGTTGCCCAGCAGGTCTGGACCCAGCGTGTGGGTCTCGTAGGTCTCCTGGTCCATGAAGTGGGAACCCTCACCATCGCTGTAGAGGTAGCTGGAAGGCGTGAGCACGAGGTCCGGTTCCTTGAACTTGTCCCCGGCTTTGAAGGTTTTATCGAACACGGCTCGTGTCAGCAGGTTGCGCATCTTGATGCGAACCAGGGTCTGGCCGCCCCGGGCTGTGGGGGTCGAAATCTCCACGTCCAGGCAATGGAAGGGGATGTCCTCCAGTTCGAAGAACATCTTGCGCTTGATCTCGATGGCTTCGAGCAGAGCCGCCATGGGAATCTCCAGAATGTCGAATCCTCCATTCTACCTTGTCTTCGCCAAGGGATCTCCTGGTTAGAATTTCAGTTCCATGGCGGATCCCAAAACCATCGGCAGGTACCAAGTGCTGCACTCCATCGGACAGGGGGGCATGGGCACCGTGTACCTGGCCGAGGACCCCATGCTGAAGCGGCGGGTGGCCATCAAAGTCGTGCGGGTGGCCGGGGCCGCCCGGAACCAGGCCATGCTGCGCTTCCGCAGGGAAGCCGAGATCAGCGCCCAGCTGAACCACCCCAACCTGGTGACCATCTTCGACGTGGGTGTGGAGGAGGCGTTGGGGCCCTTCCTGGCCATGGAGTACGTGGAGGGCAAGAGCCTTGGCAAGCACATCAAGGACAAGAGCCTGGACACGGAGACCTCGGTCCGGGTGCTCATCCAGACCATGCGGGCCCTGCGGGCCGCCCACCGCCGGGCCATCGTCCATCGGGATGTGAAGCCCGAAAACATCCTCTTGAGCGAGGAGGGGCGGGCCAAGCTCATGGACTTCGGCATCGCCCGCAGCATGGGCCACATGAGCAGCAACCCCGAACAACTGGCCGAGACCGCCCTGCTGGATGGTGCCCTTTCCGGGGGGCCAGCCCAGACCCTGGCTCTGCGCCTCACGGTCACCGGGGACTTCCTGGGCTCCCCGGCCTACGCGCCCCCCGAGATCCTGAAAGGCGGCGAGGGCACCCCTGCCTCGGACCGCTACAGCTTTGCCGCCACGGCCTTTGAGCTGCTCACCGGCAAGCTGCCCCATCCCGGTAGTGGCCTCACGGAGATCATCATCCACATCCTCCAGGAGCCGGTGGCCCTGCCCCCGGATCTGCCTCCCCGTCTGGGGAACGTGTTCCAACGGGCTCTGGCTGCGGACCCCGAGGACCGCTACACCACCCTGCCCGAATTCCTGGAGGAGCTGGTGGACGCGCTGCCGGGTCCCGTCAGCATGCGGGCCCGCCTCTTCGCCCTGCTGGCCCAGGACGAGGACGGCAGCAGCGTCTCCACGGCCCGCTTCCGCCTGCCCGTCCTTGAGCCGCCCGAGAGCGAGCCCCAGGAGGTCATCACGCGGTCGCGGCAGAGTCAGCCACTGAAGATCAGCCTAGCGGAGGATCCCGTGGAGAGCTATCTCTCCACCCGCAAGCCGGCGCCAGAGGTGCCCTCCACTGACGACACCAACTGGCTCTCCATCTTGAAGTGGGTGGCCCTGGTCTTCGTGTTGCTCCAACTGTTCTGGTGGCTCGCGCCTGGGTTGGGGCGCTGAGACGCTTGAACCACGAAGAACAACTTCACTCGCAGAGAAATGACGAGGAGGCCGAGGGCGTAGAGCTTTACCTTCAAATGGCAGGTCTCATTAACCTCCGTTCTTCTATCGTCCCTCAGCGAGTGTGGTTGTTCTTTCCTTGGGGTCGCCCGGGGGTCGTTACGCAAATGCCCGCATCAGCAGGAAGAGGCCGCCGTTCCAGCAGGCGTGAACGAGGATGGGGGTCCGCAGGCTGCCTGTATGGCGCATGGCGAGGCCCAGGACCAGGCCCAGGGTGCTGAGGACCGGCAGCCCCGAGGGCTGGAGGTGCATGGCCCCAAAGGCCAGGGCCGACAGGACCAGGGCCAGGCCCATGGTCTGACGTCGCGCCAGGACCGGCAGCAGGAAGCCCCGGCAGAGCAACTCCTCGAAGAGGGGCGCCAGGCCCGCCACCGTCAGCAGGAGCACAAGGCTGGGCCCCCACCCCGAGAGGCCCCGCAACAGTTCCTGGAGGTCGCGCTGCGAACTGTGATCAGGCTTCAGGATGAGGCTCATGAACAGCGCCACCAGCAGGACGAGGGTGAGGGCCAGGGCCAGGAAACCCGCAGCCCAGCCCAGGTCGCGCCAGCCACGCTCCGGGGCCACCCGCCGCCAGAGTTCCTCCAGGCTCAGGCCCTCGGCCCCACAGAGGAGGCCCACTCCCACGGCGGCATGGAGCGCATAGCCCAGTGGCACGGCCAGCCAGCGGAGCCCGGGCCAGGGGTGGAGCAGGAGGCCCATCAGGTTCCCGGACAGGAAGAAGGCCAGGAACCAAGTGAGGAGCACCAAGGCCGCGGCCCGGCCCGACATGGACCAGGCGGGCAGGGGGTGGGGCGGGACCTTGGCCCGGGTGGCAACCAGGTAGATGCCAACCACCAGACCGGCGGTGGCCGCGCCCAGGACCAGAAGGCCCAGGAAGCCGAGACCCAGCAGGTGCAGCTGCAGGGCTTTTCGGGCCTGGGCGCGGAGGGCCTCGCCACCGCGCTCCCGATCCTGGAGGCGGGCCTCCAGCAGGGCCGCGGCATGGCCCTGGCCCAGGCGTTTCTGAACCTCCAGGCGCTCCGCCTGGCTGGGCATGAGCCCTTGGGCGTAGGCGGCCAGGCAGGCCCGTTTGAAGGCGGGGCCGCCGGCCCCCGTGGGTGTGGCGCTCGGGATCCAAAGCAGGGCGGACTGGGGTTGCGCCCCGGACTCGGCCTTCAGCACGGCCACCATGGCCCGGTCCCAGGGTTCCTGCAACTGCCCTTCGACCTTGATCCAGTCCGGGGCCCTGCCACCCAGGCCTGTCACGAGGCCTGGGCCCATGAGGGCCACCTCGCTGAGGCGGCCCTGGAGGCTGAGCCGCTCGGCGGGTTTCTGGAGCGCTGCTTTCCTTGAAGAGAGGCTGAGGCTCGAGGCCAGTAGGGCCAGAAGGGCCAGCAGGACAATGAGGGGGTCCGCCCAGCTGCGGTCCGGCTTCCAGGGGGCTCGAGGTTCCGCATCCATGGCTCCAGGCTACGTCGCTATTTGAAATTCATCATTTCATTTAGAGGCGTGAGCGACATAAGGGGCCCTAACGGAATGACCATCCAAAGCTCTGACTATTCCGTCACGGCCCCTAAGCGAACGGAGGCCGCCCTGTGCGCCGGAAGCGGCGGGCCGCCACCCAGAGGTAGATCCGGTTCAGCAGCCGTGGCAAGCCGGGGATCCCGCAGAGGGGAGCCAGCCAGCGCCAGCCGGGCAGGCGCCGGGCGATGGGTCCCAGGAGGTCGGCTCCCGCTCGGACTTCGCGGCTGCCCAGGTCCAGGCCGTGGATCTCCTTCTCCAGGGGCTTTCCGGCCAGCTCCGGCGCCAGTTCCAGGAGATTCGGATCGCGCAGAGGCAGGATCACCAGCAGGCCTTGCCGGTCCTGGCGGGCCAGCCAGAGAACCATCCGGCAGCAGAGGGTGCAGGCAGAGTCATAGGCGAGGAGGAGGGGCGCGGCCATCGTGGCGAATGATGCCATGACTTGGCGCTAAGCTTGGACATTCGGAGGCCCCATGCCCTTTTCCCATCCCATTGAAGTGCGGTTCAGCGATCTGGACGCCATGGGCCACGTCAACAACGCGGTCATTGTGAGCTTCATGGAGCAGGGGCGCTTCCAGTGGTGGAGATCCTTCCTGGGCGGGCGCCGCTTCCAGGAGGAGGGCTTCCTCCTGGCTCGCATCGAGGTGGACTACCGCATGCCCATCCTTCTGGGCGAGGATGTGCGCGTCGAACTGCATGTGCTCAAGGTGGGAAACAGTTCCTTCGAGCTGGGCTACCGCCTCACCAAGGGCCTGGGCGGTGAGCTCTTCGCCGAAGGAAAATCCGTACAGGTGATGCTCGACTTCAGCACAAACCGGCCCAAGCCCCTCCTCCCCGCCACGCGTGAGTGGCTGGAAGCGCAATCCTGATGTTGCTGGGAACGGGTTCCTGGGCCGAGGGTCCCGCGGAGCGGCGGGCCCTGGTGGGTCGCCTGGCTTCGGGCCGCCTAGCGGACCTGAATCGCATTGAGGCCCTCCGCCTGGGCAAGCTGGGGGAGGGCGATCCCACACGGCTGGCAGAGGCGCTGGTGCCCCCCAGCCTGCGGCGCCTGCTGGAGGGCGGCCCCAGGGCTCTTGCCCGAGCCAAGCAAACCCTGGCTTACGCTGAGAAGTGGGACCTCCGGGGCAACCTGCCCGAGGCCCTGGCCCCGATGGCCGACCAGGTGCGCCTGGGCCCCTGTCTGCCCCGGCCCCTGGCCCTCCACCGCTTTGACGGCGGGCTCCTGGATCGCCTCACCCTGGGTGGCCCCGGTGCGGAACTGAACTCGGCACCGCAGCCCAGCCTGGGCGTGGTGGGCGCGGCCGGGGGAGCCGTCGCCGGCTTCTGTCTGGCCTTCGATCAGCCCAGCGGCACCGTGTTGGGTGCCTGGCTCTCGGACCAGTGGCCAGCGGAAAACATGGAGCTGAAGGTGGGGAACACCCGCCGCAGTGTGCCGCTGAAGGCCTGGGAGAACCTGGTCTTCTCGGGTCTGCGGGCCGGTGAGGTGCTGCTCTTTCCGCCCCCTCGGCTGAAGCCCTTCCCTGAGCTGCCCGAGGGGGCCGAGGTGAGCCTAAGCGCCGACTTCGATCAGCTGGTGGTGGGGCTGGGGGCTATGGACCTGCCCACCACCATCCACTAGCCGCGCATCATCTCCGCGATGAGGAAGGCCATCTCCAGGCTTTGGGTGCCGTTGAGGCGGGGATCACAGCCGGTCTCGTAGGCCCTGGCAAGGTCCGCCTCGGAGAGGCCTTCCGTGCCGCCGGTGCATTCCGTGACGGCCTCTCCGGTCAGCTCGATGTGGACGCCCCCTAGGTGGGAGCCGTGAGCCCGGTGCAGCTCAAAGGCTTGGCGCAGCTCTGCGAGGATGGCCCCGAAGTCGCGGGTCTTATAGCCGGAGGCACTCTCGGTGCCGTTGCCGTGCATGGGGTCGCAGCTCCAGAGCACCGGGTGATCCGTGCGCTGCACCGCCGCCAGAAGCGGGGGCAGGGCCGCCTGGATCCGGGTGGCGCCGAAGCGGGAGATGAGGGTCACTCGCCCGGGTTCCCGGCCGGGGTCCAGGCAGTCCAGGAGTGCTACGAGGTGCTCAGGGGTGGCGCTGGGGCCCACCTTCACGCCGATGGGGTTCCGAATGCCCCGCAGGTACTCGATGTGGGCCCCGTCCAGCTGGCGGGTCCGCTCCCCCACCCAGAGGGTGTGGGCGCCCAGGTTGTAGTAGGTGGAGTCCTCGGCCACCCAGCGGGTGAGGGCCTCCTCGTAGGGCAGCAGCAGGGCCTCATGGCTGGTGAAGAAGTCGATGCGCTCCAGCGCATCCCGTTGGACCCCACCCAGGGCCTCCAGGAAGTCCAGGGACTCCCGAACCTGGTCCAGGGTGCGGCGATAGGCGGGCACCTCGCCGGTGCCGCCGGGCAGCTCCCAGCGCTCGGGGTGGTGCAGGTCTGCGAAGCCACCGGCGCTGAGGGCCCGCAGGTGGTTGAGGGTGGCCGAGGCGTGGAAGTAGGCTTCCTGCAGGCGGGCGGGGTCGGCCCGGCGGGTGGCGGCGCTGGGCTCGAGGCCGTTGATGAGGTCGCCCCGATAGCTGGGCAGCTCCTGGTCCCCCACGCGCTCCGTGGGTTTGCTGCGGGGCTTGGCGAACTGGCCGGCGATGCGGCCCACCCGCACCACGGGCTTGCGCCCGCCGTGGGTGAGGGCCACGGACATCTGGAGCAGCACCCGGAGCTTGCCTTCGATGGCCTCGGAGGTACAGTCCTTGAAAGCCTCGGCGCAGTCGCCACCCTGCAACAGGAAGCGGCGCCCGAGGGCCGCCTCCGCCAGCAGGCCCCGCAGACGCCGGATCTCCTCGGGCACCACCAGGGGTGGCAGACGGCGCAGGCGGGCCAAGCTGGCCTCCAGCTCAGCGGCGTCCCCGTAGACCGGCTGCTGCTGTGCCGGGAAGTGCTGCCAACTGTGAGGAGTCCAGAGCGCCATGCCCCATTCTGGCGTGGAAGGGGCCCCAGTTCCTAATCCGAGAGCGGCTCCACGGGCGTGACCCAGCGGTAGCCTTCGCCACCCACGGTGGTGATCCAGGCGGAATCCTGATCCTCACCGAGCTTCCGGCGGAGGTTGGCGATATGCACATCCACGGTGCGGGCGCTGGGTCGGGCATCCGGCTCCCAGGCCAGCTGCAGCAATTCTTTGCGGCTGTGGGTCCGACCGGGATGGGTGATGAGGATCTCCAGGAGTCGGAACTCCCGGGGCGTGAGGTCCAGGATTCGGCCCTCCCAGCGGGCCTCGAGGCGGGGCAGATCGAAGCGGAAGGGACCTGAGCGCAGGAGAGGGGGGCGGTCCACGGCACGGGTCCGGCGCAGGATGGCCTTTACCCTGGCGACCAATTCCAGCAGGGAGAAGGGCTTCACCATGTAGTCGTCCGCCCCGAGGCTCAGCCCCTGGAGTCGGTCGGACTCCTCACCCCGGGCCGTGAGCATGAGGACGGGCACTTCGTCCCTGGCCTCCCGGAGGTTGCGGAGCACCTCGAAGCCATCCATCTGGGGGAGCATCAGGTCCAGCACAATGAGGTCGGCCCGGTGGGCCGCATGGGCTGCCAGGGCGGGGCCTCCGTCTCCGGCCGCGGCCACGGAGTAGCCTTCGAAGCTGAGGTTGTTCACCAGCAGCTGGCAGAGCGAGGGCTCGTCCTCCACCACGAGAATGTGGGTCGGTGCCTCTCGCTCGGGAAGGGGTGTGGGCAAGTCGGTTTCCTCGGAAGAAAAGATACTCCAGTGCCTCAGCTCGCCGGAATCTCTAATAGAGCCGAGAAGCCTTCGCCGGGGCTGGAGGAGAAGGTCAGGCCCCAGCCCTCCCGCTCCGCCACTTGGATCAGGAGGCTCAGGCCCAGGCCCTGTCCCTCGCGCAGAAAGCCCTCCTTGCCTGGAGCCCTTAATCGCTGGAATGGTTTGCCCAGGGCCTTCAGCTGATGGAGTTCGAGGCCCTCGCCCTGATCGGAAATCTGGATGCAGAAACGGCGGCGGGCGCGCCAAGTGGTCAGGGTGACGGTGTCCCGGCCATGTCCAAGGGCGTTTTCCAGCAGGGTGAAGACCGCCGAGCGGAGAGAGGGCAGGGGGGCGCGACCCGCTTCTGGGCAGAGTTGAAGGACGAGAGACCGCTGTTCGAGCTCGAAGCCGGGCAGAAGATCCTCGGCCACATCCTGGAACCAGGCCAGGGTCGCCTGACCTTGGGGACCCGAGGGGCCGCCTCCTCGGACCACGCGCAAGCCGTTCTCGATGAGGGTGGTGAGGTGGTCTACCTCGTCGCCGATACGAAGCAGTTCCTCGTCTGCGCGATCCGGACTCAGGCGGCCCAGGCGCAGGGAGTCGCAGCGGAACTTCAGGATGGCCAAGGGGGTCTTGAGGCTGTGGGTCATGGAGGCCAGGCGATCCGCATCCAGCTCCATCTTCCGGCGGCTCCGGTGTCGCAGCCAGAGGCCCAGGAGGATGGTTGCGCCCAGCAAGGCGGCCACGCCGGAGGCCAGCCAGCGCTGGCGCTGCATGGCCTTCCTGAAGGCGGCCTCCTCGCCGTCGAAGCCCACGCCGGCCAAGAGCCAGCCGTCCCCGAAGGCATTGGTCTTGGTCAGGGCGGAGAGCAGACTCCTGGAGATGCGCTGGGGGTCCGCCTGCAGGTTCGGCTCGGCCCCCCAGGCCTGAGGGTGCAGGCCCCTCCGGTTCAGGTCCGGCTCGCGGATCAGGCCCATGCGCATGCCAGGGTGGGGGGCGAGGGCCTCGACCAGTTCCCGTTCCACCTCGGGGGAGCCCAGGTGCCAGCGCTTGATGACCAGCCAGCGATCCGAGAGCAGGACCACGGAGGCCACCTTGCCAAAGTCCGGATCCTGGGCCTTGTCGGGGTTCCACTCGAACCGCTGAGCCATCTCGGCATGGGCAAACCAGCCCAGATACTGCTGGGCCAAGGCCTGATCCCTGGGCTCCACCAGCCGACCGCCCTGACGGACCCAGAGGCGTCGGCCCTCGAAGCGATCCAGCAGGGCCACGACCAGGGGCTGGTGTTCCAGGAATTTCTGGACATCGGCCTCGTCGCCCTTGTGTACCGTCTGCAGGACCGGCAGGCTCTTCCAGCTGCGCTCCACGGCCTCGAAGTCCACCCAGTGCGCGTCGATGTAGACCTGGCGGCCCTTGTCCACCCGGTCCACGTAGTAGTACCGGGGCAAGGCCACCAGGAGGGCCGTCGTGGCCAGGCCTGCCAGGACCAGCATCACGATGCCGCTGCGCTGCTGGAGCCGTTGCCACCGAGAGGGCCCCATGCCGGGGTGCAGGGCTCGGTAGCGAGAGGTGCGGTGCCGGTACATGGGGACTGGATCAGCCCAGGGCCAGCATTCGCTCCAGCGGGGTGAGGGCGCGCAGCCGGAGAGCCTCGTCCAGGTGGATCTCCGGCTTCAGATCCCGGAGGCAGAGGTAGAGCTTTTCAAGGCTGTTGAGCTTCATGTAGGGACAGAGGCTGCAGTTGCAGCCGCTGTCGGCGGGAGCGGGGATGAGCTCAGCTCCGGGGCGAAGCTGGCGCATCTGGTGGAGGATGCCCGCTTCTGTGGCGACGATGAACGTCGTGGCACTGTCCTTGGCCACGTAGTTCAGGAGGGCGGCGGTGGAGCCCACGAAGTCCGCCAGCTGGCTCACGCTGGCGTCGCACTCAGGGTGGGCGATGAGCTTGGCCTCGGGGTGCTGGGCTTTGAGGGCCGCCAGGCGCTTGGCCGTGAACTGCTCGTGGACGATGCAGAAGCCCGGGAAGAGGGCCATGTCCCGGCCGGTCTGCTTCATGACCCACTTGCCCAGGTGGCGGTCCGGGGCGAAGACGATTTTCCGGTCCTTGGGCAGGCTCTCCACCACCCGCACGGCGTTGCTGCTGGTGCAGATGATGGTGCTGAGGGCCTTCACACCTGCGGAGCAGTTGATGTAGCTGACCACATCGTGGTCAGGGTACTGCTTCAGCCACTCGGCGAAGTGGTCCGCAGGGCAGCGGTCAGCGAGGCTGCAGCCAGCGTCCATGTCGGGGATTACAACGGTCTTGGTGGGGTTGAGGATCTTGGCGGTCTCGGCCATGAAGTGGACACCGCAGAAGGCGATGACCTCGGCGTCGGCCTTGGCGGCCTGCTGACTCAGCTGGAGGCTGTCCCCCACAAAGTCGGCCAGATCCTGGATCTCCGGCTCCTGGTAGTAGTGGGCTAAAAGAACGGCTTTCCGCTCAACCTTCAGGCGTCGAATCTCGGCGGCCAGGTCGAGGCCTGCGGGGATGGTGTCGAGGTCGGGAAGGTAGGGGGCCGTCAGTTCCATGGTTCTATTCTATGCCCTGTCGAGAAATCGCCGAATTCGGACTGATGGCTCCTGATGGCCGAAGACCTCGGAAAAGGCTGCCCGTTCCCAGGCCAGGGCCGCTCCTCGCGGCAGCTTTCCCTGCTGGATCTGGAGGACTTCAAGTAAAAAAATCGCTCGAGAACAGGCATCAAAACCTGTTGCCACAAGAGGGTTTGCGATATTATGGGCTTGGACCGCAGGGTCCAAAGGGATGTGGGAATCCGATGGCTGCTCAACGTGAGTGGGCATCGGTCCAGGTCTAGGTGGATTCATGTTTTTTCGTCCAAAGGGGGGACACATGGCCAAGACGCAGGCGCCCGACACTTCCAGCATTACACGGCTGGACCAGACCAAGATCAGCCAGTACTTCGGCTGCAATACGTTCAGCGAGCGCACCATGCGCGAACGGCTGCAGAAGGACGTGTACAAGGCCTACCGCCAGGCGCATAAGCGCGGCGAGGCCCTGTCCCCGGACGTGGCGAAGTCCGTGGCACTCGCCATGAAGGAGTGGGCCCTGGAGCAGGGCTGTACGCACTTCACCCACTGGTTCCTGCCCATGACCGGCGCCACGGCCGAGAAGCACGATGCCTTCATCACCTGGGACGACGAGCCCGGCCAGGTCATCGAGCGCTTCAGCGGCGGCCAGCTCATCCAGGGTGAACCCGACGCCAGCTCCTTCCCGAGCGGTGGCCTGCGCGCCACCTTCGAGGCCCGGGGCTACACCGCCTGGGATCCCGCCAGCCCGGCCTTCCTCATGGAAGGGCCCCTGGGCAAGACGCTCTGCATTCCCACCGCTTTCATCGGGTACCACGGCGAGGCCCTGGACCATAAGGTGCCCCTCCTCCGCTCCATGGACGTGGTGTCCAAGTCGGCGCAGACGGCTCTGAAGTTCTTCGGCGTGAACACCAACTCCGTCGTGGCCCAGTGCGGCCCGGAGCAGGAATACTTCGCCGTGGATCTGGAACTGGCCCAGCAGCGGCCCGACCTTCTCTTCGCCAACCGCACCCTCCAGGGCGCCAAGCCCCCCAAGGGCCAGGAACTGGAAGACCACTACTTCGGCAGCATCAAGGAGCGCGTCCTGGGCTACATGCAGGACGTGGAGTTGGAGTGCTTCAAGCTGGGCATTCCCGCCAAGACCCGCCACAACGAGGTGGCGCCCAACCAGTTCGAGATCGCGCCGATCTATGAGGCCGCGAACCTCGCCAGCGACCACAACCAACTGCTCATGGAAATCCTGAAGTCTGTCGGCGAGCGCCACAGCCTGGCGATCCTCCTGCACGAGAAGCCCTTCGCGGGCGTCAACGGCAGCGGCAAGCACGTGAACTGGAGCATCGCCACGGACGAGGGCCAGAACCTGCTGGAGCCCGGCCAGACCCCCGAGGAGAACCTGCAGTTCCTCTACTTCCTCAGCGCGACCTTGAAGGCCATCCACACCCATGGCGGCCTGATGCGCGCCTGCATCGCCAGCGCCGGCAACGATCACCGTCTGGGCGCCAATGAGGCGCCCCCGGCCATCATGTCCGCCTTCCTGGGTGGTCAGCTGAATCACATCCTCGATGCCATCGAGAAGGGTGATCTGGCCGACACCTCCACCCAGAAGATCCTCGACCTGGGCATCGGCAACCTGCCCCGCATCGAGAAGGACGCCACGGACCGCAACCGCACCAGCCCCTTTGCCTTCACCGGCAACAAGTTCGAGTTCCGCGCCGTGGGCTCTAGTCAGCCCATCGCCCTGCCCCTGACGGTCATCAACGCCGCCGTGGCTGAGGCTCTGGACGGGCTCAACGCCAAGCTGGAAGCCGAACTCAAGGCAGGTAAGGACCTCAAGGTCGCAGTCATGATCGTGGTGAAGCAGGCCATCATCGAGACCAAGGCCATCCGCTTTGAAGGCAATGGCTACTCCGAGGAGTGGAAGATCGAGGCCGAGCGCCGCGGCCTGCCCCACGCCAAGGATACGGTGGCAGCCCTCCACATCTGGGAAGAGCCCGCGGTCAAGGCCGTGTTCTGTAAGCCCGGCATCCTTTCCGAGGGTGAGCTGGAATCCCGCCTCCACATTCGCCACGAGCAGTACCAGAAGGCCATCGCCATCGAGACCCAGGTGCTGCGCCAGATGGCCGAGACCCAGATCCTGCCCTCCGTGGTGGCCGACCTGGGCTCCCGCGCCGAAAGCCTCTCCAAGCTGGCCAGTGCCGGCGTGGGGGTGCCCGAGTCGCTCAAGACCGCCCTGCAGACCCAGGCGACCCTGGCTGGCGAAGCGCAGACCCGCCTCAGCGCCATGAAGGCTGCCCTGATCGCCGCTGAGGCCGTGGAAGACCTCCATGCCCGCACGGAGGCCTTCGGCACCAGTGTCAACGAGTCCAAGCACGCCCTCCGGGAAGTGCTGGACCTCCTCGAAGAGGCCTGCGACGCGGACCTCTGGCCCCTGCCCAAGTACTGGGAACTGTTGTCCCCCCTGGTCTGATTCTTTTCAGGCCATACAAAACACGGGCCGCGCAAGCGGCCCGTGTTTTGTATGTGCTGCAGTGCCTACTCCAGCGTCACGCCACGCCCCGAGCGGATCCGCGCCTCGATGCGTGAAGTGCTGTGGCCGGGCAGGAAGGGGATCAGGACCAGGCGGCCGCCGCGGCCTTCGACCACCTCGCGGCCCACCACGGTCTCCGGGGTGTAGTCGCCACCCTTGACCAGCACGTCAGGCTGGAGGGCCGTGATGAGCTCCAAGGGGGTGTCCTCGTCAAAGCGGATGACGGCATCCACGCTGCGCAGGCCCAGCAGGATGGCGGCCCGGGCGGCCTCGTCCTGGAGGGGGCGGCTGCTGCCCTTGAGGCGGGCCACAGAGGCGTCGCTGTTGAGGCCCACCACCAGAAAGTCGCCCAGGGCCCGGGCGTCGGCCAAGTACTGCACGTGGCCCGGGTGGATCAGGTCGAAGCAGCCGTTGGTGAAGACGAGCCGACCCGGACGGGGCGTGGCTGCCAGGAAGGATTCAGGGGTCTGGAAGAAAGGGATCAGTGACGGCATCGAAGGATCAGCCTAAAATGGACGGTTCGGGGACGATTCCCAGGAGAAGTCTGCCATGCCCCTCTACGAATACCGATGTGAAGCCTGTGGTCAGCCCGAAGAGAAGCTGGAGAGCCTTTCGGCTCCAGAGGTCCACGCCTGCCCGGCCTGTGGGGCGGGAGAGGGCATGAAGCGGCAGTTGTCCGTGGCGGCGTTTTCCCTGGCGGGTAGCGGCTGGTACAAGGGCGCCGCCTCGGAACCAGCGGCTTCCACCACCAAGGCTGAGGCCCCGGCTGCGGCTCCCAAGAGCGGCCATGGCTGTGCCGCAGGCGGCTGTGGCTGTCCTATCGCCGGGTGATCCGGGTCCCAAATTGCAGTTGATCCGTTGACTTTCGGGCTCTTTCCGATAGCCTAGATGGTTCCGGCCCCGTGGGTCGGTCCAGTTATTCATCCGTTCGACGTTCTCCAGCTCTTGTCTGACGAACCTCTCGAGCCCAGGCCCGGACACTCCGGTGCCTTCCATGGAGGATGGTGTGCCTACCATCAATCAGCTCATCCGCGTCGGGCGGAAAACCTTTCAGAACAAGACGAAGAGCCCTGCGCTCGACGCTTGCCCCCAGAAGCGTGGCGTTTGCACGCGCGTGTTCACCACCACCCCCAAGAAGCCGAACTCCGCGCTTCGCAAGGTGGCCCGTGTGCGCCTCACCAACGGCATCGAGTGCACGACCTACATCCCGGGCGTGGGCCACAACCTGCAGGAGCACAGCATCGTGCTCATCCGCGGCGGCCGTGTGAAGGATCTGCCGGGCGTGCGCTATCACGTGGTGCGCGGCACCCTGGACGCCACTGGCGTCGCGGGCCGCAACCAGTCCCGTTCCAAGTACGGCGCCAAGCGCCCCAAGGCTGGCGCTGCGCCGGCCAAGAAGAAGTAGGGGGAGGTAAACCATGGCCCGTCGTAATGCACCTGCCAAGCGTGAGATCCTTCCGGATCCCGTCTACAACAGCCTCACGGTCTCCAAGTTCGTGAACATCCTCATGGAGCGTGGCAAGAAGGCCACCGCCGAGCGCATCCTCTACGGAGCACTCGAAATCGTCGCCAAGAAGTCCGGCGAAGAGGCCCTTGAAGCCTTCCAGAAGGCCCTCAACAACATCAAGCCCTCGGTGGAAGTCAAGTCCCGCCGTGTGGGCGGTGCCACCTACCAGGTGCCCGTGGAGGTTCCCCAGAACCGCCGCCAGTCCCTGGCCATGCGCTGGCTGAAGACCTACTCCGCCTCCCGCGGCGAGCGCACCATGCGCGACAAGCTGGCTGGCGAGATTCTCGATGCCATGAACTTCCGTGGCGCCGCCATCAAGAAGAAGGACGACGTCCACAAGATGGCCGAAGCCAACAAGGCCTTCGCCCACTTCCGCTGGTAGCAGCCTGCCTGTCCGGAAGGAGCCGCCGTCTGGGCGGCTCCTTCCGCGAAAGCATTTGAAGCATCCCCGATTCTGTTTCCGTTTTGACCCATTCAGGAGGCCGACGTGGCCCGCCACACCCCCCTAGAGCGCTATCGGAACATCGGCATCATGGCGCACATCGATGCCGGCAAGACCACGACCACGGAGCGCATTCTTTTCTACACCGGCAAGATCCACAAGATCGGTGAGGTGCACGAAGGTGCCGCCACCACCGACTGGATGGTGCAGGAGCAGGAGCGGGGCATCACCATCACCTCCGCCGCCATCACTGCCGCCTGGACTCCCCAGACTGGGCTGCTGAAGGGCGTGGAGCACCGCATCAACATCATCGACACCCCCGGTCACGTGGACTTCACGGCCGAAGTGGAGCGCTCCCTGCGCGTGCTGGACGGCGCCTGCGCCGTGTTCTGCGCGGTGGGCGGCGTCGAGCCCCAGTCCGAGACCGTGTGGCGCCAGGCCGACAAGTACGGCGTGCCCCGCATGGCTTTCGTGAACAAGATGGACCGCCCCGGCGCGGATTTCTTCCGCGTTGTGGAAATGATGAAGACCCGCCTGAAGGCGCGTCCCATGCCGATCCAGATCCCCATCGGTGCTGAAGAGGACTTCAAGGGTGTGGTTGACCTCGTTCTCATGAAGGCCCTGACCTTCGACGAGGGTGAAAAGGGCTTCAAGGTTCTCTACAGCGACATCCCCGCGGACCTTCTGGCCACGGCCAAGGAGTGGCGCGAGAAGATGATCGAGATGGTCTCTGAGACCGACGATTCCCTCATGGACAAGTATCTCGGTGGCGAAGAGCTGACCGAGGAGGAACTCCGTGTGGGCATCCGCAATGGCTGCATCGCCCTGACCTTCACGCCGATGATGTGCGGCTCCGCCTTCAAGAACAAGGGCGTTCAGCCCATGCTCGACGCGGTCGTGAGCTACATGCCTTCGCCCCTGGACATCGCCGCCATCAAGGGCGTCGATACCGACGGGAACACCGTGGAGCGCAAGGCTGAGGACAAGGAGCCCTTCTCCGCCCTCATCTTCAAGATCATGGCTGATCCGTTCGTGGGCTCGCTGGCCTTCATTCGCGTCTATTCCGGCGTGCTGGCCGCTGGCTCTGGCGTCTACAACGCCGCCAAGGGCCGTCGCGAGCGCATTGGCCGCCTGCTTCAGATGCACGCCAACAAGCGTGAGGACATCGAAGAAGTCCGCACGGGCGACATTGCCGCCGCCGTGGGCCTCAAAGAAGTCCTCACTGGCCAGACCATCTGCGATGAGAACCATCCTGTGATCCTCGAATCCATGGACTTCCCGGATCCCGTGATCCAGGTGGCCATCGAGCCGAAGACCAAGGCCGACCAGGAGAAGATGGGTGTTGCCCTGAGCCGTCTGGCCCAGGAAGATCCCACCTTCAAGGTGAAGTCCGATCCCGAAACCAACCAGACCATCATCGCCGGCATGGGCGAGCTGCACCTTGAGATCATCGTCGATCGCATGATGCGCGAGTTCAAGGTGGAAGCCAACGTGGGCAAGCCCATGGTGGCCTACCGCGAGACCATCCGGAAGCGCGTGGACGCCGAGGGCAAGTTCGTCCGTCAGTCCGGCGGTCGCGGCCAGTACGGCCACGTCAAGATGTATGTCGAGCCCAATGAGGCCGGCAAGGGCTACGAGTTCATCAACGACATCAAGGGCGGTGTGATTCCCAAGGAATACATCAAGCCCATCGACCAGGGCATCCAGGAAGCCATGCAGTCCGGCGTCCTCGCTGGCTACCCCTGCGTCGACATCAAGATCACCATCTACGACGGCAGCTACCACGACGTGGATTCCAACGAAATGGCATTCAAGATCGCCGGCTCCATGGGCTTCAAGTCGGGCTGCGAGAAGGCCTCCCCCGTGATCCTCGAACCCATCATGGGCGTCGAGGTTGTGGTCCCCGAGGACTACATGGGTGATGTCATCGGCAACCTGAACAGCCGCCGTGGTCGCATCGAGAACATGGAAGACCGGGCCGGCGTCAAGGTGGTCACCGCCAAGGTGCCCCTGGCCGAGATGTTCGCCTACTCGACCACCCTCCGCGGCATGACCCAGGGCCGCGGCAACTACACCATGCAGTTCTCGCACTACGAGGAAGCCCCCCGGAACGTGGCCGAAGAGATCGTGGCCAAGATCAAGGGTGCCAAGTAAATTTTGCTCAGAAAGTGGGCCAGCCCCACTTTCTGGGTTAGTTAAAAGCTGTAAATAAAGTCACTACTTGTTGTTCTAGCCCCTCTGGGGTGAGGTCATTACTCGAACCTTTTGGTTGCCGGGCCTCTTGATCTACCGCTTCCTCCTCCGGGAGGTCGTGCGTTCTTCTCAAATAGCCGTTGATTTTCCAGCGGCTTTTGTTATGCTGATCAGCCCTGTCCCTGTTAGAGGGACGGATCCACATGGGCGGTCAGCGCCCCACGTCTATGGACGGTTTCCCGTCCCAATGGAGTGAACATGAAAGACAACATCCGCATCCGTTTGCGTGCCTTCGACCACCGTCTGCTCGACCAGAGCACCCGCGAGATCGTGGACACCGCCAAGCGCACGGGCGCCCAGGTGGCGGGACCTATCCCCCTCCCCACGCGCACGAACAAGTACACCGTCAACCGCTCACCCCACGTGGACAAGAAGAGCCGGGACCAGTTCGAGATCCGCACGCACAAGCGGCTCCTGGACATCCTGAATCCGACCCAGAACACGGTGGACACTCTCATGCGCCTCGATCTGCCCGCTGGCGTCGACGTGGAGATCAAGGTCTTCAGCCGTCAGGGCAACAGGTAGAGGGGGGAGAGACATGTCCAAAGGAATCATCGGAAAGAAGCTGGGGATGACCCAGATCTTCAATGAGCAGGGCCAGGTCGTCCCCGTGACGGTCATCCAGGCCGGCCCCTGCGTCGTCGTTCAGCGCAAGACCTCCGCCAAGGATGGCTACGAGGCCGTCCAGATCGGTTTCGTGGATCCCAACGGCGGCAAGCGCGCCTCCAAGGCCGAAAAGGGCCATTGCGAGAAGCTTGGCGTCGCCCCGGTTCGCGTTCTGCGCGAGATCAAGGTGGACGCGGCTGACGAGTCCAAGCCCGGCGACAGTGTCCTGGCCAGCGCCTTCGAGGCGAAGACCAAGGTCAACGTTACCGGTATCAGCAAGGGCAAGGGTTTCGCTGGCGTCATCAAGCGGCACCACTTCGCCGGCGGTCGTGCGACCCACGGCTCCATGTTCCACCGTGCGCCTGGCTCCATCGGCCAGTCCAGCTACCCCAGCCGCGTGTTCCCCGGCGTGCGCATGCCCGGCCACATGGGCGATGCCCAGGTGACGGTCCGCAACCTGGAAATCGCCAAGGTGGATGTCGAGAACAACCTGCTGCTCATCAAGGGTGCCGTCCCCGGTCCCAAGGGTGGGTACATCGTCATCAAGCAGGAGGCCTAGGATGTCTGTGTTCCAGCACCCCGTATTCAACCTCGAGAACAAGCAGGTCGGCACCGTTGATCTGCTTCCCGAAGTGTTCAAGCTCGAAGAGCTCAACCAGCACCTGATCTGGGAAGCGGTCCGCCACTTCCTGGCCAAGCGTCGCGCTGGCACGGCCAAGACCAAGGACAAGTGGGAAGTCAGCGGTTCCGGTCGCAAGCTCTGGAAGCAGAAGGGTACCGGCCGCGCCCGTGTGGGCTCGATCCGCAGCCCGCTCTGGAAGGGCGGCGGCACCACCCACGGTCCGCACCCCCGTTCCTACGATTACGCCTTCCCCAAGAAGGCCCGGCGCGCCGCCCTGCGTAACGCGCTGTCCGCCAAGCTGGCGAGCAATCAGGTCGTGGTGGTCGAGAACTGGGACGTTGAGTCCCACAAGACCAAGACACTGATCCAGACCCTCACCAAGCTCGGCATCACTGGTTCCGCTCTTCTGGTGGGCACCGAGGCCAGCGACAAGCTGACCATGGCTGCCGGCAACAACCCGAAGCTGCAGACCGTCGAGAGCCTGGGCGTGAACGTCTATGAGCTCCTCAAGTACGACCAGGTTGTCTTCTCCAAGGAAGCCGTCCTGGCCCTCCAAGAGGTGGTGAAGCCATGACCAAGATTTTCGAAGTGATCCGCAAGCCCCTCCTCACGGAGAAGGGCCAGATCCTGCGCGAGAAGAACATCCAGGTCTTTGAGGTCGCCACCTGGGCCTCCAAGCACCAGATCAAAGAAGCTGTGGAGCTCCTGCTCCAGTCCAAGGTGAAGGCCGTCCGCACTGTGCGGATCCCCAGCCGGACCAAGCGCCTGGGTCGTTTCGTGGGGACTTCCAGCCCCCGCAAGAAGGCTTATGTCGAACTCGCCGAGGGCGCGCCCGCGTCTGAGTAAGGCGAACGATCGAATCACCATGGCGGACGGAAAAGCTTTGCCCACTATCGCCCGCCCCTTTCAACCCTGAGGCAAGAGGACAACCATGAGCATCAAGCAGCTCAAGCCAACGACCCCCGGTCAGCGCGGCATGTCCAAGTCGGGCTTCGAGGAAATCACCACGGACACGCCAGAGCGTTCGTTGATGTCCAAGAGGAACCGAACTGGAGGCCGCTCCAACACCGGCCGGATCACCACCCGCCACATCGGCGGTGGCCACAAGCGCCAGTACCGCATCATCGATTTCAAGCGCAACAAGCTCGAAGTGCCCGCCAAGGTGGCCACCATCGAGTACGATCCCAACCGCACCGCCCGCATCGCCCTCCTCGTCTACTCCGACGGCGAGAAGCGTTACATCCTGGCCCCTGATGGCCTGGAAGTGGGCCGTATCGTGGTGGCCGGCAAGAACGCCGACATCCTGGTGGGCAACGCGCTTCCCCTTCGCAACATCCCCGTGGGCAGCACCGTCCACAACATCGAGATGAAGCCTGGCAAGGGTGGGCAGATCGCCCGCGCCGCCGGCACCTTCGCTCAGCTCGTGGCCAAGGAAGACGACTACGCCCAGCTCCGCATGCCCTCTGGTGAGATCCGCAAGATCCACCTGGAGTGCTACGCGACCATCGGCACCGTCGGCAACCTGCAGCACGAGAACATCCAGCTCGGCAAGGCTGGTCGCACCCGCTGGCTGGGCGTCCGCCCGACCGTTCGTGGTGTGGTCATGAACCCCGTCGACCACCCGCACGGTGGTGGTGAGGGTCGCACTTCCGGTGGTCGTCACCCTGTGACGCCCTGGGGCCAGCCGACCCGCGGCTACAAGACCCGTGGCAACCGTCGCACGGATAAGTTCATCGTCAAGCGGATCAACTAGGAGGCCCGACAATGGCACGTTCCCTGAAAAAAGGCCCGTTCATTGACGCCCACCTCCAGAAGAAGGTGGAAGTCGCCCAGGCGGCCAACGACAAGCGCGTGATCAAGACCTGGTCGCGCCGGTCCACGGTCGTACCGCAGATGATCGGACTGACCCTCGCCGTCCATAACGGCAACAAGTTCATTCCTGTATATGTCACCGAGAACATGATCGGCCACAAGCTTGGCGAATTTTCCATGACCCGCACGTTCAAGGGTCACGCCGGCAAGTCCGATTCCAAGGCGAAGGGGAAGTAGCGATGGCTGAGATCGTTTCCAGCGCCACCGTTCGCCACCTGCGCGGTTCGGCCCAGAAGGCCCGCCTCGTGGTGGACATGATCCGCGGCAAGCACGTCGGTGAGGCCCAGTGGGTTCTCACGCAGGCGAAGAAGTATGCCGCCGCCCCCATTCGCAAGCTGCTTGATTCCGCCGTGGCCAACGCCATCGACAAGAATCCTTCGGTCAATCCGGACCAGCTGCTGGTCAAGTCCGTCTTCGTGGACGAGGGCTTCCGCATGAAGCGGGTCCGCCCTGCACCCATGGGCCGTGCCTACCGGGTCCAGAAGCGCACCTGCCACATCACCATCCAGCTCGCGTCCGCGGCCGGGGAGGAGTAGTCATGGGTCAGAAAGTACACCCGTACGGGTTCCGCCTCATCTACCAGAAGAACTGGCACAGCAAGTGGTTCTCCAAGCGCGACTACGCGTCGCTCCTGCACGAGGACATCAAGCTCCGCCGCGAACTGAAGAAGCAGCTCCACAGCCTCAACGCGATGGTCTCCAAGATCGACATCGAGCGCGCCGCCGACAAGGTGACCGTGCGCATCTTCACCGCCCGCCCCGGCATCGTCATTGGCCGCAAGGGTGCTGAGATCGACAAGCTCCGCGAAGACCTCCAGAAGCGCCTGAACCGTCCCGTGTCCGTCGACATCCAGGAGATCAAGAAGCCTGAAGTCGATGCCCAGCTCGTGGCCGAGGGCGTTGCCCAGCAGCTCGAGCGTCGCATCGCTTTCCGCCGCGCCATGCGCAAGGCGGAAGAGGCCGCGATCCGCTTCGGCGCCAAGGGTTTCAAGATCAAGGTCGCCGGCCGTCTGAATGGCGCCGAGATCGCCCGGACCGAGGATTACCTCTCCGGCCAGATGCCCCTGCAGACCATCCGCGCGGGTGTTGATTACGGATTCGCCGAGGCCCACACGACCTACGGGATCATCGGCATCAAGGTTTGGGTGAATCTGGGCGACCAGGTTGCCGAGACCGTGAAGCGCTGAGGTGAACCTATGCTGATGCCCAAGAAGGTCAAGAACCGCAAAACCATGAAGGGCCGCACCCGCGGCGTTGCCACCCGTGGCAACGATCTCGCGTTCGGTGATTACGGCCTCAAGGCGATGGAGCACTGCTGGCTCACCAACCGTGAGATTGAAGCGGCCCGTATCGCCATGACCCGCCACATCAAGCGCGGCGGCAAGATCTGGATCCGCATCTTCCCCGATCGCCCGACCACCTCGAAGCCCGCGGAAACCCGCATGGGTTCCGGTAAGGGGGCTCCGGACGGCTGGGTTGCGGTGATCCGCCCCGGACGCATTCTCTTCGAAATGGAAGGTGTGACCGAGGAAACCGCTCGCGAGGCCCTGCGCCTGGCCCAGATGAAGCTGTCCGTGGCGTCCGAGTTCATTACGCGCACGCCGCCGGAGGAATAAGAGCCATGTCCAAGAAGAACCCTTTTTCCGATTTGACCAGCAAGAGTGTCGAGGAACTGGCGCAGCTGGAGACCGAACTGGCCGCCAAGCGCTTCACGCTCCGCTTCCAGCACGCCGTGGGCCAGGTCGAGAACACTGCCGAGGTCCGCAAGACCCGTCGTGAACTCGCCCGTGTCAAAACCGCCCTGGCTACCAAGCTGGCCTAGGAGATCCCATGAGCCTCGAAAACAAGATGACTCGTAACGGCGTGGTGGTCTCCAACAAGGCCGACAAGACGGTGGTGGTGAAGGTGGAGCGCAAGTTCCAGCACCCGCTCTACCACCGCACGGTCAAGCAGACTGCCAAATTCATGGCCCACGATGAGACCAATGCCTGCGCCATCGGCGACGTGGTCAGGATCGTGGAGACCCGCCCCCTTTCAAAGCGCAAGCGCTGGATGGTCCTTGAGATCGTTCAGAAGGCCGGCGAGTAGGAGCTCACATGATTCAGATGGGAACCATGCTCATCGTTGCCGACAATTCCGGCGCCAAGAAGATCTGCTGCATCCTGCCCCTGGGCGGCGGTGTGGGTCGGATCGCCCAGCTTGGTGACGTGATCACTGCCTCCGTGAAGGAAGCGATCCCCGGCGGCACCGTCAAGAAGAAAGCTGTCGTCCAGGCGGTCATCGTCCGCCAGCGCAAGGCCTTCCGCCGCAAGGACGGATCCTACATCCGTTTCGACGAGAACGCCGCCGTCATCATCAAGAAGGATGGCGAGCCCGTCGGAACCCGTGTCTTCGGACCCGTGGCCCGCGAGCTGCGTGAGCGGAAGTACATGAAGATCGTCTCCCTCGCCCCTGAGGTGCTGTAATGGAAGCCACCATCACGAAGATGAAGCTCAAGAAGGGCGATCAGGTCATCGTCATTGCCGGCAAGGAAAAGGGCAAGACGGGCTCGGTCTCCAAGGTCAGCCCCACCACCAATAGCGTGGTTGTTGCCGGCCTCAACATGATCAAGAAGGCCACGAAGCCCAACCCCCAGACCGGTGAGGGTGGTGGAATCATCGAGAAGGAGGCTCCGCTCCACGCCTCCAACGTGATGCTTCTCGACCCCAAGACCGGCAAGGGCACCCGCAAGCGTGGTTAGTGTTCTCCGAGGGTTCTGTGCTGCGCACACACCCCCGGACCCCCTCGCTCGGAACGGGCCAAGCCCGCTCCGAGCTTGATCTTCTCGGGTTGTCAGGTTCTCCGGGCGACCCCTGAACATTACAGTTCCAGCCGCTTCGGCTTTAGTTCTTCCATCTTTGCTTTTCCTGTGTGAAGATGATCATTCTGTCCCGTGCGCGGGACAGGTATCCACGGCGCATTCTGCGCCATGACAACCGAGGTTGGGGGGAAACGGGCCGGATCGCCGTCCCAAGCCCCCCCGCTCTCCCGAACCCCTGGGTCATAGCCGTCCCACGGAAATGGAGGAATTCATGACTGATAAGTCAGTGCACGCGGAGCCCCGCGTCAAGGCTCGCTACCACAAAGAGGTGGCGTCCAAGCTGAAGGAGGAGTTCGCCTTCTCTTCGGCCATGCAGATCCCCCGTCTGCAGAAGATCGTCATCAACATGGGCGTCGGCGACGCCATCCAGAACATCAAGGTCCTGGATGTGGCTGTCGACGAGCTCACCGCCATCGCCGGCCAGAAGGCCGTCGTCCGCAAGGCCAAGAAGAGCGTCGCCCAGTTCAAGCTGCGCGCCGGCATGCCCATCGCCTGCATGGTGACCCTCCGTGGCACCCGCATGTGGGAGTTCTTCGACCGCCTCGTGACCCTGTCCCTTCCCCGGGTCCGCGATTTCCGCGGCGTCCCCACGAAGTCCTTTGATGGCCGCGGTAACTACACGCTTGGCCTCAAGGACCAGCTGATCTTCCAGGAGATCGACTACTCCCGCGTGGACAAGATGAAGGGCATGAACATTACGTTCGTGACCACCGCCGCCAACGACACCGAAGCGCGGGCCCTTCTTGCCCACCTCGGTATGCCCTTCCGCAAGTAGCCAAGGAGATCATACCGATGGCCAAGATTTCCAAAATCGTCAAGGATCAGCGCAAGCCGAAGTTCTCGACCCAGCATCGCAATCGTTGCAAGTGCTGTGGTCGTCCTCGCGGTTATATGCGCAAGTTTGAACTCTGCCGTCTGTGCTTCCGCAAGCTCGCCCTCAACGGCGAACTGCCGGGCGTTCAGAAGTCCAGCTGGTAAGGGGGGACCATGCATACCGATCCCATCGCTGATTACCTCACCCGCATTCGCAACGGCATCATGGCCGGTCACGATGCCGTGGTGGTGCCCGCCTCCAAGATCAAGGCCGGTCTCTGCGGCATCTTGAAGCAGGAAGGCTACATCCACTCCTTCAAGCAGGTTGAGCACGAGGGCCGCGTCTACCTCATCGTCAATCTGAAGTACGTGAAGGACAAGCAGAACGTGATTCACGGCCTCCGCCGTGTGTCCCGTCCCGGTCTCCGCATCTACTCTGGTGCCCAGGAACTCCCCGAAGTCCACGGGGGCCTCGGCATCGCCATCGTCTCCACCCCGAAGGGTCTCCTCACGGGCAAGGACGCCAAAAAGCAGAACCTGGGCGGCGAAGTCCTCGCCCACGTCTGGTAACCCATCCTGAAATGGGCGGTCACCCCGCCCTCATCTAAGGAATCACCCATGTCTCGAATCGGAAAGAAGCCCGTGACGCTGCCCAAGGGCGTGAAGGTCACAGTCACCGGGTCCGAGGCTGTCGTCGAAGGCGCCAAGGGCACACTCAGCTGCCCGATCCCCAAGGGGATCACCCTCGATGTGCAGGCCGACTCCGTCACGTTCACCCGCGCCAACGATGAAGCCCAGACCCGTGCCTATCACGGTCTGTCCCGTGCCCTGCTTGGTAACGCCGTTCTCGGTGTGACCGAGGGCTGGAAGAAGGAACTCGACATCGTCGGCGTCGGCTACAAGGCCGCCATGGATGGCGCCAAGCTCAACCTCGAGCTCGGCTACAGCCACCCCATCAAGTATGAGGCTCCCGCGGGCATCACGATGAGCGTCGAAAAGAACACCCACATCACGGTGATCGGAATCGATCGCCAGTTGGTGGGCCAGGTCGCCGCTGACATCAGGAAGTTCCGCAAGCCCGAGCCTTATAAGGGCAAGGGCGTCATGTACACCGGCGAAGTCATCCGCCGCAAGGCCGGCAAGACCGGGAAGTAAGGGGAACCCATGGCGAACGATATCAACATTCGGCGTGACAAGACCAAGGCCCGCATCCGCGGCCGCATCAGCGGCACGCCTGAGCGGCCTCGGCTGACCATCTACAAGAGCCTGAAGCGCATCTATGTGCAGGCCGTGGACGATACCCAGGGTGTGACCCTGGCGTCCGCGAGCAGCCTGGAAAAGGATCTCCGCGCTTCACTACAGAACGGCGCCAACATCGAAGCCGCCAAGGCTGTCGGTGCGAGCATTGCCGCTCGACTGAAGGAGAAGGGCATCACCTCCGTGGTGTTTGACCGGAACGGCTACGTTTACCACGGCCGCGTCAAGGCGCTGGCTGACAGCGCCCGCGAAGCCGGGCTCCAGTTCTAGGGGATCACCATGGCGACTGCAGAGCTCACTCACAACAAAGAATCCCGCAACTCCGAAGCTGGAGAATTCAAGGACCAGGTCATCTATGTCGGCCGCGTCACCAAGGTGGTCAAGGGGGGTAAGAACTTCTCCTTCTCCGCGCTGGTGGTCGTCGGTGACGGCAATGGCAAGGTCGGCTTCGGCCTCGGCAAGGCCCTCGAAGTGCCCTCCGCCATCAAGAAGGGCATTGAAAGCGCCAAGCGCAACATGATCCGCGTTCCGCTCACCCCGAACGGCAGCCTGCCGCACCCGGTGACGGGCGTCTTCGGTTCCGGCAGCGTGCTGCTGAAGCCCGCCCCTGAGGGCACCGGCATCATCGCCGGCGCCGCGGTGCGAGCCATCATGGAGGCCGCTGGCGTCCATAACGTGATGACGAAGAGCCTGGGCTCCTCCAACCCCCACAACGTGGTTCGTGCCACGTTCGAAGGGCTGAAGGAACTCATGGATCCCTACACGGTCCTGACCAATCGGGGCCTGGACCAGGCGGAGGCTTAACATGTCGCAGTTCTTCGGCAAGCAGGTGGTGATTACGCTCAAGCGTTCCATCATCTGCACCACTCCCAAGCACCGTGCCTTCATGCAGACCCTCTGCCTGAAGCGTCCCGGCGATACCCGCGAATGCGAATACACCCCCAACGTCCACGGAATGGTCAAGCTCGTCCCCCATCTCCTCGACGTCAAGGTGAAGGGGTAGACCATGAAGCTCAACGAACTCCGCCCCGCAGAGGGCGCCACCAAATCCCGCAAGCGGGTCGGTCGCGGTAAGGGGTCAGGCCTCGGCAAGACCTCCGGTCGTGGTGAAAAGGGCCAGAAGTCCCGGTCCGGCTACCGCAGCAAGCGCGGCTTCGAGGGTGGCCAGATGCCCCTCGTCCGCCGTCTGCCCAAGCGCGGCTTCACCAATATTTTCGCTCCTGAGACCAAGGAGATCACCCTCAGCCTCATCTCCATCCACTTCCAGGATGGCGAGACCGTGACGCTCGAGGCGCTCCGCGAGAAGAAGCTCGTCAACTCCCGCGTGGAGAAGATCGTGGTGCTGGCCAGTGGCGAACTCACCACCAAGGTGACCGTCGTGGCCGATCGCATCACCAAGGGCGCTCGCGAAGCCATCCTGGCTAAGGGCGGCACGATCCAGGAGCCCAGCGCGAAAGCTGCTGAGTAAAGGCTCATGAACCGTCTCAGGAACCTCTTCGCGATTCCGGAGCTGCGCAAGCGGCTCCTATTCACCCTCCTCCTTCTGGCTGTCTATCGGCTGGGGGTGCACGTCAGCGTGCCCGGGGTGAACGCCGAGAACCTGGCCTCCGCGCTCCGGCGCGGCGGCGGTGGGTTGTTCGACGTCGTCGACCTCTTTTCCGGTGGTGCGTTCAAGAAGTTCTCGGTCTTCGCCCTGGGCATTGCACCCTACATCACGGCCAGCATCGTGCTGCAGTTGATGGGGGCCGTGGTTCCCTACCTGGAGAACCTCCAGAAGAAGGAAGGCGAAGCCGGCCGCCAGAAAATCAACCAGTGGACCCGCTACCTGACCGTGTTCCTGGCCTTCATCCAGGGCATGGGCATCGCCTCCCTGGCTCAGAGTCAGAATTCGCCCGGACTCGAAGTGGTGACCTCGGCCCTGTCGCCGACGGCTTTCCGCATCCTGGCTGCCTTTACGCTGTCCGTGGGCACCATGTTCGTCATGTGGATCGGCGAGCAGATCACTGAGCGCGGCATTGGCAATGGCATCAGCTTGCTGATCTTCGCTGGCATCGTGGCCGGTCTGCCCCAGGGCGTGACCACGCTGTCCGTCATGATCGGCCAGTCGCTGAGGAACATGCCGAATGTGCCCCCTCCGGGCATCTTCATCCTGCTCATCGCGGCCATGACCGTGGTGCTGCTGGCCGTAGTCCTGGTGGAGAACGCCTACCGGCGGATTCCCATCCACTACGCCCGGCGCGCGGATTCGGCCGGCATGTCCAGCCAGCGCAGTTCCTACATGCCCCTGAAGGTCAACACCGCCGGCGTGATGCCTGTCATCTTCGCCAGTTCGGTGATCTTCTTCCCGGCGACCATCAACCAGTTCTTCAAATGGGAATGGCTGTCGAAGGCCTCGGCCTACATCAGTCCTCAGACCCACTTCTGGACCTATGTCCCGGTCTTCGTGGGCATCGTGATCTTCTTCGCCTTCTTCTACACCAGCATCGTGTTCAACCCCGATGAGACTGCCGAGAACATGAAGCGCTCAGGTGGCTACATCCCGGGCATCCGCCCCGGCAAGGAAACCAGCATCTTCATGGACAGCATCCTGTCCAAGCTGACCTTCGTGGGCGCCATCTACCTGGCCCTGGTCTCCATCGTGCCCCTGCTGATCACAAATAACATTCCCGGCCTCAACTTCTACTTCGGCGGCACTAGTCTGCTGATCGTAGTGGGCGTGGCCATGGACAGCGCAGCCCAGCTTGAAAGTCTGCTGGTGATGCGCCGCTATGACGGATTCCTCGAGAAGGGCCGTATCCGCGGTCGTTCCAACCGTGGAGGCGCCGCATGAGCCTGACAGCCAACATTCTCCTCGGAGCCCCCGGCTCCGGCAAAGGAACCCAGGCCAAGCGTCTGGTGGAAACATTCTCTTTGACTCACCTGTCTACTGGTGACATTCTGAGAGATGCCGTTTCGAAAGGAACGGAGATCGGCCTGAGGGCGAAAGCCATCATGGCCGAGGGAAAACTGGTGGACGACGACACCGTCAACGGCCTTGTCTTTGCGCGGCTGCTGGACGAGACCTCTGACGTGTTGTTCGACGGATACCCACGCACCCTACAGCAAGCTCAAGCTCTGGAAGACTTCCTCTCCTCCAAGGGCATGAAGGTTGGGCACGTGATTCTGGTTGATGTCCCCCAGGAAGTCCTGGAAGCCCGTGTGGTGGGCCGGCGTGTCTGCAGCAGCAATGCCTGCGGCGCCATCTACCACCTCGAGTCCAAGCCTTCCAAGCAAGCTGGTGTCTGCGACGTGTGCGGCAGTCCGCTGAAGCATCGTTCCGACGACACCTCAGAAGCATTCAAGAGCAGGATGGGCGAGTTCAATTCGACCTTCCAGCCGCTCCTGGGCTTCTACAAGCATCGGCCGACTTTCCGGAGCGTGGATGGCAATCGCCCCCCGGAGCTGGTGTTTGAATCGCTGCATCACGTCTTTGGAGATCGCGCTTGAGCAAAGAAGAAGCCATTGAGCTCGAAGCCACAGTGGTTGAGGCCTTGCCGAATGCGGTGTTCCGGGTCGAACTGGAGAACAAACACCAGGTGCTGGCGCACATCAGCGGAAAGATGCGAAAGAACTTCATTCGTATCCTTCCCGGTGACCGGGTGCTCGTAGAGGTCACCCCCTACGACCTCACCCGCGGCCGCATCATTTACCGATTCAAGTAAACGAGAGGACACCATGAAAGTAAGGCCCTCCATCAAGAAGCTGTGCGAGCACTGCAAAGTGGTCCGGCGCGAAGGTATCAATCGGATCATCTGCAAGAAAAACCCCAAGCACAAGCAGCGTCAGGGTTAAGGAGAATCGATGGCACGCATCTCAGGTATTGATCTGCCCATCGGCAAGCGCATTGAAATTGCGCTCACCTACATCTATGGCATCGGTCGCGCCAAGGCCCACAGCATCCTGACCCGCGCGAAAGTCGATTTCGGCACCAAGGTCCGTGATCTGACCGAGGACGAGGTTGGCCGCATCCGCCGCGTGATCACGTCCGAGGAGACGGTGGAGGGCGACCTCCGCAAGAACATCTCCCTCGACATCAAGCGGCTCATGGACATCGGCTGCTACCGCGGCCTGCGTCATCGGAAGGGTCTTCCCGTCCGTGGCCAGCGCACGCACACCAACGCCCGCACCCGCAAGGGCAAGCGGCGCACCGTAGCCGGCAAGAAGAAGTAAGGCGAGGAGCACATGGCCAAGACTCAGACCCGGACCGCCGGTAAGAAGGTGGTCAAGAAGAAAGAAAAGAAGAACGTTCCCCATGGCGTGGCTCACGTCCAGGCGTCCTTCAACAACACCATTATCAGCATCTCCGATCCTATGGGGAACATGCTCTGCTGGGCTTCCAGCGGCAACCAGAACTTCCGCGGGACCCGCAAGGGCACTCCCTTCGCCGCCCAGGTGGCCGCCGGCATCGCTGCCGAAGCCGCCAAGGAGCAGGGTGTCCGTTCGGTCGACGTTCGCGTCAAGGGCCCTGGCGCCGGTCGTGAGAGCGCCATCCGCGCCCTCAATGCCGCCGGCATCCAGGTGACCAGCATCCGCGACGTCACCCCCATCCCCCACAACGGCTGCCGGCCGCCCAAGCGGCGCCGGGTTTAAGAGAGGAGGAGAGACATGGCACGTTACACAGACGCCGTTTGCCGCCTCTGCCGCCGCGAGGGCATGAAGCTTTACCTGAAGGGCGAGCGCTGCTTCAAGGAGAAGTGCTCGTTCGAGACCCGCAAGGGCAAGATCCCCGGCCAGCACGGCGCGGGGAAGATCAAGAAGCCCACTGGCTATGCCCTGCAGCTTCGTGAGAAGCAGAAGGTCAAGCGTATTTACGGTGTGCTGGAGAAGCAGTTCCGCCACTACTTCGAGAAGGCTGACGCCAAGAAGGGCGTCACCGGCCACAACCTGCTCGGTTTCCTCGAGTGCCGCCTGGACAACGTGATCTACCGCTTGGGCTTCGCGCCCAGCCGGTCTTCCGCGCGCCAGATGGTCATGCACGGTCACGTGCGTGTCAACGGGAACCGTGTGGATATCCCCTCCTACCAGGTCAAGCCTGGCCAGGCTGTGGAACTGGGCACCCGCGCCCGCGAGAACGACGGTGTCAAGACCTCCGTTGAGACCTCCGCTGGCCGTGGCATTCCCAAGTGGCTCACCCTCGATGCCGCCGCCTTCAAGGGCTCGGTGCTCGCCACCCCGACCCGCGAGGACATCACGCTGGACATCAACGAGCAGCTGATCGTTGAACTGTATTCCAAGTAAGGGGGCAGGATGTTGAATCTCAGCGATTTCCAGAGGCCGCGCTTTGCGGAAGTGACCCCCGGGTCCCTTTCGGACACCTACGGGGAGTTCGTGGCCTATCCCTTCGAGCGTGGCTTTGCCACGACCGTCGGGCACAGTGTCCGCCGGGTGCTGCTCAGCAGCATCCAGGGTGCCGCTGTCACCAACGTCCGCATCAAGGGCGTCATGCACGAATTCACCACCCTTCCCGGCGTCTGGGAGGACATCACGCACGTCCTCCTGAACCTCAAGGAAGTTCCCTTCAAGCTGCACAGCAGCGAGCCCCAGACGGTGACCATCACCGCCAAGGGTGAGGGAGCAGTTACCTCCGCCGCCATCCGCTGTAACCAGAACGTCGAAGTCGTGGATCCCAACATCCACATCGCGACCCTGGGCGAAGAGGGCGAGCTGGAGATCGAAATGGTGGTCCGTCTGGGCCGCGGTTTCATCACCGCCGACCGGAACCACGATGAGAGCCTCGGCCTCGGCTTCATTCCCATGGATGCCAACCACAGCCCCATCGTTCGTGTGAACTACATTGTCGAACCCGCCCGCGTGGGCCAGAGCACCGATTACGAGAAGCTCACGCTTCAGGTGTGGACCAACGGCGCCGTCAACCCCAAGGAAGCCGTTTCCGACGCGGCCCTCATCCTGCGCGACCACTTCCTCGTGTTCGCCCGTCAGGACGAGGACTTCACGGAAATGGAAATGGGCGCCGCTACGCTGGGCGTCGAAGCTGCCAACACCTGGCTCGGCAAGTCCGTTGAGGAACTCGAGCTGTCCGTGCGGGCCAACAACTGCCTCCGTAACGCGAACATCACCACCATCGGCGAGCTGGTCCAGCGGACCGAGGCTGAGCTGATGAAAACCAAGAACTTCGGCAAGAAGTCGCTCCAGGAGATCAAGGACGAGCTCGCTCGTATCGGCCTCTCCCTCGGAATGCGACTCGAGCAGGAAGTGTAAGGAGCCCCCATGCGTCACAACGTTTCCGGCAAGCGCCTGGGCCGCACCACCAACCAGCGCAAGGCCCTCATGAAGAACCTCGCGACCGCTCTCATCGAGAGCGAGCGCATCGAAACCACCCTCGTGAAGGCGAAGGAACTCCGCATGTATGTGGAGCCCTTCATCACCCTCGCGAAGACCGATAGCGTGGCCAACCGCCGTCTGGCGATGTCCCGCCTCGGGAGCAAGGATGCCGTCCAGAAGCTCTTCGGCACCGAGTTCCGCGCCCGTTTCGAAAACCGTCCCGGCGGCTACACCCGCATCCTCAAGGTTGGCCATCGCCTCGGCGACGCGGCTGACATGGCCCTCATCGAGTTCGTGGACTACACTCTCCCCGAGCCCAAGGTCGAAGAAGCCGAGTAGCAGCTACCGCAACCATCAGAACGCCCCGGCTCGCCGGGGCGTTCTGCGTTAGGCATCCTCACCCCACGGTCCAGGAGCCGCTGTGTTCCTCCTCAGGCTCCATCGGCGTGTCTGAACTGCGGAGTTGCCTGGTACGCACCACCGTGACCGAGCAGCCGGCGTGGGAGGTCACCTGGCTGGAGACGCTGCCCAGGAGGGTGCGCCGCAGCGAGCTGGCCCGGGCCCCCATGATGACGTGATCCACCTTGTTGGCATTGACATAGGTTAGGATGGCGTCCGCCGTGTCGGGGGTTTCCAGCACGTGGAAGCTTATGCGGCCTTCCTCCAGCTGCAGCGCCTCGGCCCAATGCCTTAGCTGGATCAGCCGCTGCAGGTGGATGTTCCGCCCATGCTCATCCAGCACATCGTCAAGCTTGATCCGTCCCTGCTTGAGTACATTGAGACAGGCCACACGAGCCCCAGGTAGCGTCGCCAGCATGCGCGTGACCATTGTGCGGATCTCATCGGCGACGGGAGCGGCCTCAGGAGAGAGGTCAATGGCAACGGCCAGGAAAGGGGCGTCGCCATCCTGGCGGGCGGTGGCGCCGAGCTTGGGCTTGCTGAGGTAGGAGTGGTCCGCGAAGCGTCGGCGCAATACGGTGAGGAAGGGATCCTGCTTGAGCCTCTCGGAGCGGGACGTGAGGCGCACCTGCTCTGGGTGCTGAAGGGCGTGAGCCAGTTGCGCCGCGGTGGGGAACCGCCAGGCCGGATGCACCTCCAGGCAGCGGAGGATGATCTCCTGCAACCAGGGAGGGCAGTCGGGGCGCAGGCGGCGCGGGGGCACGGGGTCTCGCCAGAGGCGCCGCTTCAGGCCGGACAGCCGCTGGGGATCCCCGAAGGGGCGAACGCCTGTGAGGAAGAAATACATCAACACGCCCAGTGCGAACTGGTCGCTGCGGGGATCCTTGCGCTGCCCGAGAACCTGCTCCGGGGCCATGTAGGGGGCAGTGCCGTAGGGAAGGCGGAACTCTTCGCCCATGAGGTCAGGCAACTCATCGTGATGGGACAGGCCGAAGTCGATGAATACCACCTCGCCGGTGGGTCGGAAAAGCAGGTTGGAGGGCTTCAGATCCAAGTGCACCAGGTGTTGCCGGTGCAAGTCATCCAGAGCCTTGGCGATGCGGCAACCGAGAGCCGCGACCTCATGGGGCTCCAGCGGCAACCGCTCCAGCATGGGCAGGAGCGAGGTGCCGGGAATACGTTCCATGACCAGGTAGGGCTGGTCCTCGAACATGCCCTGGGCGATGTAGTGGGGCACGTGGGGGCCCGAGAGCCTCGGGAGGATCATCTGCTCCATCTCAAAACCCACGATGGCCGCCGGGTCGATGCCCTCACCGAGGCGGGGAAGCTTCATGAGCAGGGGGCTGGGGATGGCAGGCAGGCTGACGTCCCAGATGGAGGCCATGACCCCCATGTGGAGGCAATTGTTCAACGTGAAGCCATCGATGCTGGTACCTGTGGTGACGCGCAGGCGGGGCATGGTCAGCGTCCTTTCCGCAGCCGGGAGGCAAGTTCCTGGGGCAGTCCCGCGTCCAGAATCGCAGCGACCGTAGCCTCCACATCATACGGAACCCGGTGATGCGTGAGCGCCGTGGTTTGATCGTCAAACATGGCGTAGGCGGCAGCAGTGATGCCATCCCGGGGTTGGCCCACGGAACCCAGTACCGTGAGCCAGCGTCGCTGGCGGGAGAGGGGGATGGGCACACCAGGGACAGGCTGGAAGGAGACCAGCTGCCCGGTGGCCGTGATGCCATGGAGGGCGGGCTGATGAACGTGGCCGCAGAACACGATCTGGGCACGACTGGCCTCTAAGGCACGCTTGGCAGCGGGGCCATCGTTCACATAGATCCAGGCGGGATAGGTCTGGGGACTGGCGTGCACGTAGAGGCGGGTGTCGTCCTCAAAGCGCAGAGGCAGGCTGCTCAGGAACTCGCGGGCCTCGGGCCCCAGCTGGCCCCGGGTCCAGGCCATGGCGGTCTCCGCGTCGGCGTTCATGGACTCCCGCGCCTCTGCCACGGCCTGATCGTGGTTGCCCGCCACGGCGATGGCGCCGCGCTCGGATTCTTGCATGATGCGCTCCATGACTTCCTGGGGTTCGGGCCCGTACCCCACATAATCGCCCAGGAAGACCAGACGGTCGGCCTTCTGTGCCTTCGCGTGGTCAAGGCAGGCTTCCAGCGCGCGCAGATTGGCGTGGAAATCTGCCATCAGGGCAATGCGCATGGGAGTCCTTGAGGAGAGGGTCGCAGCACCATGATAGGGGTTCGCCGCTTCAGGAAATCTCAGGAACTAGGCTGGGGTTACCCTGGGCCTTCCCAAGCCGGAAATACTCTAATTGGAATAAGTGGATGTGCCGGTATTTTCTTTGGAATCTCCCTTGTTGCAACAAAGATCTTGGAAAAGTGGGGAAGAAGGTCTAAAGCTGATCAAAAGGTCGTTTGCTTGCACAAGTTGTGACCGGGATCCTGAATCGGAAAAGGGATTTGAAATTTTCGCTCGTTCGCTCTTGACCTGACCTTAGATATGGCGTTATCAAGGGTCAGTCTACCCAACCAAACAGCCCGCTTGATGGCCAGACCATCCCGGTTCTCATATCGATCAGTGGCAGAGTCGTCCCTCGCAGGGGCGTGCTTGTCGCTCTCCGCTGTTGGCAGGCCTCCCCCTGCCATCCCGATCTTTCGCTACCCCTTTCCCCCAGGAGGCAAACAGCCATGGCCCTAGTAACCGAGCAAGTCGCAGCCAAGACGCCGCTCACCGGCGAAGAACGGATGGTGATTGTCGCATCCTCGGTCGGCACGGTCTTCGAGTGGTACGACTTCTACCTCTACGCGACCTTGGCACCCTTCTTCGCCACGCTGTTCTTCCCCAAGGGCAACGACACGGCCGCCCTGCTGTCGGCCTTCGCGGCCTACGCGGCGGGCTTCCTGGTCCGTCCCTTCGGGGCCCTGGTCTTCGGCCGTATCGGCGACATCATCGGCCGCAAGTACACATTCCTGGTCACCATCATGGTCATGGGCATGTCCACCTTTGGTGTGGGCCTCCTGCCCACCTACGCCACCATCGGCTGGTGGGCTCCCATCATCATGGTCAGTCTGCGCCTGCTCCAGGGCTTGGCCCTGGGCGGTGAGTACGGCGGCGCGGCCACCTACGTGGCTGAGCACTCTGCTCCCAATCGCCGCGGCTACAACACCAGCTGGATCCAGACTACGGCCACCGTGGGCTTCTTCCTCTGCTTGGGCATCATCTTCGCCTGCCGCACCACCATGACCAAGGAGGCCTTCGCTACCTGGGGCTGGCGCATCCCCTTCTGGATGTCCATCGCCCTGCTGGGTGTCTCCGTCTGGATCCGCCTGAAGCTGCACGAGTCCCCAGTCTTCACCAAGATGAAGGCCGAGGGTAAGGGCTCCAAGGCCCCCCTCACGGACAGCTTCCTCAAATACCCCAACAACAAGTACGCCCTCTTGGCCCTGCTGGGCGCCACCATGGGCCAGGGCGTGGTCTGGTATACCGGCCAGTTCTACGCGCTGTTCTTCCTCCAGATCACGCTGAAGCTGGACTTCACCGTCACCTACATCCTCATCGGCACTTCGCTGCTGCTGGGCACGCCCTTCTTCATCTTCTTCGGCTGGCTTTCAGACAAGATCGGCCGCCTCAAGATCATCATGGCGGGCTGTCTGATCGCCGCCTGCACCTTCTTCCCCATGTTCAAGGCGCTCACCCACTACGTGAACCCCGCCCTGGAGAAGTTCCAATACAACACCCAGATCACCGTGGCCGGCAACCGCGCCGACGAGACCTTCAACCTCTTCGTGGGCCCCTGGAGCAAGTTCACGGAGCTGGACCGCGTGAATGACTTCTTTGGCAAGCAGGGCCTCAACTTCACCAAGATCACTCCCGAGGCCGGCAAGATGGTGGTCGCCACCATCCAGGGTAAGAACCCCAAAACGGGCCAGATCGTCACCACCCGTGTGGAAGGCTTCAACAAGGACACGGAAGCCACCCTGAAGAAGGCCCTGACCGAACTCGGCTATCCAAAGGAAGCCGACCGGACCCAGGTCAACTACCCAATGACCCTCCTGATCCTGTTCGTGTTCCTCATCTACGTGACCATGGTCTACGGGCCCATCGCGGCATTCCTGGTGGAGCTCTTCCCCACCAACATCCGGTACACCTCCATGTCCCTGCCCTATCACATCGGCAACGGCTGGTTTGGTGGCATGCTGCCCCTCTTCGCCACGGCCTTGGTGGCCTTCCACGGCAACATCTACTACGGCATCTGGTATCCCGTCATCATCGCCCTCATCACCGTGGTGATCGGTTCCCTCTTCTTGAAGGAAACCAAGGATCGGGACATCAGCACCTACGAACACTAGACAGGCTTCCGGCGCCTGTCGCTGGAACGGAAAGGAGGCCGGGCGAGTGGAGCGATCCCTCGCCCGGTCCCCGTTTCAGCGCATCCGGCCTGAATCTGCGAAGGGTCGACGCTCACCCTCCAGCGGGGCAAACGATTACTGGACAAGGCTTCCGGTGAACCGGAAAATGAACAACACTCAGCCCCACAACTCAATCTGAACCGTTCCTGACTTCCCACGGAATCCGCGCGCGCGGACTGATTTCTGAACACCCTACTTGCTCTCTCTAACCCAGACACGGAGCCAGCCCATGTCCGAAGACCTCTACCCTGTCAAACCGCACATCCGAGAGCGGGCCCACATCAAGACAATGGAGGAGTACCAGCGGCTCTACCGCCTCTCCCTGGACAACCCTGAGTGGTTCTGGGGCGAGCAGGCCAAGACGCTCACGTGGTTCCATCCCTGGCAGTCGGTCTTCGATGCGGACTATCAGGAAGTTGATTTCTCCTGGTTCTCCGGTGGCCGCATCAACGCCTGCTTCAACTGCGTGGACCGCCATCTGCCTCACCTGGGGGACAAGACCGCCCTCATCTGGGCCCAGGACGAGCCGGGCCAGTACACTCACATCACCTACCGTGACCTCAAGCACCACGTGGCCCGCGTGGCCAACGTCCTGCTGCACCACGGCGTGAAGAAGGGCGATCGGGTCTGCGTCTACATGACCATGATCCCCGAATTGGTCTACACCATGCTGGCCTGCGCCCGCATCGGCGCTGTCCACTCCGTGGTCTTCGGAGGCTTCTCGGCAGAAGCGATCCGCGACCGCATCGTGGATGCCCGCTGCAAGGTGGTGGTGACCGCCAATGAGGGTATGCGGGGCGGCAAGCGCGTGCCACTGAAGCGCACCGTAGACCGTGCCATCGAAGGCATGTCCCTGGTGGAGACAGTGCTAGTGGCCCGCCGCACCGACGGTGATGTTCCTATGCAGCCCGGCCGCGACTACTGGCTCGACGAGGAGACCACCAAGCAGCGTTCGACCTGCACCCAGGAGTGGATGGGGGCCGAGGATCCCCTCTTCATCCTCTACACCTCCGGCAGCACCGGCAAGCCCAAGGGCCTCCTACACACCACGGGTGGCTACCTCACCTATGCCGCCTTCACCCACAAGCTGGTTTTCGACTACCATCCCGAGGACATCTATTTCTGCGCCGCCGATATCGGCTGGGTCACAGGCCACAGCTACATCGTCTACGGCCCGCTGGCCAACGGCGCCACCTCGGTCATCTTCGAGTCCACGCCCTTGTACCCGGATGCCGGGCGCTACTGGCAGATCATCGATGACCTCGGCGTGAACATCTTCTACACGGCTCCTACGGCCCTCAGGGCTCTGGCCGCGGCCGGCGATGATGAGGTCAAGAAGTACAGCCGCAAGTCCCTCCGCATCCTGGGAACCGTGGGCGAGCCCATCAATCCCGAAGTCTGGAAGTGGTATCACGATGTCGTGGGTGACGGCCGCTGCACCGTGGTGGACACCTGGTGGCAGACGGAGACCGGCGGCATTCTCATCACGCCGCTGCCGGGCGTCACCCCCACCAAGCCCGGTTCCGCCACGCTGCCCTTCTTCGGTGTGAAGCCGGTGATCGTGGATCCTGCCACGGGTGTGCCCATCGAGGGCAACGATGTCTCCGGGGCTCTCTGCCTCGCCACGCCATGGCCCGGCACGGCCCGCACGGTCCACGGCGACCACAAGCGTTTCAAGGAGACCTACTTCACCCAGTACCCGGGGTACTACTTCACGGGTGATGGAGCTCGCCGAGACGAGGACGGCTACTACTGGATCACGGGCCGCATCGATGACGTGATCAACGTCAGTGGACATCGCCTGGGCACCGCCGAGGTGGAAAGCGCCCTGGTGGCCCACGAGGCTGTGGCCGAGGCTGCCGTGGTGGGCTACCCGCATCCCATCAAGGGTCAGGGCATCTACTGCTACGTGCTGCTCAACCATGGCTATACCGACACCAACGCCCAGCAGCTCATGGGCGCCCTCAAGGAGCAGGTTCGCCAGGTCATCGGCGCCTTCGCGGCCCCCGACGTCATCCACATTGCCGCCGGTCTGCCGAAGACTCGCAGCGGGAAGATCATGCGCCGCATCCTCCGCAAGATCGCCTCCAGTGAATACGACGGCATGGGTGATATCTCCACCCTGGCGGAGCCCGAGATCGTGGCGAAGCTCATCGAGGAACATCAGAAAGCTAACGGATAATGCTGTCCGGGGGTTCCGCGCTGCGCGCAAACCCCCGGGCCCCCACGCAGAAGCCCGGCGAAGCCGGGCTTCTGCTTAACTCTTTCCTTAAACACCGCGGGGCAGCACGGTTCAGTGAAAAGCCCGGCTTTTCCGGGCTTTTCACTGGAGGGAAAAAGTTGGGACTAGACCAGGCCCCGCACGAAGGCGCGAATGAGGGCCTCGAAGCGGCCGGCGGCAGCGGCTCCGGCTTCGAGCACTTCCTTGTGGGTGAGGGCTTGGGGTAGGATGCCGGCGCCCATGTTGCACAGGCAGGAGATTCCTGCCACGCGCATGCCCTCCTGGCGAGCCACGATGGCTTCGGGCACCGTGCTCATGCCCACGGCATCGGCCCCCAGCAGGCGGAAGGCGCGGATTTCGGCGGGAGTCTCGTAACTGGGGCCCGTGAGGCCCAGGTAGACGCCTTCGCGCACCGTTTGGCCGAGTTGCTGGGCACAGGCCAAGAGGTGGCTCCGCAGCCCGGCATCGTAGATGGCCGTCATGTCCGGGAAGCGGGGGCCAGGACCCACGTTGGGGCCGATGAGGGGGTTGGTGCCGAAGAAGTTGATGTGGTCCGTGAGGGCCATGAGCTCGCCCACGCCAAAGGCGGGGTTCAAGGCTCCAGCGGCATTGGTCAGCATCACGGTCTTTACGCCCAGTCGCCCGTAGAGGCGCATGGGGGAGACCACGAGGGGCATGGGATGGCCCTCGTAGAAGTGGAAACGGCCAGCCTGGAGGACGACCTTGCGGCCTTCGAACTCGCAGAAGACCAGCTTGCCGCCATGGCCCTCAACGGTAGGAGCCGGGAAGCCGGGCAGGTCGGTGAAGGGGATGGTGATCCCGTTGCGGGCTTCGGCACTGTCTGCCAAGGCGCCCAGGCCGGAGCCTAGGACGATGGCCAGTTCGGGCTGGTAGGGGACCTTGGACTGCAGGATCTGGAGGGCCGTGGTCATGTCTTCCCCGAGGGTCTAGAAGGAGGGCGTAAGCGTCAGGGTGAGGATCACATCCGGCTGCAGGGCCGAGGGGCTCCTCAGCCAGACTCGAACCGGGTGGTAGACCGGGGGGTTGCCGAACTGGGGGATGATGATGACCGGGGTGGAGCCTCCGCTACCGGTGAAGCTGAAGGTGCGGTTCATCTTGGGCAGGTCCACGTCGATGCGGCTCCCGGCCTGGAGGGCGGGGCTGATGGTGGCGCTGAGCACGCAGCGCTTGTCGGCGGTCAGCCTGAAGCCGGCAAAGACCAGCTCACCCGGTGTCAGGTTGGGGTAGAGCCCGTGCACCTGAGTGGCCTGGGCCATGGTAAGGGGCACCACCGGCAGAGCGCCCGTGGGATCTGTGCCCCAGTCGTCTGCGAACACGGCCAGACTGCCGGTGCTGGGCCGGGGCCAGGGGATGCCGAAGGGGGTGCCGAGCGGGGCCAGGACCGCATCCGTGAACACGGCGGCTAGGTCCACGGGTTCCGTGGAGAGCTTGCTCTCCTTCAGGCGGGTGATCTGGGTGTAGATGTTGAGGGGTTCGATGTCCCGGGCGGTGCCATCAGTGGCGCCGTTGGTGGAACCGGCGGGTCCGACGAAGAAGCGGGCGGCGGCCAGGGGGTTGATAGTGGACCAGTTGGCCTGCACTCCTGGAGTGGCGAGGCTGTTGGCGGTGAGGATCACTTGCCAGGCGAATGCCCTCACGGAAGGGGCGGAGTAGGGGTTCTTCTGGGCACTGGTCAGGGCAGAGAGATCCCGGATGTCCTTGAGGGAGGCCAGGGCCGTGCCTTTGGTGTCCGCCAGGTAGGGGGACTTGAGCACGTTGGCCGCCATGGCATCGGGGAGTCCCTCGATGAGGGCCATGTCCGGAACCAGGTTCGGGAGGGCTGTGCCGAGCGGGAAATAGGGATTCAGGGGCACGGCAAAGGTGCGAATGGCGCCGAGGCCGCTGGCGTAGAGGGCATTGCGGCCCAGCATGGGCAGGATCACGCCCTCGTCCCAGGCGTCATCATTGACGGGGCCTGCGGCAATGGAGCCGAAGTAATGGAAGGCGTTGGAGGAGGGGTCGTAGGCCTGGGGGAAGGCGGTGGTGTCGTAGTTGATGTACGAGCCCTGGGCTTCGGTTCGGCCGGGCCAGTAGTGCAGGTCCAGGGTGCCGCCGGGCGTGGAATTCCCATAGTTGTAAACAAAGCTGGCGAGGGTGTCCCCGATGCCAAGGATGCGGCTGCCGCTGCCCAGGCCAGCGCTGCGACCCGAGACGCTTGTCTCCAGGACGGCGGACTTGACGGAGCTGTCGGACACGCCAGTTCCCAGGTTGTAGGAGGGATTGACGAGCCACCATTCGTCGTTGAGACCCACGGTGACGTTCAGGGTGGTGTTGCCGTTGATGACCGAATTGGGCGTGTTATTACCAGTGGGGGCAGTGCCGTCCACGGCCTTGCGGATGCCATAGCGCAGGCGATCCAGGGCGGGCGTGCTGCTGCTGATGCCGCCCGGTTCAGCCACGACATTGACGAAGCGGCTGGCCCCTCCGACGAAGGTGCTCAGGACCTCGATCATGGTGGCCCGGCCCCCGGTGACCGTCAGCGAGTACTGGCCGGGGGTGTCCGTGGTCGAGCTGGTGGAGGTGGAGGTGATATACACCCAGTTCGTGGTGGTGCTGCCGTCAGCCTGAGTCTGGGGAACCTGCTGGAAGGCCCGGATCAACACACCGCGGGCGGGCAGGGTAACGAGGTTGGTCGCCACCGAGGCATCTGCCAAGCCGGTGGGCACGCCGTTGGCGTCCGTGGCCAGAGGGACTCGTACGTAGCTGATCGTGCCGGAAACCGTGACCGACCCATCCGCGGCGGAATGGGATTTTCCCTTGCAGGCCAAGACCAGGACCAGAAGCGCAATGGCCCCCAGGGACTGGAGGAAAGCTCGGTACAGCCGCATGACCACCTCGAAAAGGCGAAAAGTCCAAGTCTAACACGGCCTAGGGGCCCGGTCCCGCGGAGAGACCGGAGGGCACGCTTCCTTCCAGTGCCGCCGAGGGGCAGGAAGTTCAGCGCTTGGCGCCGGGTCCGAGCAGGGCGTTCTGGGCCGCTAGATCCGCCGGGATCTCCTCTTCGTCATTCAGCACCGGCAGGGGATTGCGCTGCACCCCATCGACCTTCAGCTCGAAGTGCAGATGGGGTCCCGTGGCGTTGCCGGTGCGGCCCACTTCTGCGATTTTCTGGCCCCGGTGCACGATGTCGCCTTCACGCACCAGGTTCAGCTGGTGGTGGGCGTAGAGGGTGGCCACGCCATTGCCGTGGTCCACCACTACATAGTTGCCGTACTGCTTGTGCTTGCCGGACATGACCACCTGGCCATCCAGGGCGGCGAAGACCGAAGTCCCGACGGGGGCCGTGAGGTCCACGCCTTTGTGCCGGCCCTTGTAGCGAACCCTCTTCTTGCGCTGGTTCTTTACGCGGACGGTCTTGGTCCGCATGCGGGGACCCCAGGCGGAGCTGATGGTCCGAGTTTCCACGGGCCAGAGCAGGTCCAGGCGCTCGGGATCGGCGGGAGCGAAGGTGGGCAGCAGGGCATTGAGTTCGGCCTCAGTGACCGGGGGCATGACGGGCTGCATGCGGGCCAGCAGCTGGGAGCTGGTGGTCGGGGTCAGGTGGGAGTCCAGGACCGAGGCCTGCAGGGAGCCTTGGTTCGGGACCAAGGCCTTCACCTGGTAGGGCAACAGCCGCTCCAGGTGGGGCATGGGCATGGGGGCGACGATGGGGCTGCCAGGCAGGGCCGGCAGGGGCAGGCGGGGGGCAGCGGCCAGGGTGGCCTCGGTCCGGGTGGGGCTGGCTTCAGTGGCGCGGCGGCCCACGATGAGGCGGGTGCCCACGGCCAGCTTCGACAGGGACTTGCCGGGGTTGAGCGCCGCCAGTTCCTGGAGGCTCAGCCCCGTGAGGCGGGACACCGCAGCAGCGGTCTCCCCCTTCTTGATGACATGGACCGTGGCGTCGGCAGGGGCCGCAGCGCGGGAGTGCGTCTTCTTGGAGTGTCGCTTTGGCGCGGCCTGAAGGCCTAGGCTTAAGGACGCGATGACGAGGGTCAGGACGGCAAGACGCATGGGGGAACTCCCGGCTGGAACGGAAAAGCCTGCTTCGCTAGGCCTCCATGTGGGGGTCAAGACCCCGATAGGTGATGAGAGGAACGGTAAGAAGTTATCTTATCTGGGTAAGGGGGCCTTGAACATGCAAATGTTTTCCAACTGGCCTCCCCGGAATCCAAGGTCTGAGGCCTCCTAGGCTCAGGGTTCCCAGGGGCAGCCCTCCCAGGGCAGGGTCAGGGTGCCCCGGCGGCCCCCCTCCTTCCGGAGGAGTCGAGCCGGGCCCAGGCTCATGCCGTGGCTCACGGCCTTGAGCATGTCGTAGAGCACCAGCAGGCCCACTGTCACGCCGGCCAGGGCTTCCATCTCGATGCCGGTCCGGCCCTCGCAGCTCACGGCCACCCGCAGCCAGGCCCGTCGGGTGATGGGATCCCAGTGGTGGAGTACGTCCACAGCCTCGATGGCCAGGGGATGAGCCAGGGGGATGAGGTCCGAGGTGCGCTTCACGCCCCCCACCGCCCCGATGCGAGCCACAGACCAGGGATCGCCCTTGGGCCCCCCGCCCAGGGCCAGGGCCTCAGCGGCCGGGGCGTCCAGTTCTAGGTAGCCCGCCGCCACGGCGCGACGCCGGGTGATGGCCTTGGCAGAAACGTCCACCATGACCGGGCGGCCTTCGGGGTCGAGGTGTGTCAAGGCAGCCATGGGGCCTCCGTGGTGGGCACTGCCCCTCGGGTTTGCAGGGTGGCAGTGCGGGGGATCCCGGGGGGGACATCGCGAGCGCTTCGAGCAGGCGGTCCTCCCCAGATCATAGATAGGCCAACAAGATATCCCGGAGGGCCGCCGTATCGGGCGCATAGGCCCGGGGGCCGCAGGCCGCCAGGGCCTCCTGGGAATAGAAGCCATGGCCCACACCCACGCTGGGCACCCCGGCGTCACGGGCCATGTCCAGGTCGAAGGGGGTGTCTCCCACCATGAGGATCTCCTCGGGCCCCAGGCCGGTCAGGGTCTGCATGAGATCCAGGGTCTCGGGATGGGGCTTGCCATGGGTGACCTCGTCCGGGGTGATGATGGGGTCGAAGTAGGCCTCCCAGCCGTAGGGGGCCATCTGGCGCAGGAGGGGGACCCGGCGTTTGGAGGTGGCGATGGCCATGCGCATGCCCCCTGCTTGGAGCTCTGCCAGCAGCTCGGGGATGCCCGCGAAGGGCTGGATCAGGTGCTCGTGCTCCACGTGCCCAAAGCTGCGGTAGGCCGTGAGGATGGTGGCGTAGTCCAGGTCCAGGTGGCCAAAGGTGTTCTGGATGCCCGCCTCCAGGGGCAGGCCCACGGCCTTTACCCACTCGGTCATGAGCGACTGGGGAAGGCCCAGTTCCTTCAGGGTGTGGGTCATGCCTGTCTCGATGAGCAGGCGGGTATCCATAAGGGTGCCGTCAAAGTCCCAGGCGATGAGTTTCAAGCCGACCTCCAGCCTCCATGATGGCATCGGCCTGGCCCTCGGCTCTCGGAGGGTGGGCTACTTCTTGTAAATACCCGCCCCGAAGATCGCGCCTTCCCAAACCTCGATGTAGCTGGTCTTGGGCTCCTTTTTTCCATCCTTGGGGTTCACATACTTGTAGTCATGCCAGCCCTTGCCCTTGGTCTTGGCCAGGCGGATGCGCTCCTGGACGAACTCCACGCCATCGGGATCCTTGGCCTTGGCCTGGTTCACGCCCACCTTGCTGGCTCCCTGGCCGTGGGCCAGCACTTTGCCGTCCATATCGTAGACAAACACATAGAGCTCGCCGCCATGCTTGTGGAAGCGCCCTCCGGCCCGGGTTATTTCCTTGAAGGCAGCCTCCTTGCCATTGGCTTTGGCGAAGGCGATGGCCTCCTTCACCAGGGACTCGGTCTCGGCTGGGTTGGCATCCTGGGCCGCCATGGGCAGGCAGATGGCGGGCAGGCAGAGTAGGGCGCTGAGGGATGGGCGCATGGGGCCTCCGGGTGCAGATTCCTATCATTCGACCACCGGACTCTAAAATATGAACCTGACTACCAACCATCTTCAGCCTTAATCGCCAAGGTGAATGGCATCGTAACCGAGCCTTCGGCAGCAGGTTGAGAGGATTGGACAGGATTTGTCGGTCTTCGGGACCGAGCCTTGGGTGCCTTTCGGGGCGACCAAGGAGATGGTTATGACCCGCAATGCCATCCAGTTCCAACCAGGGCTTTCCCTCGTCGAGTTCCAGGCGCGCTT